>Ga0153944_1000369_pt1 | contig 19571 bp, 13 predicted proteins | sample TSNJ028MetaG_FD_104703 | JGI IMG/M metagenome (GOLD analysis project Ga0153944, IMG submission 104703) | Attine ant fungus gardens microbial communities from New Jersey, USA - TSNJ028 MetaG | ecosystem: Host-associated > Fungi > Mycelium > Unclassified | place: USA: New Jersey, Wharton State... | reverse complement strand
GCGGCGGCCATCGTCGCGGCTACCATCCCAATTCTTCTGGTATATCCATTTATGCAGCGCCATTTTGTAAAAGGCATAACAGTTGGGTCCACCAAGGGTTAACATCCACGCGGACTCAATAGTTTGCTAATAATATAAGGAGGTCACAATTATGAAGAGCCGCCAGAAAACCCCAGCACTCATGCTCGTGCTTGTTATGGTAATAGCCCTGCTCTGCAGCTGCGCAGGAGGTACGCAGCCGCCCGCGTCATCCACCGCGCCTGCATCATCCGCGCCTGCCCAGACCGCCTCCGAAGACAAACCGGTTCTAAAAGCTCTGGTTGCCAACGCCAACATTGACTGGAATGACCCCGAGGCCAACCCCGTATTAGCCTATCTGACCGAGGCGACCGGCTATCTGGTTGCATACGATCCGCTTCCGGCAGACAATCCCGCCGACAAGCTTAATGCCATCATTTCGGCCGGCACAGATTACGACTTTGTCGTTATCTCCGCCTCGATCTCCGGCGCGAATGTTCTTTACGCCCAATACGCAAGCCAGGGCGCGCTGCTGGATCTGAAGCCGCTGGTGGAGGAGCTTGCCCCCAACATTGTTGACGGCATCGACCAGTCCCTGTGGGACATCTGCACCGTCAATGGAACCTATTACGCAGTTCCCACCGCAAACCCCAGTGGACGTGACGATACTGCCAACATTGATTATGGCATTATGGTCCGCACCGATATTCTGGAAAAAATGAACGCTAAAATGCCGACAACGCTGGATGAATTCACCGCCCTGCTGGAAGATTATCAGAAGACAGACCCCATGGGCAATGGCGACATGAATGTGCCGCTTACCGCCACCATTGCAAACCTGAAAGAGCTCCGCCTCAATGCCATTGGCGGCGCGTTCGGCGTTGAGACCGACTGGAAGGATGTTTCGGGAGCGCTGGTGCCGTATCAGACGCAGGACGGATTTTACGAATATCTGGAATATATGAACGACCTTTACAGCAAGGGTCTACTGGACACGGAGATGCCTGTCAATCAGGGCGCTACAACGCTGGAGAAGTTCACCACTAGCCGTGCCCTGTGCAGATTGGACGGCTATTGGGCAGTTCCGTCGCTTGTGGAAACATTCGGCACCGTAAGCCCGGACGCCAGTTTTGAATTCATCCAGCCGCTGGAGAAAAGTGGTCTGGCAGGTAGCGGCACCAAAACAAAAAATCAGATTGCAGGTTATACCGTCATTCCTAAAAACGCAAAAAATGTTGAGGCCACGATTGACTATTTAAATATGAAGCTGGATCCGGAGATATTTAAAGTGGCCACATTGGGCGAAGAAAATGTGGACTACACTGTGGATGAAAAGGGCGCCTTTTATCCCATTCTGCCAACCTTTTTTGAGCACAGGGGCAATGCGGGCAACTATGCAACTGGTACCAACCAATTCAACAACGATTATTGGCTGTGCCGGGCTCGCAAGGATGAAAACCAGTATGCGGCTTATTGCCGGCTGAATTACGACTACGGCAGCTTTATCAAGGTCGATCCCTCCACTGATGTTCCTTGCGATGTATTGGCGAAAATTTCCGCCGACATAAGCGTCTCAAACACTGTGACGGAAGAATTCATTGTTAACTCTGTGGTGTCCGGAATTACCCGGGACAGCTTTGACGCCTTTGTGACCGACTGGAAAGCCCAGTGCGGCGATAAGTTGATTACCGTCTATAACGAGTGGTATCAGAACAGGTAGTTTGGAATCTGAAAGAAGTGAGCGGGATGTGTCGTGCATTCCGCCACGTTTATAGGTGCAGTATCCTATTTAAAGGCTGACTTTATTGTATTATAATGGAGGGGATCCTAGAATGGATTTTCAATTTTCGAAACAGATACCGCTGGAGGAACGTTTTGACGTATTGGTGGCGGGCGGCGGCCCCGCCGGCTGCGCCGCCGCCATCGCCGCCGCCCGCAACGGCGCTTCCGTGCTGCTGGTGGAGGCGTCCGGCACTCTGGGCGGCATGGGGACAACTGGCCTGGTACCCGCCTGGGCCCCCTTTTCGGACGGGAAAAGCATTGTATACCGCGGCATAGCGCAGGAGATTTTCGAGCTGTCGAAAAGCTGCATGCAGCATGTGAAACCGGATGCGACGGATTGGGTGGCGCTTGACGCGGAAGCTTTAAAACGCATATATGATAAGCTTGTCCGGGACTCGGGAGCCACGGTGTTATTCCACACGCATGTGGCGGACGTCGTGCGTGAGGGTGCGCGCATTGACGTTGCGGTGCTGGCGAACAAGTCGGGTTTGACAGCCTGCCGCGCGAAATGTTACATTGATTGTACCGGCGACGCGGATGTGGTGGCATTTGCTGGTTTCCCCTACCTTTATGGTGACGAACAAACCGGCGGAATACAACCCACAACGCTTTGCTTCACGTTGACAAATGTGGATGAATACCACTATAAAAACTGGTATACGCCTGAAAACAAGATGACGGACGTCATGGTAGCGCTGTACCACTCCGATAAATACCCGCTTGTAACCGACAACCTTTCCTGCAATTCACTTGTCGGGCCAAGGACGGTTGGCTTTAACTGCGGTCACTTATGGGATGTGAAGCCCACCGACCCCTACAATCTTTCTACAGCTCTTATGCAGGGCAGGGAGCTTGCTTATCAAATCTGGGCGGGCGTTTGCGAGCAATGGCCGGACGCTTTCGCCTCCTCCTTCCTGGTATCCACAGCGCAGATGCTGGGTGTACGGGAATCAAGGCGTATTGTCGGGGAGTATACCCTGACAGCTCAAGATTACTTGCAGAAAAAATCTTTCCCCGATGAAATTGGTCGCAACAGTTATTATATGGATGTACATCTTTCAAAGGAGGAAAGCGACCTCGTTCTTGAAGGGAAAAAGACATTTGAAGAGTTTGATAAGGGAAGGGCGAGCTATGCGCCCGGAGAATCCCACGGTATCCCTTACCGCAGCTTGATTCCAAAGGGCGCGGAGAATCTGTTAGTAGCCGGCAGGATCATCTCATGCGATCATCAGCTGCAGGGCAGCGTGCGCGTCATGCCGATATGCCTTGTTACCGGGCAGGCGGCCGGAACGGCCGCCGCCATGGCGGTGCAATGCGGAGCTGCCAGTAAGGTTGATCCGGAAGAGCTTCGTACAAGACTTTTACAGGATGGCGTATATTTCATGTGAACATGAGGAGGCGTCGAGTGTTGTGTATAAGCTTTTGATCGCGGACGATGAAAAGCAGACAAGAGATGGGCTTGCGTTTTATTTTAAAAATAACCCATTAGGATTCGAGGTTGTCGGCGTGGCGGAGGGAGGGCTGTCCGCGCTCTCGATGGCGGAGAAACACGCGCCCGACGTCGTTCTTACTGATATCCGCATGCCCGATCTGGACGGTTTTTCCCTAGCACAGCGGCTGGGGCAGCTTTCGCACAAACCGGTGCTAATCATCATGAGCGCTTATGACGACGTTGAATATTTCAAGTCTGCTTTTAAGGCGGACGCGCTGGATTATATCCTCAAGCCCATCGACCTTGCCGAGCTTGCCGCGGTGGCTGCTAAAACGCGTGAAAAGCTTGACATGGACTATGCCGAGCAGATGAAACGGGAGGAGACGCGCCGGCAGCTGCAAAAAGACCTGCCCGCCCTGCGCTCACGTTTTTTTGCGGATGTGGTCGATGGTTTGAAAATAGACACACCAATGATCAGGGAACGCATGGTGTTCCTCGATATCAGTCTGCCGGAAGAAGTATGCTACCGCGTTATGACGATCAATACCAGTATGCAACAGGCGGCGCGAGATCGCGCCGCCCGCCGGGCGGAATTGGCGCTGGACTTTGGATTGTACAACCTGTTTCAAGAGCTGGTGTCAATTCATACCGATGGCTATGTATTTGCCTATGATAAGGGCATATACGGCCTTCTACTCATAGATCCCGATCCAACTGGCAACCAGGGCGCCGGGGACGAATGTGTCAACATGCTGGCAGAGGTAATTTTGACAAACCTGCAGGATGGGCTAAAACTCGACGCGACCATCGGCATCGGTTCCGTTGTTGAAGGAACCGACCGTATTCCAGTCTCTTTTGCCGAGGCTCAGAGGGAAGCGGGACGCAGCTTTGCGAAGGATACTGTCCAGGAGCCTGTATTCCCCCCCCTGAATCTTGATCAGATCGCCCGGGAGAAAATGACCTCACGCAGCGCTCAAGTGGTGAGAAGGGTGAAGAATGTGATTGAGGAAAATTACCATCAAAACCTGAGTATCCGGTTCATCGCAGAAACGATATTTTTAAGCCCGAACTATGTCTGCGCCATTTTCAAGCAGGAAACCAACAAAACCATCAATCAGTATGTCACCGAGGTGCGCATCAGAGCCGCGAAATCGCTGCTTGCGGATCCCGGCATCCGGCTTGCGGATATCGGAGCCATGGTGGGCTATAGTGAACCGAGCTATTTCAGCCGCATCTTCAAACGATATACGGCGTTGACACCCAAGGAATACCAGCTTATGCTTATTGGGTCAAATCAGGCAGATAGATAGCCCCGGGTAAGGATGGATGGCTTTACCACCCCATCCTCCGAGGCGCACCGCGTGACGGATGAGCAGATCTTGCATGCAAATATAGGGGATGCTATCAATATGAAATATAAACTATTTATCATTTTCGTCACGCTGATACTGCTGCCGACCCTGGCATTAAGCTATGGCTATTATCTCAATACCACCACCACCGCGCAAGACAACGTTACCCAGGCAATGCTGCAAACGCTGACCCAAATTACGTTTAACATGGAGAACACGCTGGATTTTGTGGAGCAGGCGTCGGATAATTTGTTCTTCAACAAGGACGTTATGGCATTTGTGGGTCCAGAGAACAACGACGACATTCTGCTACAGATTAAACAGGCCGAGCCGGTCCGCGACTTGCTCTATACATTGCAGATGGACGAGCGCATTTTCAGGGTACGTATATCGGTGGATAAAAAGAAGGTGATTTCTGCCGAGAGAGTGAATTTCTTTCCGGTGGAAGAAGATATGCAGCTGCCGTGGTATGCCCAGACAATCTCCCGCTATGGAGCGCCGGTGTGGTTTAGTACAGCGCCGGAGATGGGCGTTCTTGACGCCAGGGATGTTTGGGTAGTCTCTTGCCGCCGCGTACTCAAGCACAGCAGTCACTTTGCCGCCAATGACGGCATTTTGTCGATAGATATCAGGGAGAGTACATTGTATAGTTGGCTTTCCAACATTCAGCTGCGCAAAAGCGAAAGCATATTTGTGGTTGACGCACTTGGGAATATGGTTTCCGGTTTAGACAAGACTTTACTTGGGCAGCCTGTGCTGACGCCGGAAATGTTATTGCAGGTTTACGACGCCAAAAGTGGCATCATTGGCCCGGAGGACACCAATACCGGCGAAGTACTGGTTTTCACCACGATCAGTAACACTGGATGGAAGCTTATTAGCAGGATAGAGAACAAATACCTGCTTGAAAACTACTCGTTCGGTGATTTACACCTTGTGATTCTGTTTGTGGTGGTTTTGTTGTTGTTTGTGGCGGCCTCGTTTATCATTATAAATTATATTACGCATAACATTACCATGCGGATGAACCGCGTGGCCGAACGGATCGAAAAGGAAGGCGTTCTTGCGGCAACGGAAGGCGGCGATCCGGCGAAGCCGGGACGCGATAACGACTTGGATAAAGTGGAGACTCTGGTATATGAAATGATCCGGCGCAGCAATCAGCTGGCAGCGGAAACCTATGAGGCGCGTATTGAAGAACGCCGCGCACAGCTTATCGCCCTGCAGGCGCAGATAAACCCGCACTTTTTGTATAACACGCTGGATTGCATCAGCTGGATGGCCGTACAGCGGGATGCGCTTGATGTGAGCGCGATGGTTACCATGCTCGCCAAATACTTCCGCCTTACGCTGAGCAAAGGCAAAAGCACTGTGACTGTGGCGGATGAAATTGGATTGGCGCGTACCTATCTCACCATTCAGAACATGCGTTTTGATAATGCGATTCGCGTCAGCATCAATCTGGAATCTGACGCCGCCGAATACGCCATCCCCAACCTTACCCTCCAGCCCATAGTGGAAAACGCCGTTCTGCACGGCATTATGAAAAAACCGGAAAAAAGCGGCGAAATTGTCATCACCGCGTCTGTGCTGCCGGATGAGGTACGTATCATTGTCCATGATGACGGAGTCGGGATGGAGCAGGATCAGCTATTACAGTTACTGGATCAAAATCGGAACGGGCATTACGGGCTGCGTAATGTGAGTGAGAGGATCAAGCTGTATTTTGGAGACGCCTATGGGTTCAGCGTGGCTTCACAGCCCGGCGGCGGCACGACCGTTACGCTTCATTTGGGCAAACGGGAGATGAGTGCGGATACTACCGATACCAAATATTATTGATGGGGTATAATTTATGAAAGCTAACGGCCATAAAATGATTTTTACATTTGAAAAAACCGGCAGAAAGCATGTTTTTGATTTCGACGGGCGCATCTTTTCCGTCTGCCTTGAGAAGGGCGGACAAGAGCAGTGGATCGATTCGACCGAATTTGTATTGCAGGAGTTTTCCATACAGGAAAACCTTGGCGCCACTGCAAGCTACCTGTATGGATCCGGCGGGCAGGGCGTTGAGATTATGTTGGAGCAAAGAGTTGAGAACGATGAGGTTCTATCTTTGATAAAGGTGGTAAACAACATCGGCCATACGGTTCGGGCGGTGAAATATCCGCTTGAAGCGCTTGACCACGTTGCGACCTATGACAGCCTGCTAATGGCAAGCTCCTGGGGCGACAAGATTGACCGCCCGACCAAGACAATAAGCGATGTGTGCACCAGTGAATCTGTAAAATTTGAGCAGGACTATATCGTCTATCGCCCAAACGAGGTCATATATACCTACCCATCCATCATGTCGATGCAGTATATGACATTGTATAACGATTCAAGGACTGTGTATATGGCAACCTACAGTACAGCCGATGAAAGCATGACCTTTCATGCGCGGGTGCTTGGCCGGTACGAGCTGGAACTGTCGGTCAACCACTATCCCTTTCTTGACACGGGGGAATGGACGTCGCCCCCCTGCGGCTTTGCAATGCTGGACGGCGGATGGCACAAGGCCGCGAGGCTGTACGCAAGCCATATGTCTGGATGTTTTAAAACGCCGGAGTATCCGGCCTGGATGAAAAATGAGTACCACGGTTGGCTTGAGCTGGTGATGAAGAGAGAGGGCAAACCACCCGTTTTTACCTACGACGAGCTGCCCTCGAAATACCGGTATTACAAGGAGCATTTTGGCATCAATCACATCTTCCTGGTGGGCTGGCACGACAATGGCCATGACACCAAGTTTCCGCGTTACCTGCCCTGCGAGGAGGCTGGAACCGCCGGGGAGCTTATCGCCGCGATAGAACAGATACATAGGGATGGCGGGCGTGTATCGCTTTATACAAATGCCCGTATCGTGGATGTATACGAAAAATATTATAGTAACGGCGGTAAAAATGCTGTGTGCCTTGATGAAAACGGCAAAGAGTACCGCGAAAATTACCACACCGCTTCGTTGTATGCCATAGCCTGCCCGGGAGAAGATGAATATGTTACCCATATGACCGGGGTAGCCGACAGGATAGCGGGCGAGTATCATGCGGACGGCATGTTTGTCGACCAGATAAGCTGCAACCTGGCAGTGTTCTGCTATTCAAAGGTCCATCACCACGCACGTCCGTCATGCAATTTTTTGCCGGGGGTGACGCGTGAGCTGATATCCATGCGCGAAGCGGGCAAGGCACTGAACCCAGATTTCCACTCTTTTTCCGAGGGCTGTCACGAACGGTTCAACCAATATTACGACGTCAACCAAGGGCATGGCGAAGAATATACCTGGCAGATCGGGGAGTCGGTTCCCGAACAGTTCTTGTTTACTTATCCCGACCGCATCGTTACCGGACATTGCGCCGACATGCACCAGCTTTATCATTCGATGGCGCAATTCAAACCCCTTGATATCAAGGACAGCCTGCATGATGATCCGCACAGCGCCCCGATAATCAAAACATATATGCAGTTGAGGCGCAGCTACCCGCAATATTTTTTGCAAGGTGAATTTTTGGATGACGAACCGTTTACCTGTGATAAGGGCCATCGGTTGTACGCCATGCAAGCGGCCGACGGCTCGATTTGCTTTTGCGTGTGGCGCAAAGGCGCTGATCAAGATACCGTCTGTAATGCAATAGTCGGCCTGCCGGGTGAATTCGCCTTGGATACGGTCATTTATCCACAGGGAACATCGTTGACGCGGCAGGGCGAATTGTGCGTCATTGGCTTTATGGGTCCGCTCTGTTTTATCACTATTCGTAAGGGATGATGCCAGATTGAGCGATGAGATTTATGATATTTGTAAGAGGTACATCGAAATCCGTAAATATCTGCGCCCCTGTATCACCCACTCAATGGAGCCGGCCAGCGAAAAAGGCACGCCACTCACCCTCCGTCGACGCGCCTATTGAAAAAATTCCGCTGGTTATCAAAAAAAGGTTCCTCGCTGGTTATTGTGTAGGCATAATCCCAGCTAACGAAACGGGTGGCGGAAATGACCTGGGACAAAATTGACCGGCCTTGGCAGTCGGATGAAAGGGATCAAATTATGAGTTTCAAATTAGCCATCATCGGCGCGGGCAGCCTTGTGTTCGCGCGCACGCTGTTCACAGACATCATGTCGGTGCCGGAATTTCACGACATCGAAATCGCGTTTACGGACATCAACGCCGACAATCTCGAGAAGGTGACAGCCCTTTGTCAGCGCGACCTCGAAGCCAACGGGGTCAAAACGAAGATACAATCCACCACTAATCGCCGCGATGCGTTTAAAAATGCACGGTACATTGTCAACTGCGTGCGCGTCGGCGGCCTCGAAGCATTTGAGACGGATATCGAAATCCCACTCAAATATGGCGTGGACCAGTGTGTTGGCGATACGCTCTGTACCGGAGGTATTATGTACGGCCAGCGCGTCATCGCCGCCATGCTCGATTTCTGCAAGGACATCCGCGAGGTAGCCGAGCCCGGTGCAATCATGCTCAACTACTCGAACCCCAATGCAATGGCTACCTGGGCTTGCAACAAGTACGGCGGCGTGCGCACAATCGGCCTATGCCATGGCGAGATCCACGGCGAGCGGCAAATCGCCGAAGCATTGGGCATCCCGCATGATGAGCTTGATTTCATCTGTGCCGGACTCAACCACCAGACATGGTACATATCGATCAAGCATAGGGGGGTCGAACAGCTCGGCAAGCTGTTAGCGGCGTTCGAGGCGCACGAAAAATTCCGCGAGGAGGAAAAGGTGCGCATCGACATCCTACGGCGCTTTGGCTATTACTCGACTGAATCGAACGGACATCTGTCCGAATACGTCGCCTGGTACCGTAAGCGCCCACAGGAAATTGCGCGGTGGATCAATTTGGACAGCTGGATCAATGGCGAAACCGGCGGTTACCTGCGCGTAACGCAGGAAGAACGCAACTGGTTTGAGACGGATTATCCGAAGCTGCTCAAGGAGCCGCCGAAGAAATATGACGGCTCGAACCGCGGGCATGAGCATTGCTCCTATATCATGGAATCGCTGGAAACCGGGCGCATCTATCGCGGCCACTTCAATGTAATGAACGCGGGCTGTATCACAAACCTTCCGGACGAATGTGTCGTTGAGGTTCCCTGTTACGTTGATGGCAACGGTATTGCCGTTCCAAAGATAGGCGACCTTCCTCTTGGCTGTGCGGCGGTCTGCTCACAGTCGGTCTGGGTACAGAAGCTGGCGGTGGAGGCCGCCGTCACCGGCGATGCGGAGTTGCTTAAGCAGGCGGCGTTGATGGATCCGCTGACCGGCGCGGTCTGCAACCCGCCCGAGGTCTGGCAGATGATCGACGAAATGCTCATCGCTCAGGAGCGGTGGCTTCCACAGTACGCCGATGCCATCGCGGCGGCCAGGCTCCGCTTCGCCAAAAGCAATTTAATACCCACCAACGAAGGTTACCAGGGTGCCGTTCGCAAACGAGTCAAAACGCCGGAAGAGGTCGCTGCCGAGCACGCAGCGCGCAGTATCACGGCGGACTAGCGCCTGAATATCTTAAAGACATGCATGCACATTCAGCGCTGTGGTACCAAGGCTCATTCCATTTTGTACCTAAGCGCAACAAAAGGTCTGTCTCGCGTATTCGATTCTGGCTGATGAGGGAATCATATGCGGCTGCAAGGAGGATTGGGGCTTGGGGACACAACGGCACGCGTGAGTAAAGGACGGAATGCCGACTGAGCAGATTTGTCTCGGATTCAAAGGGTCGGCAAATTGATAAATTCTATAAAACTATAATAGCAGGAGGAAACCATCAGATGAAAGCCGCAATTTTTTATGGAAAGCATGATATTCGCATAGAAGAAAGGGAAATTCGATCTCCGAAAGATAACGAGGTCGTCGTAAAGACAGCGTTTTGCGGCATCTGCGGAACCGACCTGCACATTTTCCAAGGTGACGAGGGCTCGGCGGAGACGATCCCGCCCATGATACTCGGACACGAAATGTCGGGTATCATTGACGAGATCGGCAGCGCGGTGACTACATTGCGACCCGGCGATCATGTGGCGATTGATCCGAATTTCTACTGTGGGGAATGCTATTACTGCCGCAGCGGGCTGGAACATTTTTGTTCCGCTATGAACGGCGTTGGCACAACATGTGACGGCGGATTTGCGGAATATTGCACGCTGCCTGCCAAGGCCGTGATTAAAGTTCCCAAAGAAATGCCGCTGGAGGTTGCGGCCTTCGCGGAACCGCTGGCCTGTTGCCTGCACGGCATCGACCTCACCAATATCCGGGTGGGTAATCAAATCCTGCTGATTGGCGCGGGTACCATCGGGCTTTTGATGCTACAGCTTTCAAAGGCCGCAGGGGCCTCCAGCTTAACGGTGATCGAACCCGATCAAAAAAAGCGCGTGCTGGCGGAAAGCCTCGGAGCCGACCATACATTCGCCAACGGCGAAGATTACCTGCTCTATGCCAGAAAATCAAACAATGTACGCGCGGACCGCGTGATCGAGTGTGTCGGCAAAACCGAGACAGTTTCCCTCGCCATACAGGCTGCGTCCAAAGGGGCTACAATTATGCTATTCGGCCTGACGCCCCCAAAGGCTACCGTAGAAATCCAGCCATTTGAAATGTTTAAAAAAGAATTGCATATCACGGCTTCTTTTGTCAACCCGCTTACCGAATCGCGCGCACTAGAACTTTTATCGGAAAACAAGGTGCGTGTTTCGGAGCTTATCGAGGAACGCATCCCGCTGGAAAAGCTGACGGAAGCCCTTACCAACCCCGATTACCGGACAAAGACAAAAATTATGGTCGATATGGGCCTATGACCCACTTGAAACGGCTGCTGGCGAGATAACACCATGAAGGGGATCCGATCTTGAAGGTAAAATATTTTCAGAGGGGCTTCAACTACTCCCAGGATGGCCCGGGAAACCGTCTGGTATACCATTTGCAGGGATGCAATATGCGTTGCCGGTGGTGCGCGAATCCCGAAAGCATCCCGCTGAACGGCATTGCGCCATATAAATTTGAAGAAATAAACGTGGAAGAATTGCTGGACGAAGCGAACCGCAGCTTGATGATGTTCTTTGATGGCGGCGGCGTCACCCTGACCGGCGGAGAGCCCACAGTACAGTTCGAGGCTGTAAGACGGTGGCTCTCCGGCCTCAAGGAGCAAAATATAAACACCGCGATGGAAACCAACGCCGCGCATCCGGAGCTGCCCGGCCTATTTCCGTTGATAGACCATTTGATTATGGATTTTAAACACCATAGCGATGAAAAACACCTGAAATATACGGGAGCGCATAACGATATCATAAAGCGAAACATCGCAAGCGCGCTTGAAATGCGCAAACAAACCGTAATTCGCATTCCCTTGATTGCGGGCGTAAACACCTCCCGGGATGATTTACGGGGATTCCTCGATTTCTTCAAGGACAAAGATACTAGCGCTGTCTCCTTTGAGTTTTTGCGTTATCACGAGTATGGAAAGCAAAAATGGGAGCGTTGCGGAATGGAGTATCAAATGCGCGGCGCGTTCGTGGACGATAAAACGGTGTCTGACTATGAAAAGGCTTTTCAATTACAAAGCCTGAAGGTCATAAGAACGTAAACCTCAAATAATAAATATTTAAAGGCGGAGATGCGGATGAGCATTTTTGAATTGGCCAGCGCGGAGAGAATAACGGAAAAGGCAAAGCTGCTTTTCAAAGAGGAACGCATGATGAAACGGCTTGACGGGTGGTTCCATATAAAGGAGATTATCAAAAGCCACAAGCCCGGATACGACGGGTTGCCCGACGAACTTCAAGCAGCCTGTCTCCTGAAAAATATAGCGGAGGAGCTGCCGATCAGCCTGAGCGAAAACGCGATTTTCGCGGGGACGCAGCGCGACAGCTTCGCGAGAAGCTACGCCCTTATCAATCCCGCGTTCGAGGTGGAAAGCTTTTCGGGTTATTGCGACCCGACGGCGGTTTTTGACGATATCGAGCCAGGGGACGGGATTACTGCAGAAAAAATCGCGGAGATGCGGGAATACGATAAGCAGTCCGCGTATGTAAGAGCGCTGGACGCCGCTTATGGCAAGGTCGTGACGGATACCTCGGAGGTCGCTTATTTTATCGAGCAGGTCACGGGGCACCTGATTCCCGACATGCGCCCGGCAATCAAAGACGGCGTAACCTCGCTGATAGAAAAAATTGACGCGAAAATAACGAAAACTGGCGATGTCGAGCGCTCCGCAAACCTCAAGGCGATGAAAACAGCGCTGGAAGCGGTCCTGATACTGGCAGGGCGTTACGCCGGGCTGGCAGGGAAACAAAAGCAAACGGCCGAAGGCGTACGCCGCTTCGAGTTGGAGCTTATCGAGAAAACCCTGCGGAAAGTCCCGGCGAACGGTGCGAAAACGCTCTACGAGGCGATCCAGTCGTTTATGCTGTTATGGCAGGTCATGTGCCTTGAGCAAGCTCCGAATCCCTTCGCCTTTTCGGTGGGCAACGCCGACCGAATTTTCGAGCCCTACCGCGTCGGGGACGGTATGAGCAGGAAGGAAGCAGCCTCCCTGTTCAAGCATTTCCTTGTGTTTTTTAACGTCGGAGACAAGAGCTGGGCGATTTCCCAAAACGTCCTTGTGGGCGGGAAATCGAACGACGGTAAGGATTTGACAAACCCCACATCCTACGCCCTTCTGGATGCGTACTTTGATATGAACCTGCCACAGCCGATACTTTCCGTGAAGCTGCATAAAAACACACCCGGCGAGCTTTATGAATCTTTGGGGAGGTTTTTTTTCACGCCGGGTTGCCTCACGCCTTCCCTTTTCAATGACGACACAGTCTTCGAGGTTCTCAGGAAATCGGGCGTGGAGCCCGAGGATTTGGAGGATTACTCCGTCGCGGGATGCCAGGAACCACTGATCATGGGCAAGGACAACGGCAATACCACCAACAGCTGGCTCAATTTGGGCAAAATCTTGGAGCTTACCCTGAGCGACGGCGTGTCCACCGTTACGGGCAAGCGGATGAAGCCTGCCGAAGCGCGTGACGCGAGATTTATCCTTGAAAACGCGAAGAAGCTGTTCTTTAAAAACACCGGATACTACATAGACAAAATGGTCGCGGCGGCAAACGACATGTCGGAGGCGTTATCCAATTTGCCCGTGCCATACCTGAGCGCGCTGATGGACGGCATCGACACCGGCTATGATCTGCGCGACACGAAGCATCAGGGTACCAAATACAACGGCAGCGGCTGTCTGATACACGGCCTTTCCGTCGTGGCGGATTCGCTGATGGCGATAGAATGCTTTCTGGAACAGCGTCCACAGGATACTGACAGGCTGATGGACGCGCTGAAAAACGACTTTGAGGACGCCGGGGAGATTCAGGCGTTTTTGCTCGGTTGCCCGAAGTATGGCAATAATATCAAGCGCGTCGACGATATCGCGGCGGACATATGCAATGAGATATCCGATATGATCGCGTCAAGGAAAAACTATCTGGGCAACCCATTTCGCCCCGACTGGAGCACACCTTCTACCCATCTCCTGTACGGCTACTGGGTGGGAGCCACGCCGGACGGCCGCAAAGCGCGCAGCATGCTAAACTACGGCATAGACCCTCTCCACGGCGATGCGAATTCAGGGCTGGGTTTCCGCGCGTTGTCCGCCATGCGCCTGCCCTTTGAGAAGATGCCGGGCGGGTACGCCTCACACTTCGGAATCAACCCTAGATATTTTAAAGGGCAGACCTATGAGGAAAAGGGTATGGAATTCAAAAAGCACGTCATCGAGCCGCTATTCTTCAACCCAGCCAACCCGGACCCCGCGCCGTTTTATTTGTACGTAAATGTTACCACGCCCGAGACGCTGCGCAAGGTGTTGGCGAATCCGGAAAAATACGCGCCTGGCGGCGTATATATCATGCGCATACACGGCACGTTCGTGAATTTCCTGGATTTGTCGCCCGCGATACAAAACGACATCATAATGCGTCTGGATTTGGAATCGACCACGCCGGGGTTTTGAAATATAACGGGGGCCCTGCGGTCGCTTGCATGTTTGGGGGGATAAGATTTGAGGACGTTAGGATTGGATATCGGCACGACGACGATCTGCGGTACGGTCGTGGACGTTGAAAGCGGCGGCGTCATTGCATCGGCAACGCTTGCGAATGATTCGTTTCTGCCGTCAACGAAAGAATTTGAAAGGCTTCAAAACACCGCCGTCATACTGGAACGCGTGCGGGAAATCATGGGGGCATTGCTCACGCCTGAAAATGATGTAAGGGCTATCGGGGTTACGGGGCAAATGCACGGCATCGTCTATTTTGATGCGGAGGGTGCAGCCGAAAGCCCTCTTTACACCTGGCAGGACGGCAGGGGAAATACGCCCTTCAGGGATGAGAACAACTATGCCGGATACCTGTCCGAAGCGAGTGGATACCCGCTGGCCACCGGTTTCGGTGCGGTCACACATTTCTACAATTTGAGAAATGGACTTATCCCTGAGACGACGCGCGGTTTTTGCACCATCCCCGATTATATTGCCATGAAGATTGCGAGGCTGCGGGCTCCACGCACGCACGTCAGCAACGCGGCTAGCCTTGGCATGTTCGACTTGGGATCGTTGCGTTTCGACAGGGCGGCTATTGCTAAATGCGGCATGGATGCGGATATGTTCCCACCTGTTACGGGCAAATGTGAGGTTGTGGGGAATACCCCGCAAGGGGTGCCGGTAATCATTTCCATTGGCGACAATCAGGCCAGCTTTGCCGGTTCGGTCGCCGACGCGGCCAGTTCCGTTTTGGTCAACGTGGGAACGGGCAGCCAAATTTCGCTGCAAACTTCGGAGTATGTGAAGACCTCCGCCGCCGAGAGCAGGCCGGGGCTTGACGGGGGCTACCTGCTGGTAGGGTCTTCCCTGTGCGGAGGAAGGGCGTACTCGTTGTTGGAGGGTTTTTTCCGTGAAACGATCCGTTCAGCAACCGGGATCGATCCGAATTCCATGTACGCGTGGATGAGTGAATGTGCTGGGCAGTTTGGCACGCTTCACAACAAGTTGGATATAGCCACCTGCTTTTGCGGGACAAGAAGCGATCCGGATAAGCGCGGGGTTATTTCCAATCTTGGGACGGATAATTTTACCCCTCGGCATTTGGTGGTCGGGGTTCTGGAAGGTATCGTGAACGAGCTTTACAATGTCTATGAGAACCTGCGCGGCGTAAGGCGGCCAAAACCGTCAATCTTGATCGGCTCCGGCAACGGGATGCGCAAGAATACCGCCATGCAAAGGATGTTCGCGCAAAAGTTCAACCTTCCGTTACGGATACCTGTGCATACCGAGGAGGCCGCGTACGGTGCGGCGCTTTATGCCATGGTCGGCGGAGGGATGTACAAGGATATAGCGGAGGCACAGAAAATCATCAAGTACGGGACGGTGGAGTCATGATGAGCGCAGACGGCAACAAACATGAAGCACAACATAACGGACAGACGGATGTGTATGCCGCAATCGCTTCGGGCCCCGTTTTCTTCGAGCGCAACCGCGTTTTCCGCGTATATACCGGCGGAAAGCTGTTCCACGACTTTTTTGGCGACGAGGACAGGGACGGCCACAAACCGGAGGAATGGATAGCATCCTCCGTTATGGCGCTGAACAGGGAGCCGAGTGATCCGAAAGAGGGCGTATCCAGAATCGAAAATACCGATATTTACTTTGACGAGCTGTTGAACGCATGCCCGGAACAAATGCTTGGCAGCCGCCGCGATATGAGTATCCTCGTTAAGCTACTGGATTCCGCCATACGCCTGCCGGTACAAGCGCATCCCAACAAGACGTTTTCCCACGTCAATTTCAATTCCGAATACGGCAAAACAGAAGCATGGATCATTCTGGAGACCCGCAATGACGCGCACATATACTTCGGATTCAACAGGGAAATAACGAAAGCTGAGTTTGTCGAGGTTATAGGCCGCAGCGAGACTGATAGGGACGCAATGATGGAATATCTAACCAAGGTTCCGGTGCAAAGGGGCGACGTGTATTTGATTCCCGCCGGGGTTGCCCACGCCATAGGCTGCGGCTGCCTGATTCTGGAGGTGCAGGAGCCAACTGATTTTACCATCCAGCCTGAGGCGTGGTGCACCGATTACCGGCTTAGTGATTACGAAAAATATATCGGACTGAGCAAGGACGCGGCGCTGGGCTGCTTTGATTTTTCCGTGTATGGAGAGAAGGCGGTCAGGCTTGGCAGGAAACACCCGCGCAAAACATGTGAAAACGATACATTTGCGTCGGAAATCCTTATTGGTGACGAGGATACGGATTGCTTTACCGTCAACCGTTATTCCCTGACAGGAGGGGCTTTCATCCTGCCGAACGCGCCCGCGGTATGCGTTGTCACAGACGGCGGCGGACAGCTCGACTGCGGAAATAAATCACGCCGCATCGGCAAGGGGGATTATTTCTTCCTGCCATATTCGGTTGCCAGAGCATGTGAGGTACGAACCGAAACCCGAATATGTTTGATTGAGTGCATACCCCCTAAGTAATTTTTACACGGTTCTCTTTTCGCGTCTACTTAGAGGGTACCACATCATTCTACCCAGGCTACCCTGCCCTATCTGCGCATGTACCGGAATTGCTTGCCGGGTAGTTAAAATCAAGCTTGTATACGGCCAACGCAGACTGTTACTTTTCAAGAGAAATGCTGACAAGAATAGCAAAATAAAAGGAGCAAAAAAGATAGAGGGAGGATGGGGAAACAAGTGAGTTAATGTGCAAAGAGGAGCCTGTTCCTTTGCTTGTTTTTTAATCCTTATTTTAGCAAATTATTTGCTTCTTCGACTTCTCAATATCCTATTTATTTCGCAAAAAGCAGCCCCTTATGGGCTGCTTTTATTTGCAAATTAACAGCCAACTGCACATGCGTGAGATTGATACTGATGCGCTGGGCAGCGCGGACATTGCCGCCTCCACTGCCGCGAGCAAAACCGATACGCTGATTTATCAAATTATGGGCGCTTTTCGGAACGGCCATGTCAACCTTTGTAGCGCAGAACTTCGGAAAACGTGAATTCAGACGCATACGGGAAGGTATGCGCAAATGCATGCAAGTGACGATTGGGCTTATGGTGGCAGTGCTGATTTTCTTCTTCGGCAGGTCAATTTTAAGTAGCGGAGACAAACTTGTCCGCTTCGGTACATCATTTACAGCATAGCGCATTCATATCCCCGTGAAAAATGCTTTTCAAAACCTCTTGACTTAGAGGTTACTCTAAAGTTTATATTATTAAACATGAGAGCATATGCCAACATATTGCGATGAAAAGGGGAAGCGGTTCTGAAAAATTTAAGTATCCTACGTTGTCAACGGTTCTTGACGTTTCCGCACTGCTTCCGTCTGCTTCAGAAAAGACGAACGAACCATTTGACAGCCGATTTAACAAAAGCGTGTTTATCAAGGTCAACTATGGGGGGAGGCTTACTGTGATAAAAGCAGTGATATTTGATATGGATGGCGTTTTGTTTGATACAGAGAGGCTTGAGCTTGAATGCAGCAATGAAGTGCTCCATAAATACGGGCAATATATGCCACAAGAATTATATGCGGAAACATGCAGCATGGTTGACTCAGAATACAAAATACGACTTGAAACGGTGTTTGGAGCTGAGTTTGACTTTGACAGCTTTGAACAAGAAACTTCAGCGCTTATAAGGAGCAGATTGAAGGAAGATGGCATCCCTGTAAAAGATGGTGTACGTGAAATACTTATTTACCTAGAAACAAACAGGTATAGAACTGCCGTAGCCACATCAACTTCAAAGAGCAAAGCGGAGCGATACTTAAAAGAGGCAGAGATATACAAATATTTTGACGCTGTTGTATGTGGTGATATGGTTGCAAGAAGCAAACCTTATCCTGATGTTTACGAAGCAGCGGCTGGAGCATTGGGCTTATCAACAGGCAAATGTATTGCGGTTGAGGACAGCAGCAACGGTATAAAAAGCGCCGTATCTGCCGGGTGTATTACAGTAATGGTCCCTGATTTACTGGCACCGGATGCATATTTAAGCTCCGTATGCTCTTGCGTAGCAAAAAGCTTGATAGAGCTTGTGGAGATAATTGATATCTATAGACACGTCCAAAAGACAATTCTGAGCAGAAGATTAAGAATCCTATAAGCGTGAGGAGAATTATTCATGAGTAAAAATTATATATCCACAGAAGAATATACGCGCCGATTTCCCAAAAGCGGAAAGTTATTTGAAGAAGCAAGGAAATACTTGCCCGCCGGTGTAAACAGCACTGCCCGTGCTGTATGGTCAGGGTGGGAACCATATCCCCTGTTTGCTGAAAAAGGAACAGGTTCTCATATCACAGATGTGGACGGAAATGAGTTTATCGATTATCTGCTTGGCCTTGGGCCGATGCTGTTGGGCCACAGGCATGAAATCGTTACCGCAGCCGTAACGAAGCATATAAACGAAGTGGGAACAGTTTCCGCCTTGGCAAGTGAGCTTGATAACATTGCTGCCCGTAAAATGACGGAGTGTGTTCCAAGTGTGGAACAGGTGCGCTTTCTAAACTCAGGAACCGAAGCGGTTACATACGCCTTGCGGCTTGCAAGAACATATACGGGGCGCAAAAAAATTATACGATTTGAAGGAATGTATCACGGTTTTTCGGACAGTATTTACTGGAGCAAACACCCCTCAAAAAACGCTATCGATGAATTTGGCAATTGTACTCCTGAACCGCAGGGGCCGGGCGTACCAGATAGCATAGGGGACAGCCTTATCATATGCCAATGGAATGACCTGGACGCCCTGGCGAGGATTATTGAGGAAAACCATGAGGATATTGCGGCTGTTATCACGGAGCCTGTTATGTGTAACACCGGCTGTATCCTTCCAAAGCCCGGTTATCTGGAAGGTATGCGCAGATTGACGGAAAAG
>Ga0153944_1000368_pt1 | contig 19579 bp, 15 predicted proteins | sample TSNJ028MetaG_FD_104703 | JGI IMG/M metagenome (GOLD analysis project Ga0153944, IMG submission 104703) | Attine ant fungus gardens microbial communities from New Jersey, USA - TSNJ028 MetaG | ecosystem: Host-associated > Fungi > Mycelium > Unclassified | place: USA: New Jersey, Wharton State... | reverse complement strand
GGAAATCTCCCCGGAACCCGGGAGGCCGCCGGCCGTTTTTTTGATTGGATGGTAGATAGCTACGGCGATTATGAAAAGGATATTCAAACAAAGGTGCTGGAGTTCGTTATGACAGCAGAAAAAGAGGTTTTTTTGCAGGGCGGAATGCAGTATAGCTTTTTATACCGGCAAAATTACCTGACCGATGTACTCTCCTGCACTTCCTACATCGAACTGCGCCGATGGTTCCTGGAAAAGATTACTGAAGCCAGCCGCAACATAACCATAAAGAATCAGGAAAAGAACATAACAGTAATCGGCAAAGCAAAAGAATACATACAGCAAAGATACAGCAAGGACATATCACTGGAGGAAGTGGCTAAATATGTGGATATCAGCTCTTATTACTTCAGTAAATTATTCAAGGAAGAAGAAGGCATGAATTTTATCGATTATGTCACCTCCCTGCGCATTGAAAAGGCCAAACAAATGCTGAAAGCAAACAACATCAGTGTAAAAGAAATCTGCGTTAATGCAGGATATACCGATCCCAATTATTTTAGCAGAATCTTTAAAAGGATTGTTGGGTGTACCCCGACAGAATACAGGGAGGGTATGGAAGGATGAAAAAGAAGATTGGCTTTGGCGGTATCTTAGGTATGATTTTGCTGCTGGCCATAGGCTGTGCCGGCAAAGAGCCGGGGCAGCATGCAGAAACCCATCAAAAAGAAGAACAGATTCAAATAGGCATGTGTTTTGATGACTTTGTCCTGGAACGCTGGCTGCGTGACCGGAATGTATTTGTTTCTACTGCCAACGACCTTGGTGCTCAGGTAAGTGTACAAAATGCCAACGGCGATAGTGTGCAGCAATGCAAACAGGTAGAATATTTGATTGAAAAACAGGTGGACGCAATTGTGATCGTGGCGGTAGATACCGGGGATGAAAGGCTGAAGGATCTGCTTTGCAGCGCAAAAGAAGCCGGAATTGTAGTGGTCAGCTACGACCGCCTTATACAAAACGCCAATACGGATCTTTATGTCTCTTTTGATAATGTACAGGTGGGAACGTTAATGGCTGAAGCAGTGCTGTCACAAATTCCTGAGAATGGAAAAGTAGCTGCTATCTATGGACCGGATACCGATGATAATGTATCAAAAGTAATATCTGGTGTAGAAGAAGTATTAAACCAGCACGATCAGACTCTGGTTTATCAAAATAAAGCGAGGGGATGGATTGAAGAATATGGGTTTGAATATACCAATGAATGTTTGAAACAGGTTGGAGCTGTAGATGCTATTATTTGTGGTAATGATGCTCTTGCCGCTGCAGCTATAAGCGCTCTGGCGGAGAATCAACTAGCCGGAGAAGTATGTATTGTGGGTCAGGATGCTGATATTCAGGCTTGTCAAAGGATAGTAGAAGGATCTCAATACATGACTGTTTACAAACCGATTCAAAATTTGGCTAAACAAGCGGCTCAATATACTGTGCAGTTAATTCAAGGTGAGGAAATAGATGTAAGTGAAGAGATGAATGATGGAACTTATGATGTTCCGTTCTGCAAACTGGAACCAATTGCAGTAACAATGGAAAATATTGACGAAGTGATTGTGGATTCTCAGTTTCATTTTAAGGATGAAGTGTATCTTCATGTAGATGAATAGTAATAATATGGATATTTAATGGGGTGGCTGTGCGGACGCCACTGTGGGAGGAGATGTAATTCACGAAAACCCGGGCAACGCACCTGCCGAACTAACTGCTAACTTCGACCAACAACCGCGACCGAGAGCCGTCGCGCTGGGTCTGCGTAAGCAGTGGATTTCGTCAGGTGCTAAGGGCGCCCTCCAAATGTTTTCGTGAATTACATCTCCTCCCACAGCGGCTGGTTTTAGCGATTTAAAGTTTTTGATGGTTTATCTGATGCCAGTGTACTGGCTCGCTGATATGGGTGTTGTACTCTTTTGTAAATTATTTGAAAAATTAGTGGCAGAAGGGCATGTAATAGCTTACGTTAACAATTGAATCACAGTCACATTTTGTCTATTTGCGAGAACTTATTAGTCTAAAATTGTACCAGCATTTTTTTGACCACAAAAATATGCTATCTCCTGCTATATTTCTAAAAACTTTCTAAAAATATCCCACACCTCACAAATAATTCCAGTTCCTTTCGTGATATAGTTTACTCATCAAACAAACAGCAACAAATAAGGGAGGAAAAGGAATGAAGAAAAAATTGATCAGCGCATTACTTTGTACAGCTATGGTAGTAACGATGTTTACCGGATGCGGCAGCAAAGACTCAGCAGAAACATCTAAAGAATCAACTCAGGAAACTGCGGAGGCATCTGATGATACTGCGGAAGATATAGCAGAAGTGACTGAGGATGCTGAGGCGGAAACTACTTCAGACAGTGCCGGAAAGGGTAAAGTTGGTGTGGCAATGCCGACAAAAGATCTCCAGCGTTGGAATCAGGACGGGGAAAATATGAAATCCGAACTTGAAAAAGCCGGATACGAAGTAGATCTTCAGTATGCAAACAACGATGTTGGAACTCAGGTATCTCAGGTGGAAACATTGATTTCTAATGGGGCGGAAGTTCTTGTAATTGCATCTATTGATGGTGAATCCCTTGGTGATCCGCTTTCTAAAGCAAAAGAGGCGGGCATTCCGGTAATTGCATATGACCGGCTTTTAAAGAACTCTGATGCAGTAACCTATTATGCAACATTTGATAACTATATGGTAGGACAGAAACAGGGAGAATATATCAAAGAACAATTAGATCTGGAAAATGCAGAAGGTCCGTTTAATATGGAAATCTTCGCTGGTGACCCAGGCGACAACAATGCAACATTTTTCTATAATGGTGCTATGGATGTATTAAAACCATATATTGATTCCGGTAAGATTAAAGTACCTTCGGGATCGGTAGAATTTGCAGCAGTAGCAACTGCAAACTGGGATTCGGCAGCATCACAATCCAGAATGGACGCTATCCTTGCATCAAATTATGCCGGCGGAGAGAAGTTGGATGTAGTACTTTGTTCTAATGATTCTACAGCGCTTGGTGTTGAAAACGCGTTGTCTGCTTACACCGGGGAATGGCCGATCATCACTGGTCAGGACTGTGATATTGCTAACGTTAAGAACATTGTTGCCGGCAAACAGTCTATGTCAATCTTCAAAGATACACGTACATTAGCAGCTCAGACAGTTAAAATGGTAGATGCTGTGATGAAGGGCGAAGAAGCAGAAGTAAATGATACTGAGTCTTATGACAATGGAGAGCTGGTGGTTCCCACATACCTTTGTGAGCCGGTCTTCGCAGATGTTAATAACTATAAAGAATTATTAATTGATTCCGGATATTATACAGAGGATCAGTTACAGTAAGAATCATGCTCCGCAGGCTTAAGGGTTTGCGGAGCAAAGTCTTAAATCCGGATTATAAAGGTTAACGAGGACACTTAAGTGTCTGGAAAAAGGAGGGAGTAATATTGGCAAAAACGCTTCTGGAAATGAAAAGTATTACAAAAACATTCCCTGGTGTGAAGGCTCTTGATAATGTCAACCTTAAGGTGGAAGAAGGCGAAATCCATGCGCTGTGTGGTGAAAACGGAGCCGGAAAATCCACTTTAATGAATGTTTTGAGTGGAATCTATCCCCATGGAAGTTATGAAGGGGAAATTTATTATAATGACCAGCTTTGTAAGTTCGGTAAGATTAATGACAGCGAAGAAAAGGGAATTGTAATTATTCATCAGGAATTGGCGTTGGTTCCTTATATGACAATTGGGGAAAATATGTATCTGGGAAATGAAAGGGGAGCGAAAGGTGCAATTAACTGGGATGAAACATATGGGGAGGCCGGAAAGTATTTAAAGACGGTGGGATTAACCGAATCGCCCCGGACTCTGATTAAAGATATAGGTGTTGGTAAGCAGCAGCTGGTGGAGATTGCCAAAGCATTAGCCAAGAACGCAAAACTATTGATTTTGGATGAACCAACTGCCTCTTTGAATGAGACCGATTCCAAAGCCCTTTTGGACTTGATGCTGAAATTCAAAGCGGAAGGTATGACGATGATCATTATATCTCATAAATTAAATGAGATTTCTTATGTAGCAGATAAAGTTACCGTTCTTCGTGACGGTGCAACAATTGAAACCCTGGATAATAATCAGGGTGAAGTTTCGGAAGACCGAATCATCAAAGGCATGGTAGGTCGTGACCTGACCGATCGTTTCCCTAAAAGAGAAAAGAAGAATATTGGGGATGTCAGCATGGAGGTTAAAGACTGGACGGTATATCATCCGCTGTATGCAGAGCGGAAGGTAGTGAATAACGTGTCTTTGAAAGTACATAAAGGGGAAGTGGTTGGTATCTCCGGGCTGATGGGAGCAGGAAGAACCGAACTGGCCATGAGCGTATTTGGTAAAAGCTATGGGACAGCAATCTCCGGGGAACTGTCAATTAACGGAAAAAAGGCAGAGCTTAAGAATGTTCACGATGCGATCAAGAATAAGCTGGCATATGTAACTGAAGATCGAAAAGGAAACGGACTTATATTATCCAATCCAATCCGGGTTAACACGACCCTGGCTAATTTAGATGCAGTAAGCAGCGGGCTGACAGGGGTTATTGATCAGGATCAAGAATATCAAGTGGCAGTAGAATATAAGGATAAACTTAATACTAAATGCCCCACAGTGGAGCAAAATGTAGGAAATTTAAGCGGTGGTAACCAGCAGAAAGTGCTGCTGGCAAAATGGATGTTCGCCAATCCGGATATTTTAATACTGGATGAACCAACACGGGGAATTGATGTGGGGGCCAAGTATGAGATTTACTGTATCATCAATGATTTGGTTGCGGCAGGGAAATCGGTAATTATGATTTCTTCCGAACTTCCGGAGATATTGGGAATGTCTGACCGCATTTACATTATGAATGAAGGCCAAATGGTGGGTGAGCTGAAGGCAGAGGAAGCGACACAGGAGATTATCATGTCTCATATTCTGCGTGTGGGGAAAGGAGAGTAGTTATGGATAAGACAAAAGTATTTGATGTTTTAAAAAAGAATACAATGATTATCGTGCTGGTGCTGGTAACGTTGTTTTTTACCGTTAAAACGGGGGGTAATATGTTGTTGCCGCAGAATGTGTATAATCTGATCGCACAGAATGCGTATGTGTTTATTCTGGCAACCGGTATGCTTTTATGTATTCTGACAGGGGGAAATATTGACCTTTCGGTGGGGTCAATTATTGGTTTTGTTGGAGCTGTCGGCGGAACAATGATGGTTAATATGAAGATGGGAATCTGGCCGGCGATTGTGGTTATGCTGCTGGTTGGAGTTGCTATTGGGGCATGGCAGGGGTTCTGGATTGCTTATGTGCGGATTCCGCCATTTATAGTGACCTTGGCAGGGATGCTGGTCTTTCGGGGACTTGCCAACGTTGTGTTAAATGGAATGACTTTGGCACCAATGCCGGATAACTACTTGGTGTTGTTTAATAGCTTTGTGCCTGATTTTTTTGGTGGAACGGGGTTTAATATCACATGTATGCTGGCGGGTGTTATTGCGGTTGCAATCTTTGCAGGAATTACGTTTAGTGGCAGAATGAAGAAAGCAAAGAAGGGTTATGAACTTGAGTCGCTGGGCGGATTAGTTGCCAAGACTGTTATAATTAGTGCTGCTATTTTGGCTTTTATGTTTCGGTTGGCGCAGTATAAGGGGATTCCCAATGTGCTGATATGGATTGTTGTGGTCGTCTTGATTTATAATTATATTACTTCAAAGACTAGAACCGGACGGTATTTTTATGCAGTAGGGGGAAATGAGAAGGCGGCTGAACTATCGGGTATTAATACGAACAGAGTGTATTTTACGGCGTACCTGAATATGGGATTTTTGTCTGCGTTGTCTGCTTTGGTTGTAATTGCTCGTCTTAATTCGGCGAATCCTACGGCGGGGAATAGTTATGAAATGGATGCGATTGGGTCTTGCTTTATTGGTGGAGCTTCCGCATATGGGGGAATTGGCACGGTTCCTGGGGTTATTATTGGGGCACTTTTAATGGGTGTTATTAACCTTGGTATGTTTATTATGGGGGTAGATGCTAACTATCAGAAGGTAGTAAAGGGGCTGGTGTTGTTGGCGGCTGTCATATTTGATGTAGTTTCGAAGAGAAAGAGTTTGTAATTATAGTTCAGCTATGTTTATTGAAAAAGTTCAATATGCTGGCAGCCAGGACGCCACTGTGTGCTAGGAGAGGTGGTGTCCTGTTTGCAAAACCAGAGCATCTCGCTGAAAGATGCTAACAGAAATAGAGCCCAAATCCCCGGACTATCCACATTCAATCCGTTTTCTGATGAAAACGCATTTCAGGTGGATACAAAAACTCGCTTGGGAAGCAAGTTTTTGCCGGGGATTTGGGCTCTATTTCTGTAAGTATCTTTAGCAGCTCATGCTATGGTTTTGCAAACAGGACACCACCTCTCCTAGCACACAGCGGCTGGGTTTTGGTAGTTTGTAATTTTGTGAGATGATAGCTTTGGTAAATCTCTTGAACCGGTTCTATGATGTCGCCGAATAGTGGCTGTGAATAGAAGCAATATGTCATATGATAGTAGAAATTGGCGAACGTATTTTCTTGACAATGAAATGTAACCTTGATAATATAATTTCGTAACATAACTTAATAAATTTGTAACAAATAAGGGGAAATTATTACGGGAGGTTATTTTTTATGAAGGAAAGAATGAGAAAGCTTATTCATATTATGGGCGGCGCAGCAGCGTTAACCATAGTAATATCCATGCCGGTATATGCCGGGACCGATAGAAATGCCAAGAGTAAGGAACCAACCGCACAGGAAGCCGGTACTTTGGAGGCGGAAGAAACACCGTCGGAAGAACAAAAACCCAGTACCCAGGAAGACAGTAAGCAAGAATCAGCTGAGCAGGCAAAGGAAAAAGATAAGGATGCCGCTGCTGAGGAAGATAGTACTAAAGACATTTCGAAAAAAGAAACTGTAAAAAAAGAAACTGCAAAAAAAGAAGCTGTAAAAGATGAGGATGCAGCGGACGAGGAAGCAGAAGAAATAAACGAAGAAGAGGAAGCAAAAGAAGCAGCAGAGCAGCCAACGATTCTGGAGGCCGATGCCTGGGCTGATAAAGCAGCAGCCAGTGTTATGACTTGTGCTAATATCCGTACAGAACCCACCATTGAATCAGAACGCCTTGGAATTTTGCCAAGGGCAGGTGTGGCTGTTGTAGTAGAGCATGGTGATGAATGGACGAAGGTTCAGTCAGGAGAGATTACTGGATATATTCGCAATGATCTGCTGGTATTTGGTGAGGCGGCAAAAGAGTTATATGAAGAAACATATGGCATCACAGGAACAGTTACAGCGGAGAGCTTAAGAGTACGGGAAGACGCTTCGCTGGATGCGGAGCAGGTGAATGCCCTTCAGGAAGGGGAAAAGGTCACCTTAACCGGAGCCGAGGGCGACTGGTATACGGTAGAAGGTCTTAGCGAAGGAGATGCATATACATATGCAGAGTACATCACGGTGGATGAGCCTGAACAGGTGGCAATGACCGAAGACGAGTATTATGCAGCTCAGGTTCAGGCAGAAAAAGAGGAGCGGCAGGAAGCAGCGCAGGCAGGCGCAGCATCCGTAGGAGCTTCAAATGGTGAACTGGCATTGCTGGCAGCGATTATTCAGTGTGAAGCCGGCGGCGAAAGCTATACCGGAAAAGTTGCCGTTGGAGCAGTTGTGATGAACCGTGTCAGAAGTGGTTCCTTCCCAGGTACGATTACTGATGTTATCTACCAAGGGGGGCAGTTCTCACCAGTGGCAAGCGGCGGATTATCCAGTGTAATGGCCAGTGGAGCCAGAAGCGACTGCTATGAGGCAGCACAGGCGGCTTTAAACGGGGAAAATCCAGTTGGTAATTGTCTGTATTTCAACAGTGGGCATGGACGGGGGATCCAGATTGGGAACCAGCATTTTTATTGATTGTATTTTGTGAATAAAGAATAAGGTTATGAGCAAGGAGTGAAAACGGAGCTCCCTTCGGGGATACCTATATGCCATTCGGCAAGAAATAGGAAATGTGAATGTCCGCTTTCACTTAATTATAGAAGGAAGAAGCTGATTTGGGAAGATATTTTCTAAATTGGCTTCTTTGGCTTTTATGTGTTAATAGTAGGCCACTTTTATTGGATGAAGATGCAATAAACAATAGAAATTTTTGGTAATTAGCAATAATTTCACTAAATTTATTGACAATAGTATTATAGAGTGATATATTAAAAAAGAAAGTAAATAAAAGTAAATAAAAGCAAATAAAAATCAAATACAAGTAAATAAAATGAGAGGTGTTGATACATGTTTCAAGAAGAAAGACAGAATAGAATTTTAGAAATAGTGAAAGAAAAAGATTCAGTAAAAGTTGCAGAACTTAGCGAGATTTTAGAAATCTCCGGTGTAACAATTCGAAAAGATTTAGATGAATTGAGCGAACGTGGGAAACTTATTCGTACACATGGTGGAGCAGTAGCACTTCAATCTGTGTCTGAGGCTATTAGTGTATCAGACTTGATTAAGAATAACAAAAATGTAGAAGCTAAAAGAAGAATAGCTAAGATTGCATATCAACATATTGAAGATAAGCAAACAATTTTTACAGATGGGTCAAGCACGGTATATGAATTGGCAAAGTTGATTGCAGGAGGAAATAAAAAGAATATTCAAATTATAACGACCTCACTTTTGGTTGCGGATGTGTTTGAAAATAATGACAATATTACGACTATAATGCTGGCTGGGAAAATTAATTATAAACATAAAACAGTACTGGGTCAGTTGACAATCTCGTTAGTAAATAGTATGCGAGTAGATAAGTGTTTTGTAGGGATGAATGGTATAGAAGAAGAATTTGGGTTATCAAGTCCTGACTTCGAAGAGTCTGAATTAAAAGCAGCAATGATTAAATCATCACGTGAATCATATGTTTTAGCTGATGATAGTAAGTTTGGGAGAACCTATTTAGCAAAAGTAGATGCAAATCCTAATTACATTATCACATCCAGTAAAATCCCGGACTTTGACTATGCGATGCTGGATTCAAAAGTTATTGTGGCGGATGAGAATATACAAGAATAGGGGTGAAACGGTGAGCTTATATATGGCAATAGATATTGGGACCTCTAGTGTGAAGACATTAGTTTTTAGTGAAACTGGAACCACCGTTGCATTGGCCCAAAAAGAGTGTGTAACTAGAAAAATAGCGCCTGCATATTCGGAACAGGACTTTAATGATGTATGGAAACTCGTTAAAGATACAATTCGCAAAGTTATAGCTGAGATAGGCCCAAGTAAATCTGAAATAAAAGCAGTTAGCTATTCGGGACAGATGCACGGGTTAGTTCTTCTGGACAGGCAATACAATCTTTTGCGAGATGTGATTATTTGGAGTGATCAACGTTCGACGAAACAAGTAGAGGATATTTATCATACGATTTCGAAAAAGCAGTTTCAGAAGATTACGCTTAACAGTCTTTCGACTGGTTATACTGCAACATCATTAAAATGGGTAAAAGATAATGAGCCTAAGATATATGAACAAATTTATAAAGTAATGTTACCGAAAGACTATATCAGGTATTGCATGACTCAAGAAGTTGCAACTGATATCTCGGATGCTTCGGCAACGCTTCTGTATAATACAAATGATAATCAGTGGTCCTGGGATATTATCGATCAATTAGGATTTGATAGAAGCTTCTTTCCTGAATGTTATGAAGCGCATAAAGTAGTGGGGAGCATTACCGCTTTGTGTGCTCGCGAAACCGGACTGCCGCAGGGAACAAAAGTGGTATGTGGCGGTGGTGATTCACTAATGCAGCAAGTGGGGAATGGTGTCCTAAATGATAGTGGAATCTGGATTGCCAACATTGGAACCTCATGCTCCTGTAATTGTGGTGCCAATACTGCTGTTTATGACGAGCAGAGAAGAATAAACGTATTTTCACATGTTCGGGAAAATAATTGGATGCTGATGGGAGCTAATACAAGCGGTGGGGTGGCACTGCGGTGGCTGCGAGATAATATTTTGAAGGGAAGTACTTATCAAGAAATGACAGAGCTAGCGGCACAGGTTGAAGCAGGGAGTGAAGGGTTGATTTTTACACCATATTTGAGTGGTGCAAGGTGTCCGGTTGTGGATCCCAAGGCGCGCGGCAGTTTCATTGGATTAACAATGAAGCATGATAAAGGACATCTTATTAGAAGTGTGATGGAGGGGGTGGTGTACAGTATTTATGAAGCAGCAACTGTTTTTAAAGAAATGAGTATCGAAAGTAAAGAAGTGATTGCTTCAGGAGGTGGTGCGAAAGGAAGTGTATTTTGTCAAGTTGAAGCAGATGTTTTCAATCTGCCCGTTAAGAAGAATATGTGTGAGGAACAATCATGTCTTGGAGCCGCTATTACAGCGGCCATAGGGGCAGGGGAATATGTAAGTTATGAACAAGGTATGGAGGCTATGGTGCATTTCTCACAAGATAAGGTATTTCCTATAGCAGAGAATAATGGCAAGTATAAAGATATATTTGCAATATACCAAAGTATTTATAAACATAATAAGGAAATATACCAAATGCTTGATAGAAGTATATAAAAGGAGTAGAAATAATAGGAAGGAGGACGGCATTCCTCCCACCATCTAAGAGGTGGGGGTATCCTGCCTGAATTAAGATGAAGAAGATTAAAATGGCTTTAGGCTGTGATTATGTCGGATTTGAACTAAAAGAATACATAAAAAAGTATTTAGTAGAAAAGAAGAATGTTGAAATAGTTATAGATTCGATAAAAAGACCGGAAGATGGCAGTGAAAACTCAGCGCAAGTAACCACAGAAATATGTGAAGCAATTCAACGAGATGAATGTCGTTTAGCATTATTAATTTGTGGAACAGGTATGGGATTTTGCCATATGGCAAATACTTTTTGGGGTATACGAGCATGTACTGTATCAGATACATATTCAGCTAAACGAGCACGTCTTAGTACTGATGCACAGGTATTGTGTCTCGGGGCTCGGGTTTTGGCACCTGTATATGCTCAAGATATCGTAGATGCATGGTTGGATGAGCCGTTTAATTGGAAACGAGAGTCTTCGGTAGCGAATAAAAAGCAGTTTGAGATGATTGATAATAAACAACTAAAAAAGCCTGATTTTCTGGCTTGGAATATGGGGCTAAGTGAAGATGAATAAAAAAGTTAAACTGCAGGTTGCAGCAGATTTTTTAAAACCGGAAGAATTAATAGAGTATGTTGAGGCGGTAGGAGATAAGATTGACATAATAGAATTGGGCACTCCGTATCTGATCATGTATGGAGCAACTATTATAAAAAATATAAAATGTGTTGCACCGCAAGTTAAAATACTGTGTGACGCTAAGATTATTGATGCAGGCTACTATGAAGCCAATGAATTGATGAATATGGGTGCAGATTATGTAACAGTCTTAGCGGTTGCAGAGTCTGCCACCATCAAAGAATGTTTGAAGGCCGCCAAGGAACATGGAAAAGAAGTTGTTGTAGATATGATTTGTATTGATGATGTTAAAAACAAAGTAAAGCAGTTAGAGGCAATCGGAGTGCAGGCCGTTGCAGTTCACACTGGTGTAGATCAACAAAAGGCGGGAAGGACACCGCTGCACGATTTAAAATTAATCAAAGAGGTTATTGGAGAAACGAGTGTGTTTGTGGCCGGTGGAATTGATAGTGAAACATTAAATGAATATATGAAGCATCAACCAGATGTAATTATTGTAGGGGGGGGGATATTTGGCAAGAATAGTTATCAAAAAGAAACGGAAGTATTATACGAATTGATCAGTCATTAGGATGCGTTTAGATTCAAAAAAACGACAAAAAGGAGAGCAGTATGAAAAAAAGAAATGGTTTATTGTTGGTAATGGTATTAATCGTTGTTCTATTGGGCGGCTGTGCTAATAAAGCTGCTGAAAAAGGAAAAGCTGAAGACAAAGATTCTGATAAATCAAAGCGAGTCTATGGTGTGACTTATTGGATAGAATCAGATTACTTCAAGACAATGGCTGATTCATTAACCGAATGTGCAGAAGCGGATGGGGCGACTACGATAGTAGTGGATGCAGCGCAGGATACTACCAAACAGATTCAAATCATCGAAGATTTTATCGCAAGAGATGTAGATGCAGTATTTCTAAATCCTGTTGATAAAGAAGCTATTGAACCTGGGCTTAGAAAGTTGAAAGAAGCAAATATTCCAGTTATTAATTTTGATGCAGCAGTAAAGAATATGGATCTGATCGATGCGTTTGTTGCAACTGACAATAAGCAAGCAGGAGAACTTTGCGGTGAGGCAATCGTAAAGGATTTTCCGGACGGCGGGAAAATAGCTGTTCTTAACTTCCCGGCTAATAGTGCGGGACTCGAGCGCGAGGAAGGATTTTTGGAAGTTATCGAAGGAAAAGGGTTTGAAATTGTAGCTACTTTTGATGCTGAAGGTACAGTTGAATTAGGTCAAGAGATTATGAGTGATATATTGCAAGCACATCCGGATGTAGATGCAGTTTTTGGTATTAATGATCAGTGTGCAATGGGTGCTTACGCAGCAATAACAACAGCGGGAAAAGATGTGTCAATCTATGGTGTTGATGGTAATCCGGAGGCCAAAAAAGTTATCTCCCAAAATGGGATATACAAAATGAGTGCAGCACAGTCTCCGATTAAGATGGGACAGGAGTCATATCGCATTGCTAAGGGTATTTTAGATGGTGATGATTCAGTTGAAGATAGAGTTGATATACCGGCGTTTACAATTGATAATAGCAATATTCAGGACTATTTAGATCAAGAGTGGCAATAGCAAATGTTGTGGTTCAGCTTTCGGCTGAACCGTTACTATCAAATAACTATTCGAGGTGTGCCGATTGTGCACACCTCACTTTAAAAGGAGAGATGGCATGGGTGCTTTGCTCAAGATGGAAGATATATGCAAGTCTTTTTCGGGAATAAAGGTTCTCCACGATGTGAATTTGGACTTAAGGGCAGGAGAAGTTCATGCGTTATTAGGCGAAAATGGAGCGGGAAAATCTACGTTGATAAAAATATTAGGTGGTGCATATACGAAAGACAGCGGCACTATCAAAATTAATGATAAGGAAGTTAATATAACAAATGTTGATAGTGCCAATAATCATGGGATACGAATGATTTATCAGGAATTGATGTTGATTCCGGATATGACAGTGGCTGAAAATATATATCTGGGACAGGAATTAAAAACCAAAGCTGGATTGGTCGATCATGAACAAATGATTACTAATGCTTCCCAATTCATTAAAGAGATGAATCTTGAAATATCACCAACGACGTTGGTAGGGAAATTAAACATTGCGCAGCAACAAATGGTAGAAATTCTAAGAGCGATATCTTTTGGCGCTAAAATTATTGTTATGGATGAGCCAACGGCATCTCTTACTGATACAGAGGTCGATGCCCTTTTTAAAGGAATCGGTAAGCTAAAGAAAGAAAAAGTAGGAATTATATATATTAGTCACCGGATGTCTGAACTAGATAAAATAGCGGATAGAATAACAATTTTGCGTGATGGTGAATACATTAAAACGGTGTATGCGAAAGAGACAAATCATGACGAGTTAGTATCCTTGATGGTTGGCCGGGAAATTAAAGATTTGTACAGTAAGCATAATCATGTACGTGAAGAAGTCGTTTTAAGTATAGAGAATTTAAAATCAAATGTTGTAAAGGATGTAAATTTCGACTTGAAGAAGGGTGAAGTCTTAGGACTATCTGGTTTGGTTGGTGCCGGGCGAAGTGAAGCAATGAAGTGTCTGCTTGGGATTGATAAGAAGATTTCCGGAAAAATACTAGTCGAAGGTGAAGAAGTTGAAATTAACTGTGTACAAGATGCCATTAGGACAGGAATTGGTTTTGTACCGGAAGATCGGAAGCGCGAAGGTCTGTTTGCGGTTCAGGGAATACGTTTTAATGCAACGATATGTGTATTGAAACGGTTTTTACAAGGGGGACGTTATAATAGTTCTAAGGAGATGGATTTGGTTACTCGCTTTGTAGATAATACTATGAATACTAAATATACATCAGTGGAACAACAAATTGGAAAACTTAGTGGCGGAAATCAGCAAAAAGTTATTATTTCTCGCTGGTTGTTGGCAACAGAAAAAATACTTATCCTGGATGTACCAACACGTGGAATAGATGTAAAAACGAAGTCAGATATCTATCATTTGATAGATAAATTAACAGAAGAGGGGATGTCGGTTATCTTCATATCTTCAGAAATGCCGGAACTTATCAATATGTGCGACCGGATTGTGGTTATGAGTCACGGTTATACAACGGGTGAGCTGCTGCGTGAAGAGTTCACGCAGGAAAAGATTATGGAGTTGTCAACAGTTGAGAAAGGTGAACGGGAATGAAAAGTAAATCAATAGTGAATACGATAAAATCAAATTTGGGTATTTTACTAGCACTAATTGTGTTATGTGTCGTACTTTCTTTTTTGTCAGATAAATTTGCAACAGTAACGAATTTCTTTAACTTAATAAGGCAGATAACAATAAACATATTTTTAGCTTGCGGGATGACATTTATTATACTACTGGGTGGAATTGATTTGTCGGCAGGTTCGGTTATCGCAGTCTCGGGATGTATCAGTGCAGGTATGATAACTTGGGTAGGTCTGCCGGTTTATGCAGGGATTGTGATTGGGATTGTTGCAGGTCTTGCCTTTGGTGCGGTGAATGGAATCATCGTATCAAAGACAACAATTCCAGCCTTTATTGTGACACTGGCAACAATGAACATCGGGCGTGGAATTGCGCGTGTGTATACAAAAGCACAAACTATATCTGTGCTGGATGAAGCTTATACTTTTTGGGGAATGGGAACGATTGCCGGCATTCCAATCCAATTATTTTGTATTATCGGGGTAGTAATTGTCTCTTCATTTATACTAAATAGAACGAAATTGGGACGTCATATCTATGCAACCGGCGGCAATAAAATCGCCGCGGAGTATACCGGCATTAATGTCAAAAGAGTTACACTGTTTGCTTTTTTGTTTAGCGGATTATTGGCGTCTTTAGCTGGTATACTGACAGTTGGAAGAACATTTACGGCAACGATGATTATGGGAAATGGTGCTGAGATGGATGCGATATCTGCAGTTGTGCTTGGTGGGACAAGTATGAGTGGTGGTAAAGGTGGAATCTTTGGTACGGTAATTGGAGCAATTGTTATTGGGGTTCTGCAAAACGGTATGAACCTATTAGGAATTGATTCGTCATGGCAATATATTGTCCAAGGGATTGTTATTTTACTAGCAGTGTATATTGACTACATTAAACAACAAGGACAAAGTATTGCTGGTTTGATTCGAAAATTTAAAACCAGATAGTTTTAAGGTGTGTCCTGAGCCTGGGCATCTGTATAAAGAACATATATCTCCGGCTTGCTTTGAAATATATAATTTTTATCAGGAATAAAGCAGCATTTAAGTAAAAAACTTATTTGCTGCTTTGTTACTGTTCACTCCGTGACCAGCAACACGCTTCGCGATGCACAGAAATTATGCATGCTGCATAATTTCGCGCGTTGTATGTCTCGGGATTCCCGTGCATTATGCACGGAAACACCTCGCGGAATAGTCGCCGTGTGAACTGTAACGCTGCTTTTTCCTGCGGAAACCAAGTTATGCGATAGGTTGCAGGAATTTACTGAATATGTTAGTATTTTATCGTAAGGATGCAAGATGGATGAAGTAGAAGGCGGGACAATATATTACCAGAGCAATCAGGAATTTGACGTAGTGTATGCAATTGGAGAGTAGTGTTTTCCGGCCTTGCAGGACAACACCCTAGGAGGAATGTTATATGGGTATAATCAGAGCAACAGTAAAAGCAATTGGCGGTTCACTGGCAGATCAGTGGTTGGAAGTGATGGAAGCTGACGATATGGGTGAACAAACTGTATTTACCAGTGGGGTAAAACTTAGGAAAGGTGTAAATGTAAAAGGAAGTGATAATCTGATAACTAATGGTTCGGTCATTCATGTGTATCCGAATCAGTTTATGATACTGGTGGATGGTGGCAGGATTGTGGATTATACGGCCGAAGAGGGATATTATACCGTGGATAATGAAGCGGCGCCATCCATTTTTAATGGTGACCTTGCAGATGTGGTAATCGATACTTTTGACCGTGTGAAATATGGGGGCGTACCCTCGAAGGCTCAGAAGGTATATTTTATTAATCTTCAGGAGATTAAAGGAATTAAGTTCGGAACCAGAACGCCGATTAACTACTTTGATAATTTTTATAATGCTGAATTATTCCTGCGTGCACACGGGAGCTATTCAGTTAAGATTACCGACCCACTAAGGTTCTATGCGGAAGTGGTTCCAAAGAACCGGGACAGGGTAGAGATTAATTCAATTAATGAGCAGTATTTTAATGAATTTATGGAAGCGCTGCAGGCATCTATCAACCAGATGTCAGCGGATGGCATCCGCATCTCGTATGTTGCTTCGAAAGGCATGGAACTTTCAAAATATATGTCAAATGTACTGGATGAAAGCTGGACTCAGAAACGCGGCATGGAAGTGGAATCCGTGGGGATTGGAAGTATTTCTTATGATGAAGAATCTATCAAGCTGATCAATATGCGGAATCAGGGTGCGATGCTGAGTGATCCTGCTGTCCGTGAAGGTTATATGCAGGGTGCCATCGCACGCGGTATGGAAAATGCCGGTTCTAATGCAAATGGTGCAATGGCAGGCTTCATGGGTATGAATATGGGTATGAATGCGGGCGGCAGTGTTATTGGTGCGGCGTCGGCCGCTAATATGCAACAGATGCAGCAGCAACCTCAACAGCAACCTCAACAGCAATCTCAAATGCAGCAACCCCAAATGCAGCAGCCTCAAACGCAGCAACCTCAAATGCAGCAGCCCCAAATGCAGCAGCCTCAAACGCCGCAGCAGCAAGCCCAGACTCAGGCAAGCGGATGGACTTGCACATGCGGTACGGCTAATAGCGGTAAGTTTTGTTCGGAATGTGGTTCACCCAGACCGGCAGATGGCCCGTGGCAGTGTGAATGCGGCGCATTGAATAATGGTAAATTCTGTGGTGAATGTGGAAAACCCCGTGGATAGAAGGAATGCAGAACCGAAACTTGCATAAGGAGTGAGTCAATATGGAGACCATTAGCTATAAATGCCCTAATTGTGGCGGAGGACTTATATTTAGTCCGGATACACAAAGATTTAAGTGTGAATTCTGCCTTTCAGATTTTGCACAGCAGCAGTTAGAACATATGGAACCGGAATCATCAACTGAGCAGCCTGATAACCAGAGTTCTTCATCACCGCAGTCAGAGGCGGCTGAAGAGATGGCGGTATATAACTGCCCGAGCTGTGGGGCAGAAATAGTAGCTGATCCGACGACGGCGGCAACCTTCTGTTATTATTGCCACAATCCGGTGGTGCTGTCTGGCCGATTATCCGGAGAATTCCGCCCGGATTATGTATTGCCCTTTACTATCGACCGGGAACGGGCGGTTGATATATTTAAAGGGTGGGTAGGAAAGAAAAAGTTCGTACCAAAGAGCTTTTATTCTAAGAAACAGATTGAGAAAATGACCGGAGTATATTATCCGTACCTGTTGTATAGCTGTAAAGTAGATGCTCATATGGAGGCGGAAGGGAAGAATATACGGCAGTGGCGAAGCGGTGATATGGAATATACTGAGACTAAGGTCTATAGAATTTCGCGATCGGGCAATATGGATATCAGCAATATCACCCGTAATGCGCTGCAAAAGGCTGAACACCAGTTTTCAGAAGCAGTAATGCCGTTTGATATGGCGAAGCTGCAGCCTTTTTCGTCCGGATTTTTATCTGGCTTTGTAGCGGAGAAGCGGGATATGGGCCGTGATGACTTTGTGTCGGAGATTGAGCAGGAAGTGAAGCAGTTCGCTACTGATAAGATGCGGAGGGAAATCTCAGGATATGACAGTATTGCTGTTAAGAATACCCAGTCCAGTATTCAGACAGCAGAATGGAGATATGCGTTGATGCCGGTATGGACCATCACTTATAAAGATAAAAGTGATCGGAAGCTCTATTACTTTGCCCTGAACGGACAGACCGGAAGCATCTGCGGTGCACTGCCGGTAGATAGCAAACGACTGTTGATTCTCTTTCTTTGTATTTTCCTTCCGCTGTTCCTTATGTTTTTAATCGGAGGGCTGAGCTTATGAGGAAAAAGATAGGATTACTGGGAATGGTGCTTCTTCTCGTGCTGACGACTTTTACCGTGTGGGCGGCAGGAGAGCAAAGGGTGTTTGACGAAGCTGGATTATTCAGTGAATCAGAAGTTATTAAAATTCAGAATGATATCGCACAGCTCCAGACGAGGATGCAGATGGATGTCGTTATGGTGACCAGCAGTGAAGTACCGGAGGGAAGAACAACAGCATATGCGGATGATTATTATGACCAGGGCGACTATGGAACCCGGGAGAGCAGAAGCGGTGTGCTGTTCCTGATGGATATGGCCAATCGGGAGATATACATATCTACCAGCGGAGATATGATTACAGTACTTACGGATGCCAAGATAAACGCCATATTAGACGTGGTTTATCAAGATATGGCATCAGAGCAATACGGTGCCGCCGCGGGTGCCTTTTTATCGGAACTTCAGAAGACCTTTGCAGCAGGGCTGGATGCAGGAGATTACCGGATGGATCCGGACACCGGAGTAATATCGCCTCCGCCGAAGACAGCAGGGGAGATTATCTTAACAATCCTGATTGGCTTTGTTGCGGCAGTATTTGCCGGTGGTATCCCCTGTATTATTATCAAAAAAGTCTATCAGAAGCCAGGGAAAAAGGGCTGGAAATCAAAGCCTGATTTTGCCTACCGGACCAATGCCAGATATGATTACGGATTAGTCAACGATCAGCTGATGAATCAATATGTGACCCAAAGAGCGATTCCCAAGCCACCGCCATCTGATCAGTCAGGGGGCCATTCAGGCAGAACTTCTTCCGGAAGCTCTACCCATACGTCCAGTTCCGGACGAACTCATGGAGGTGGGGGACGAAAATTTTAGAAAGTGCAAAAAGAGGATGTTGGGTGCTCATTTATCATATACACCAGCGCAGATGCTTTCCAAATATTCCCGCTAATTTCAATCTGCACAAGGCCATCATACTTTGTGCACACTGCTTTGACGCTGGACAGCCCCAGGCCCTCACGGACTTCGCCGTTCTTCTTGCGCGAGAGATATACGCCGTTTTTCTCATTCCAAAGTCCGTCAAAGCTGTTACTCACACCGATGGACAGCGTATTGGTCTCGACACGGGAACGGATGCTGATAAATTTGTTCCCGCCTTGCATACGGCGGCAGGCTTCCAGCGCATTTTCCAAAAAGTTGCCTGTGATAACGCACAAATCCATTGCCGCGACGCAGCCCGTATC
>Ga0153944_1000364_pt1 | contig 19702 bp, 22 predicted proteins | sample TSNJ028MetaG_FD_104703 | JGI IMG/M metagenome (GOLD analysis project Ga0153944, IMG submission 104703) | Attine ant fungus gardens microbial communities from New Jersey, USA - TSNJ028 MetaG | ecosystem: Host-associated > Fungi > Mycelium > Unclassified | place: USA: New Jersey, Wharton State... | reverse complement strand
CACCTCACGACGACTCTCTTGACCATCTTGCTTTTCGTCTTGTCAGTTTCTCACTGGAGCAAGACGGAGCGTGGGCTTGAACTGGGCCTCAATCTGGATTTCTTGTTTGACCCAACAAGTCATCATAATTCACTACTTCTTGTCTTTCTACCAGAAAGATGCCTTTGACATGTCGCAGCGTCTCCGTATTAATCGCTGTCACTCTAGTCGTGCTACTTTTTTATGCAGAGTTGCCATGCAAAATGGTAATTGCAGGCTCAAGAGCCTTTAAAGGCAACGTCAACACACTTCTTCGTCAGATACTTTCGGAGAATCTACCCTGGTCTTCACACTTTGCACCGACATTTACTAGCCCCCATGGACACCAGGAGGGACTCAAAGCCAGTATGCGGACCAAGTTCACTCGGCACGTAGTAGCCGTTGGTGATCTACATGGAGATCTGCCCAATGCCAGGCGGGTCTTACAGTTTTCTGGCGTAACAGACGACCGCGGTGACTGGAGTGGAAATGTGGATTTCTTCGTCCAAACGGGAGACATTATTGACAGGTATGCTGCCCCATGAGACACTTAATCCAGTGGGTTGAACTCATTTCTCTACACTCAGAGGAGACGACACTATCGCACTATTCGCATTAATGGAACAACTACGTGAGCAAGCTTCCGCAGTTGGTGGGACAGTTCTCTCGCATTTAGGCAACCACGAATGGATGAATGCCATTGGTGACTGGAGGTATGTGTCTCTCGCAACTCTTTATTGACAACTCAGCAGATCATTGTTCAGATACGTATACCCCTCCGAAATCAAAACCTTTGGTTCAGTCGCCGCCCGTCAAAAAGCACTGAGTACAGGGTTGATTGGTCGTTCCTGGGCAAACAATTACACCACGACCTCCCGACTTCCTCTGCACCCTCACATCGGACCTCCCAATACTCCTTTCCCATCTACTAACGCCAAAAATCTACATTATCAAAAGGACGAGGACAGTGCCGAAGAGGACCACTCAATATATTATGACGATGCTGAACCACTTTCGCATGCTGCAATTTCGTTTGTTCATGGAGGACTGTCGCCTACGTATCCTGATTTGACGCCATTCCCAACGAGAATCAATGAGATTGCAGCTGGTTTGTTGAGAAAACTTCAGCACAGAATACAGCCACCTCCTCACCCACCCAATCCCTATCCAGGCTTACCACACGGTATGTCGATGTTTCTGATCTGTAAACGTGGCTGCTGAGATTGATGGATTCTAGGAACGACTCTCGAAGAGATGCATATGTATGATACTAATGGGCCTGTTTGGTATCGTGGCTGGGCACTTGATGACGAAGAAAAGGTATGCGCTCAAGTTGAAAGCGTCCTAGCTAGGACCGGTACAAGGCGTATGATCATGGGGCATACCCCGGATTTCAATGTATGCGATATTCACATGTTGTTCTGTATGGCTAGCTAACGATCAGTCTAGAACATTGTATCAAGATGTGACGGGAAAATTATCATCATCGATACCGGTATTTCACATGCGTATGGCGGCGTGCTTTCTGCCTTGTCCATTCATTATACCCTTGAGCCTATTGGGGAACCAGAAGAAAAACGTTGGCTCGAAACGGAGGTTGTCAGTGCACTTTACCCTGATCAACGGGATGTACTTGTCGTAGATGAACGAGAAATTGTTGGCGATTTTATTGTCTAGTTTATGTACGGCAGCATGATAGAAGTTATCCATATCCTTGTCAAAGCTTGGCTTTGAGATGTTTAACGTCCAGCATACGCCACTGTAGCCAACAAAATCAGAAACTACCAGGACATGCTTTAGACACTGCTTACCCAAGGAAACCAGTCTGTTAAGTCCTTGGAAAGAACGCCAGAAAACTTTGGGGATCTTTTTTCCAGGAAAGACTGGACACCTTCCTCACCATCCTTGCTTGTGGCAGTGATTCTCATGACCCGAGAATCTAGAAGATGATTTTCTTCGATACTTTCTCCCGGGTGTTGTAGAAGGCCTTTGGTAAACGCAACAGAAGTCTGGGATGTAGTCAACGCAAGCTCATCGGCCAGCGCTTTTGCTGCAGGGTACACAGCATCTCGGGTTGGTAATATTTGGTGGTAAATATCACGGATATGAGGTGATTCAGGTGTTACAGTTTCGCCAGTGAGGAGGAGGGAATTGGCTCGCGAATGGCCGAGGAGTCTAGGTAGAAGGTAGCTTGAGGTAGCTAGGTTCAGGCAAACATCAACAATTTAAGATTGAGATGTGTCAGAAACTACCTTCGGGAACAATGCCACGTCTCACAAAGGGGAAGGTGAGTTTAGCTCCTGCCCATACGAAGCGAAGATCGAAGGGCAGTTGAAGAGCAGTCAAGCCTACTCCCGCCTGGAGGGATAACAGTAAAAGGGTATATGGACGTGCTTAGAAGTATGCATACAGCATGTCCATTGACGGCCGAGATTGTGATTTTACGGCACCGGTAGACAGCCATGGACATACGTCCTCCACCATCTCGGTGAGCTAGAAATTGTGAGGAGTCGATTATGAAATGCTGGAATTGAAAACTCACCTTGATTACCTTCCCTCTCTGTTTCTTCTTTAAACAAGACTTTCCATCCACCACTGATGTCGGCCTTGAGCCAACTAAGATGAGCAGAAGCAGTGTGCGGAACAACTAGAATAAAATCATACACCAGAGCAGAAAGCAGGAGCAGTCGGTTCAGCTGTCAGAATAACGACTTTCACTCTGTCGTCTCGATCGACCAACTCGAATATTTGAGTGAGCTCTTCAACGATATTGTTATTGATGACATTTCTCCTGAAGATTCCTGGAAGTCAGGGACGCTGTTGAATCATTGAACTCGCTTACTGTTTGGCTCGGTTAATCCAGATAGTGACTACGGCATTGTCACGGTCGACAAGAATGTCTTTAAAGCCCAAATTCTTATAGTCAGGTCCAGCCATGGTATCAAGGAGGACAAGTCCTGTGAAATTGGAATTGTATGATCACATGATCAAAAGGATCAGCTTGGACCACTATGTTGTCTTCCCGTGGCTTTGGAAAAGGTAGTGTATGCCACTTTAACTGATTGACCACCAAAATTTCACCGGAAAACTTTGCCCTACACATCTGCCATCATTGATAACTGCGCCATTGCATGTCCTATTTCTTATGGCTTTTGACTGTTTTAGCATTCCTTTGAAGGCATGAGCATGTGACTGAGATTAGCGTCACTTCAATCAATCTCATGCTAAGACACGCTGAACCATGAGGGGATGGATTCAATAATGGTGTAGCTATGGATGACGGTAGATGCAACAGGCTACAGTGTTGGATCGTTGAGATTTTCTTCTATCATCTGTGTTCACGGCTGTATAAAACACTCGCATTGCTTGTGTGATGAATCTCGAAATATGTAGCCCAGCAAACAATGGAAGAAGACAAATGTCTAAACAAAATAGAGACGACGTCGAGTCAATGAATTTGTAGTGGTGTTGCAAGGCACAAGCATTCATCTCTAAATGATCCTGAAAATATAATTACAATTTTACAGGTGTTGGAATAGTCAAAAGAAACACATACCCATGAGATGTTGTTGATATAGGTTGAAAGACTGTCTGTTGAAATGGACTGTCGCGGTCAAGGGCTTTCGCAGTCAAAGGTTGGAGCCACAGCAATGTACCACATCAGTCGACACTCTGGGTATCATATCTAATTACTCGCACTGTCCCAACCTCAGTCGTCGATACACAGTGTTGACTACTGAGGTAAGATTAGTCTTACATCGTCTACCTGTCATGTATCTAACAACCGTGTCTTAATCTGATTTTGTAAAACAGCCCTACTTTCATTTATGAATTTTCTTAGAGTTGGTTCCCAGTCGTCTCTAGAGTCCCAGGTGATGTGGCACGGCACAGGGACTACTTGGACAATTCACTACGACAGTGAGGCTGCCACGGGCTCGGGACCTGGCTTCACGTTGTTGAAGCTCGGCTAATATGGTTGACTCATTGTTACGGAATAGAGTCTAAGGATGTGGTTTGTGCTTGTCTCACGGTAAATGTGCCTTCAATTTTAGTTATTTACTTGAGGAATGAGAGAAATCAACAGACTGTAGGAGGGGATCTAGTTTATGTACGTTCATCATTGAATGCTCTGTTCTCGCTCGTAGCCTACTTCGTTAGGGCAGACAACCAGTGGACTGCTAGGCCAATTTGTGTTTCCAGTCTTAGTCTACTGTCCACTGGTAACACCCACTCCTAGATGCCTATGACAAAATTCATGCTGTGGACCCATCTCCTGTAGTGCTGACATTTTACTTTTAAGTACACCATGGACATGAGTTCTTCGATCCTTTTAACAAAGGCATCTCTGAAAGTACGATGCTCACTAACATGAGTTGAGACTCACTGATTCATAAAAGATGCGGGTCTTGGTGGATTTCAATCCAGAGAATAAATACACGTTATGAGAACACAAATCAAGAGAGAGAGAAGAAACTACATGGCGCATCTTTTATGTAGGCATTAGCTATCTTTGTAAGTAGTGATGCATCCCCTCCATGTTGTACTGGAACCAACGACATCCACTAAACACATAGAAATCTTTTCTGAGAAGAGTAGTCACTCGGATCGCAGTTAGCCTCGTCAAAATGCATTTCTTGAATCAGGTGAATCTTTACGAGCTCCGTTGGCCTCACTTCGACCCACGTCTGGAGACATGAGTCGATGAATAACTTTCGATATTTTGACAAAGATTCTGGGACATACCGCTTGGATTTTCCTGCGAGCAAGGCGTAGAGGAATGAGAAAATTTTTGTAAAGATAGACTGCTTCAGTTCTTCGGCTTCCTTGAAAGTTTGATCGAGTTCTCGCTGTATTTTTTGGCACTCCTTCTTGAGCTCCTTCTTCAGATAAGGGTCACTGGCATTTTCCACCTGCGTTAATAAGAGATTCATCGACTCTTGTTTTTTAATCAGCCGCTCGTGAAGATTGGTGTACGAAGTCACGCCGGCAGGCAGCTCGCCAATGGCTCGCTTCTCGTGCAACAAAACTAGTCCAGACGCTTCTTTCTTCAGTTTTCTCTCAAGCATGGCCCATACAACTGCCCATGCATCTTCGTAAGTGGCCTTTCTCAAACGATCGACATTAGAGCCTTTGTCGATCAAGACTTTCCAGTACTCGTTAATGAGTTCTCGCTCTCTCATTTCACCAGTCTCGAGTGCAACCCTCTGCCACATTGTTGTCACGAGAATTATCTGGGTCATTGCAGGATCACCACATAGCTCGCTGAACATTCGGATATTCTTGCAGGGGTTACCTCCTATACGGTTGTCTGTGATTCGATGGAGATAGATGAGTCCGCTCAATTTAATATTGCGTTCGTATCTGTCTCCGTATTTCAGCAGTTTTATTCTTCTAGAAGTCAATTAACCATACGTTTTTACTAACCACTCGTTGATCATGATTAGTACCTCCATATCAGACTTCATAGTACCATCAAAGCCCGGAGTGTCAATCAAGACGATTTCTCTTTCCTTTGGATCTCCTGGTAGAGGCATCCTAGTGGCACCAATTTCCGTCGTTACAGATTCCAGGGAGTCCCCAGCACGCTTGCCCAATTGGCGAGTGAGGAGATCAATGAACTTGAGTGTGATCATGTGTGACTTGGTCTCTGTCTTCCGGAATAGACACGACTCACGAAACTCTTCCCTGACCCTGTGGGACCCATAAAGCTGTAGACGAGCATGAACATTTATTGTTTAATGTCCTCAGTTAAAAACGGCATACGCGACAATGATGTCGTCATCTTTGACACCCGTAGTAGGATTGATAGTTTTCGGTGCCATAAGAAATTCTCAGAGCCCACTGAAGAAACTGTTCGTTGGAGTAGAAGAGAAGCTGGTTTATTTCAACAGAACGATACAAGCATTTCAGGCTTGCTACATTGTTCGCACCGGTATCAACATGCGGTCGCCTCGAGGGGTGGGTGCCTTTGTTTCATTCGATGATCGACAAGATGGTTCACCAGCCTTAATTATCATGGAGCGATTTGAGAACCTCCTGAGGTTGGTCCTGGGATCGGCCGGCTTCCACTGTTTGAATTTCGGAGGAGTCAATTAATACACGGTGCGAAGGCCTGGTGAAATCACGTGGTTTATTTTTGATGACATCAACCGTTTGGATTGCGTTCAATGTTGGCCTGCGAACGACCCCACGTATGTCGTTATGTACTCTGAACATTCCCTCGTTGACATGCTTAGATAAATGTCAAGTTTTCAAGGCTCTGATGCTCCACCTTCCTTAGAGGCTGCGAACCAAGCTCAAATTGATGATCTTGTTCAGCGGAATCGAGTGCTGGAACATCTGAACAACAAATTGAACGAAAAGTTGTCTGCAGAAGCTAATCGGTCAAAGGAAGCAGTGCAAGATTTTCAAAAAAGATGGCACGAGAAAGAATTAAGTCTCCGGGAGGAATGTGAGGATTTCCTCGCGTACTACCGTTGTGTTCAGCTTGATACAGTCTCTGCTCTCGAATCGGAACGTATGAATGTGCTGAATGAACAGAAAGCGTTGAGAGAGGAGAAACTCCTTCGGTTGCAAAGAGACTTCCGGATCGCAATGTTCGATGCCAAAGAACGAGAGTTGGAGGAGCGAGTGGTGGAATTGCAGGAAGAGAATGAAAGGATGGTTTCAGAAAGGAGGGAGCTGGCATTAGCTCTCCAAAAGAAGGTTCCCCTTATACTTGCCCAATTACGCACCCGGGATGTGGAAATCAACAACACGAATTTAGAAAGGGATCTCGCTGAGGTTGGTTCCTCTTCAGTTGATAGCTGCTAATAACTTACGATACGTAGAAAGATATCAGAAACTTAGAAGAAAAAAATGCACAATTGCAGACTTCTTTGGCTTCGGTATCTTCCAAGCTAGAGCGCGTTAGCTTGCAACTTCAGGGTGCACAATCGTCATGTTCTGAGCTGGAAGGCATTAATGAAGACCTGAAGCACGACCTTGAGCGCCAAATACACAAATGGAAGCGATTGGAACACAAAGGCGGTGCAGAACTAGATGCATTACGCCAGGAGAAAAGTGAGCTCGAGGCCAAGACCGAAGAAGTGCGAGATAAGTTGTCTAGGGAGAAGGAGATTCTCACAAAAAGGGTAGAGAAGGAACAAAAACGCGTAGAACAACTCGAGGAAACTGTCTCGACGTGGAAGGTACTCAGTCTGCAACCGCTATGACCTTCTACTCACGAGACTCATGCTAGAAAAAGGCGGAGATGCATCAACGAGAACTTAAAGATACGAGAGAGGAGCTTGCAGAGTACCAGAAAGAGCTTGAGAAACTCAAAGCTGTTCAAGTATCTGATGGGGTGAACTCATCAAAGGTTAGGAAGACTGGCGTTCAGTCAACCAAATCCTCTGCTACAGGGTCAGAAGTAGAAAAAGCCAAACGAGATGCATCTTCATTACGACGCAAGAAGGGCATAACATCCGAAAGCGAAAGCGATGGGGTAATCCCTCTGAGACCTTCCCGCAAACGGAAAAAGATGTCAATTGTGGTAGAAGAGGATGAGGATTCTAGAGAAGTTGTCAATGAAAAGGAGAAAGAGGTTGAGGTCACGAAACCGAAGCCAAGGCCTAAACCAAGAATAAAGGAAGAGAGATCTATGTTACCACCTGCTCCTTCATTGACAGCTACAAATCAGCGTAAACGGAAAGTTTCTGCAGACGATTCTGGCGAGGATTCAGATATAAAGGTCGTGAACATAACGAAGAAGCCCGGGCGCTCCCGCGTAACTGATTCAACATCTAAGAAATCGTCAAAACGTGCAATCTCAGAGGAATCAGTAGTCACAGTTGTTGATCCACCGAAAACGAAAAAACAGAAGATCAACCTTTTTGCCGGTGCCAGGACTCAGTCGAACAAACTAAAATTTGATTTCAGCTCTGGGGTACGCCGTCCAACTACCGTTCATTCGCTTTTAATGCACTGATGTACTCCGACTCAGGCTAACGATCTTAATATACCCACTTCGTTAACTCCGGTCAAGGAAGCTGAAGGACCTGTACCAAATCGAACCGTTTCCGGATCGACGAGCGGGCTGGGTATTGGTGGGTTACTTCGCGACGTGATGGGAGGCACGCGTTGAAGCTCGCTCTCGTGGCAAGTCAGCCATACGTCATTGCGCCATTCCGGTTCATAAACTACGACTTCGTCAAGCTGCCTGAACTATCTTATCTTGCCAATATCGTCAGAGTTGCGCACCTTTCAGTTTTGCACCCTCAAGGAGTGACTCATTGTCATATATGTTGATCAATATGAACGAGTTTCACCGAATAATGATCTGCATTGAAATTCTGCCATCTGACAATAACATGACTGCCGAATTGCGACCCTGACCCCTCCTCCTGCTCACATGATTGCTACTGCAGACTCTGAATCAGGATCTCTTTTCAAAAAACAGATCGGAGAGTCCTCATCGAAGGTTACTTGATTTACGACTTTGTATTCGATTATGACGAAACGATTATCTGTTGTTTGTATCTCGCAATAATGAACCTTGACATATGCTTGCACCGCTGGCTGGGAGACCGCTGAGCCTTCTATCCTCCTTGGTGTCCGGCTTTCGCCTTCTCAGCTAATTTTTTGAAGTCAAGTGTTGGTGATCACTGAAGGTTGTATATGCAGACAAACAAGAACAGGGGACTTTTGCTCAATAAATCGTTATGTCATATCGCACTGACTCTGTGGATATCACGAAAGGAAACGTGGGTGAGAGGACAAGTAGAAGTCCGTTGATTGCGCAAGTCGTGGCCATTGAGCTGCTTCCTCGTTACCACCGGCCCTAAGGTGAGATGTGAGTGATATCATGCTTTCAAGAGAATATACTTGATGTGATACATGGTGAAAAACCAAACTTCGCTCTCGATGAAAATCTGTCATGTGCAGGACTGCTTTTAAGATTCCTGGATCAGACAATAAATAGATTTGATACGCGTGAATTCATTAACACGTGATCCAGACGACGCGAGGGTTGGATCGTGACCACTCTCGTTATCGACTCAAATGCAAGATGAGCGTGAACATAAGCGACAACAATTTCGCGACAAACTCGAGACTGCATTAGAGGAAGAGGAAGATCCTCTTGCAGTATATTACGAATTTGTTCAATGGACAATCAAGAACTATAGCGAAGGCGATGCAAAATCAGGACTCATAGAGCTTCTGGAGGAGTCCACAAGGAAGTTCAAGAGTGATCCGTCCTACAAAACTGACTTGCGCTATCTCAAGCTGTGGACGATGTACGCAAAGTACTGTGAACGCCATGGTGCACTCTCAATTTATAAATATCTGATGACCAACGATATTGGGATCTCGTATTCTCTACTATATGAAGAATATGCTAATGCATTGGAGCTGTCAGGGAGGTGAGCAGTGTATTTCGGTATCTGCGATCGTTCGTTAGTATGCGACCTTGACCACAGGAAGCAGGATGCAGATACAATCTATCGAAGGGGTATAAGAAAGCAAGTCAGACCGCTGGAGCGCCTGAAAAGTAGATACAAAGATTTTCAGGCCCGTGCAAGTGATCCAGCCTCCATCCCACCCTCTTCGTCTCAAGCCAATACTCAATCCTCTTCATCGGGACATCCAGTTGAAGACGTCCTGAGGAAAAATCCTCTCAAGAAACATGCACCGGTTACGACCTCTACTTCATCTCAATCTCCACCAGATTCAGCGGTCAACCTGGTTTCAACTTCTTCTACCGCTGCCTCTCGGTATGCACTCATGATGGCCCCCCCGGCGCCAGGGAAGCGTCCGGAAAAACTCAGGTTCAACTTGAACTTGTTGTTCTCTGACGGGATGGAATACAGTATACAGGAGGCGCGTGCCCGCTCAATGGGGCTTCTAGGCAAGAAGTGGGGGCCTCCACCCGCACCTAAAACGATGTACGCGGCTTCTTCAGCAAAAATCGATGATGGCGTACAATCGACGAAGAATATGACACGGAGAAAGAGTATAATGATGGGGGCAGAACCTACAGTTACAATAAACACAAAAGAAGCCCTCGCAGATGTGTTTGGGATGTATAACTCACCAGATAAAACCAAGATACTACCTGGAAGTAAGCACGCGCCTGTCAGGAAGATTGAGCCCGTGACACCAGTTGTACCACCGCATCTGACATTCGCGCGAGAGAATGAGAATGTCAAACCTCAAACTTCATGTAAGCCTCGATTCAAATCTATGCAGAATCCCATTTGACTTCTTTCGTTTCGCAGTCCGTCCATTTGTTGACGAAAATATGCAATCAAACCATGTTACTTCTGCAGCCAAAGTGCGTGTGTTCCTTCTCTGCTGTAAGCCCTTACTTATAATCCTCAAGTTCACGCCTTTCATGGATCCCGATGCTCGAAAGACACCAACAGTCACACCACGTCTAGTTCTAGGAGCCAAAGATTTGGCTACACCCTCAGGACAGAACGGAAAATATCCCAACTCTGTGCTCGGACCTCTTTCCACTGACGAAAAGCCAACTAGTAAAGTGTTTTCCAAGATTTCCACGCCAGCAAAGAACGGCACAAAGTTTGCGCCGCATCGTAATAACCTCAAGCCCGAAACAATGGATACTCGAACGTTCAAACCATTCGCTGAGGAAAATGCGAAGACGCCGTTTAAGGTCTTCAGTCGACCTGGTGAAATCACAGATTATGGGGGGATTCAAGCTCAAAATGTTTTCAAGCCATTCATGCCGAAAACTATGAATGCAGCGTTCACACCTTTTGTGGATAAAACGCCCGCCTTCACTCCTTTCCGCCAGGGAGCCCCGCTGACAGACAAGATGTCAACTGCCCTAGGTCAAAAATCGGGAACTATACCAGAATCCACATATGAAATGGAGGATCCGGATGTACTGCAGGAACACATCCCCAAACAGCCTGAAGATGAAGAAGATGACGATCAATATGATGAGGAACAGGCCTCAGAACATCCTGAGACACCAGTAGCCGAAGATGAGATAGACGAGGAGTATGAAGACGAGGAATATTATAAGAACGCACCTCTCGGTGGTCGCTTTGGCCAATTTAACGTCATGACTCCGATAACAGAACGTACTTGCGAATACACCCTGACCACTACGCCCAAGAATCGGTGCTGTGAGTCTGGAGAAGAGGCTGAGGGGAATGGCTCACCGAGAGGTAGTGTGTTTATCCCACCTCAACAAATCGGGGAACTTGAGGCTCTTAGAAATGCAGAGCGGCTCGCCGCCGAACTGCAGGAAGCGGAGAAAGGACTGGAGCATGACGAAGGAGAGGAGCATTTTGACGGGCTGCAGCTTCAACCTCAAAGTTATCATGCTGTCGGTGTGCTAGAAGAGAGGACTGCCGCCCTGACTCTAGCAGAAAAACTGTCTCTAGGCCAAAGGACACAATTTCCCAATCCTTGTAACCCCTTTGAGCCCGCGATTGTATCTTCACTCTTGTCGAGAATACCTTCCGATGCCCACTTTCATGATTTGCATAATCAGACGTCGGACCAGTTGGAATCCCTGCAGAAGTTTGCGAAGAGGTTGAGAAAAACAAGTGGCGTTTCCAACCATGACTTTGATCTGTCGACGTATACATTAACGTTCAATGGTCATCGCCTTTTAGTCAGTGAAAAATTAGGAGAGGGTGGTTATGGTTCCGTTTTCAAGGCGAAAGATCTCGGCAACCGTACACCACCGGAAGATGATGAAGATAATGACGATCTAGACGATGTCCTCGATGAGGAAGAATCTGCTTCTTTAGTCGCAGTCAAAGTTGTCCGCCCACGGAATACATGGGAGTACCATGTGCTCCGTTGCCTACATTCTTCCCTCCCGTCTTCCCTCCGCCGCTCATTAGTCCTTCCCCACGCGCTTTACGCCTACTCTGACGAATCCTTCCTCATTCTCGATCTCTGTCCCCAAGGCATGCTTCTCAACGTCATCAATAATGCTGTATCAGCAGGTGTATCCCAACAAGGCGCATGTCTGGACGAGCTCCTTGTTATGTTTTTTTCCATCGAACTCATCCGCCTCGTCGAGGGCATACACACAGCTGGCTTTATTCATGGTGATCTCAAGATTGATAATTGCCTCCTCCGTCTTGAAGATATCCCTGAAGGTGCTTCAGCATGGAACGCAACGTACCAGCCCTCGGGTGATGGTGGATGGTCATATAAAGGTCTCAAAGTCATTGATTTTGGGCGCACGATCGACACCAAGATGTTCCCTTCTGGCCAAGAATATATAGCAGATTGGCCTACCGACGAACGAGATTGTTTTGAGATGAGAGAAGGCAGACCCTGGACGTTTCAGACGGACTACTTTGGTCTCGTTGGGATTATCTATTGTATGCTCTTTGGAAAGTACATTCAGGCGAGCTCGGTTATTCTAGTTCCTGATTCGCCGACGCGGCGATACAAGATCGGTACACCGCTCAAACGATACTGGCAAGGCGATTTGTGGAATAGGATATTTGATGTTCTTCTCAATCCGTGTCTGGTCAAGCCAGACGGTACCCTACCGATCTGCGACGAGTTGGCTTTGGTCAGGAAGGAGATGGAAATGTGGTTACAAGCGAATTGTAATCGGTCTAGTAATACGTTGAAGGGGCTGTTGAAGAAGGTTGAAAAGTCATGTTACATCACATAGTCCTATAAGTCCCTTCTCCATTCGGTATACAAATTTTCATTCTTCTCCCGGAGTCCATCTTCTAACAGTTCTTGATTTTGCCTTTTTTTTATTATAGTAATGACATGAACTTCATTGTAATAAAGTCTTTTCCTCTGTCTTCTAGACTCATCTGAATGTAATACGACATATCTTGGGCATGTTACTTCCAAGGACAAATTCACCCTGTGTGTAAACATGGTATATAGAATTATCGAAGAGAAATAAACAAATCCGTAGAGGTATAAGATCATCGAACCGCCTAATACTTGGGCAAAGCTTAAATCACTTTGTCCTCTCGTTTCAATTCACGCTTTCATATGACCCAAACTCACAGCACACCTTAGGACATACCAAAGACAAAAGGAAAGCGCTGTATATTTTCCACATAACACAGACAAAAATAGAGGTTAGGTGGAGTACAATCATAAATGCATAGACAAGAAAAAGTCAACAAAGGGGAGGAGAGCATATACCTTTTTTTTTAAAAAAAAAAAAGGTGGAGAGACCAGACATATGACAGGACATACGGAGCGTGAAAAACGCGTAGATGGATGTGCATGCATGTGTGTATGTAGTAGACATGGGGAAGAGAGAGTGTGTGTGCGCTTTTGGTGGATACATGTGGCGGTGGTACTTTTTCCTTCCTTCTCACCTTCACCTTCACCTTCACCTTCACCTGGGGACTTGGACTAACTAAAAACCACTTGAAAACCTCACCAAGAAAAAAAAAAAGAAACACACAACCACATCCAGCGCTCGACCCACCTGCGCAGAGAGGAAGTAAAAAAAAAAGCTACATAGGTGCGAGAGAGAGATGATGACGAAAAACAAACAAACAAACGACAGTGAAATGAACGGATAGCAGACGACACACAACAACAAAAACAATGGTCACACAAAGCAAGGATATGAAAGAGGCATCAGAGAAAATACACCACCATGCCACCAAATCCCCCCCAACATTATTTCAAACCCAATCTCCCTAGGAGGGAAAAACCACTCCTTAGAAAAGAGAAGAGAAGAAATTTCTTTTTTCGCTAATCCTTCCCCAAATGCGACGAAGCTCGCAAAAGTGATTTCCATCCCCAACATTCATCAATCAACGCGGAACAATCATAACCCATCAATCCCAAGGATTGACCTCTGATACCTACTCCCAAAAACCTCAACTCGTGACGACACCAAAGAAATCAAAAAAACAATTCCGTTTCAACCTCGAATTTCCCTCTCATCATACAGGGAAAACTTCCTTTCATGGTTGAGCAGCTCACGCATGTCCTCCCATTTGTACAGGTGGTGGCGGTCCATTTTCATACGGATGTGGAGGGACACCGGCAGGTGGTGGTGCCATCATCATTGAATAGGGAACGGCATGTTGGACTAGAACAATCAAGACGAGGCAGTCAGCGAGGGAAAGTACTACATACGTTGTGGGCTTTGATGGTGATAGTATGCATGTGCATGTGCTGGAATAGGTGTAGGCGGCATAGAAGGTCGAGGAGCAGCAGTACCATTAGGGGGAGGAGGGTACGGTCCTGGCGGTGGCGGTGGCATATAGGCTGTCTCGAAGCGGACATGTTCAATATGCTTCCACATCAAACTCATAAGAACTCACGTGGCATCTGACCCATGGGAGGCGTATATATGGCTAGACACACAAAAAGTATATTAGAATTAACAGAGTAATAGTCATTTACATACCATTTGGAGGAGGCATACCGGGAGGATAAGGCATGGGTTGCATGAAGGGAGCCGGTATATATGTCCCATGCGGACCAGGAGCCATCATGGGCTAACATAAAGATGTCAGCATTTCGGACATAACGGACAATCGAACCAAAAGAAGTCAAAGTCAGGGCACAGAACAACGCATGTATTCAAAAAAGCGCAATGCCCCAAAAATAAAAAGTTGAAAGTCGCAAAGAAAACCAACCTGACCGGGATAAGCATATTGGGGATAAGGGTACACATAACCAGCGCGTGCGGCGGCGGCGGCAGCGGCGGCAGCAGCAGCAGCCTGTGCATTGGGATCTTCTTCGTACGGCGGAGGAGGCATGTGCTGTTGGACAGGCGGACCGCCTGCATTTCCGCTTGCATTTCCGGAATTTGCCCCACCAGTGGCATGTGATGGGTGACCAGATGGTGAGTTAACGGGGAAAATCTGCGCATACCGTTTACCATGATATGGCCACTGGGATCCTACGATAAAAGAAAGTCTCGTCAACAACACAGCAACAGAATGCACTGCAAAACGAACCAATTTGGGAAGCTTCTACGGATTTACCATTCTTGAATGGATTGAAATCGTCTTTGATATGCGTAACGCTGCTCCTCTTCGGAGGCCGGGCGCCAAAGAAGGGATTAACACCTGCATCTGTCTTGGGTTTCGGAGACGCGACATTCGTGGGCGTCGAGACGACCGCTGGGGTACCCTTATTTGCAAAAGTCCTTAATAAACGTTCCTCCCAGGCATACGAGCACAATCTATACAGCTCACCTTGTGCGTCGGCATGAACGAAGAAGCATTCACATTTAATTTATTTGCACTCGCAGCAATTATTGGTGATACAGGTGTAGCAGTACTTGCTGTAGCGGTCGTAGTCGTCACTGGTGTTGTCGCACCATTCACACCAGCAGAAGACAAAACTGGAGCCGAAGTCTGCTTCGCTTTGCCACCTTTGAATGGCGGAATGGGCTGAATGTACATTGGAATCTTCTTTACAGCTGTTTCAGATTTCGACGCTGTGGGACCTGCTGGTTTCTGACCAACACCTGATGCACGCTGGCCAGCGGAGGACGAAGACGGTTTCTGAGAAATTGGTGGCTTTTGTATACCTGCCCCAGAGGTCAGTGTACCACCGCTAGGTTGTTTCATGGCACCCTTGAGGACATTGCTGATGCCCACACCTCTCGACGCAGTGACGGCATTAGAAGCACCAATGGTGCGAGCCGAGGATGATTGAGAGTCTTTCTTAGCTTTCTCTTTGATAGCACGTTGCTTCTCTTCGTCTTTCGCGAGGATGGAGACAAGGTCGTCTGGAATCGGTTCCTTGAGCTAAATAACTCGAGGTTTGGGTGAAACTGCGCATATCAGCATTAGAGTTGCGTACCTTGAAGGTTTCACTGAATCTCACAAATTCATCCACACACTTTTTCAGCTCGTTTTTAGCGAGCTTTTGGCGTTTCTCGTGAAGGCGTTGTCTCTCTTCAACAATGAAAACACGAAAAGCGGGTGTAGGATCCTGCTTGTAATCAGAATCAAGAGTCATCGTTGATGTGCAATAATAGTGGCATACCCGGGAAGCAGCGGTGACGCCAGAAGGTGATCGATCCTTATCTGATGGAGACTGAGCCTGAACAACTGCAGCACCATCAGGTCCATTGACCGAAAGTTTGGGTATTTCCTGCTTTGTAGCAGCAGTAGCCGAGCTGACGGAAGGGTTTGTTGGAGGGGAAAGTGCACCACTTGTGCCCTTCCGTGCTCCGGGGGGTATATATGCATTTTGGCCTCGGACGACAGCGCCATATCTAGCCAAACATTATGGCAAAAATACATCGTAGGAGCATCCAGTAGACACTCACTTGTCTTCTTCATTGGGACCAATGTCATCTATACCACGTTCCTCACGAACATGTGGATTATTGGTTGTAGCCTACCAAATAGTGCGACATCGCATAGTCAGGGACATGGTAAGGGCCACATAGCGAGATGCGCACACTTAAAATTTCAGTAGCGATACGCTGGGCCTCAATCTCACGCTCTTTGAAACCTGCTGCATTGCGATCAAGCTTTGTGGTGTAATCATCTTCGTTGAAGCTACCGGTGACCCCGAACAGGTTTTCATTGACAGCAAACTGGTCCCAAGCAGTGTCGCCTGAAGAAGTACCAAAGGCATCGTCAACGCCCGCAATGGGAGGAGCGTTGGTATCGGGCTGCCAGATTTGAAGCTCGCGCTCACGACCTGGATTAAGCCTTTTCTGGCTGATATCGGTATCTGTTCTGAAGGCTAAAATGCAGATGAATGACAGCAAAGAACGATCGGATGCTGGGGCTCACTATCGCCATTCGCGGGCTTTGCATCAGCAGGCCCCGAGGTGTAGCTATCGATGTTTGTTGCAGCGATGAAAAAAGAGTCTTTGAGAGGAGCGCCGGGGGTTGTGAGATTCTTTGCGTCTTTGAGGGTGACACCGGTGGTATCGCCCTCGCTTGAGGTGGAACCGACGACACCTTCATAGCGAACGCCGGTTTTAGTAAGAAGAGTAACAGTGATGCCCTGGGAATGATAAGTGACTGATGAGGGAGGGTGGCAAGGGACACACGGTAAGGCCAACTAGGGATCGGAGTACACTGTCGTGCTCTGATGGGCGTGTACCGTTGGTCTGTGGATGGGACGGGGGGTGCTGAATGTTCTGGACAGAGGCATGGGGGCGAGGAGAAGAGCTTGCCGGGGCATAAGTCGGGGACGCACGGGGCCCAGACCAGGCAGAACGACTGGAGAGAGTCAGGGAGACAGGGGGAAGACGGGGAGGACATACCGAGTGGTGTCGGGGCCAGACTTCCTGGGAGGCTTTTGAGGGCGAGAGGAGGCCATGGGGGACGGTGAAGAAGGGGGCCAGTTAGTCGTTCTCGACGACGACGGGCAGTACACAACCAAACACAAGTGGGACCCCGGACACTGAGTTACACAGCTTTAAGAATGAGTTGTTTTTGTTCATGGAGGACGGAGACTCTCTGTTTGGGTCGCCTCCTCCCTCGCCTTCCGCAAGAGGTAGGTCACCGTCTCCTGCCTTGGCCTTGCCAAGCGCCGCATCTTCTGGGCTGCTCTTCCGGGGCTTCGGCCCGTCAGCACAAAATGTGGGGACCATTGCACTTCCTGGCTCCCATACAATTTCTGAACCATCTGTCGATACAATAGCAACAAATAACACTCCCAGCCCTTTGCCAGTCCAACAAAAAAAGAAGCAGCCACAAAAGCCAAAGCCAAGCACACCGCGCCCCCCGCCTCCCCCCATTCCTTTTCCTGATCCTTCACAGCCGCCTCCTTCTCATTTTCTTCGCAACCAGGAAGCCCTTCTTGGCCATGCTGGTCTCATCGCCGGCGTAAAACCGTCAAAGCTCACAATCGTCCCCGCGGTGGATCGTGGCGCTGGTCCCTCAAATCCCATTGTTCTCGACGACCGCGAGACAGACATTCCTAGCAGACCCATTGGCCGTTCCAACGTGAACTACCTCAAAAATATCCATCCTTCTCAGCTGCCAACCCCAACCACCCAAGAGGTCGTGGACATGTTGATCAAGTTGAAGGACATTTTCCCTGTACTGCAGAGCATTCTAAAATTATTGGCCAGCGGAGGGGCCACTCAAGGAGGAAACCCCACTCCCACCACTAGCGTGCGAGGATGGACTTCCCAGCCAGGTCAACGTCGAATAACAGTGCAGCCACTGGTCAAAAGGCGGAAATTGAATCGTGTCCCTGCTGGTGCCGCCGACTGGGACGTACCATACCCATTCCTGGATGGTGAGGGTCCCGAAGCCTATAGGCAAAATTGGACCAAGGATCGGAGCAGGCAACTCATTGCACAATTAATCGGATTGGTGAGAGCTGCTCTAGAGAAGGCGACAGCCAAAAAGTATCTAGATGAGTTGGCACGGCGGCGGCGATTAGAGAGGAATCGACATCGATCTTGTACGGTTTTGACGGATCGACAGCTGGGAGGCAAGGGCGCAAATCATTATCGCGATCCCTGTGGGGATGTCCTCGTCTCCTCGACTTCGATTGAGACATTACCAACAGGAACTCGAGACTCGTCTGTCGCCCCGGCGTCAACGCCGACACCAGCATCGAGCAATACCACGTTCAATGACCTCCTTTCCACTCTGCTATCCGTGCCTGACCCAACGCAGTGCGCTGGTCCTTCCCAGACTCTAGCTCCCTCCCAACTAATTGGTACCAATCAATCGACTAATAACTTGCTTGCAGCCTCCCATGTCTCTTCCTCCACCAATGATCAATCTCTAGTAGACAGCTGGATGAACATTCTCCAAACATTTTCACTATCAGCGGATGCATCCATTGCGAATGATATACTTCAACCTGATGGTAATCTGCTCGACCTTTTGTCTGGGATGGGCCCACCTGCCGATCTCTCTGGCGATACTACTACTCCCAACCCCGAGGGCCAGCAACCGCTTGATTTTTCCAACCTGGACTTTAACCAAATGGGTAATCTCGATTTAGCCCTCGACCTCATTGCCAACGGTTCTACGAATGCGACCACTGGACAGGTAGGGGCCTTGGCTGATGCCAGCTTTGATCTTTCGATACCCTGTGATAATCCAGAACGTGGTGACGCTCCTTTGTCGGACACTCCGATGAACTTGGATACATTGATCCGCGAGTCACAAAATATCCTGACCAATCCCGAGCAACTCCCTCTGGATATTAATGCCCTTCTGGACCCACGTTTGCTGGCCATGTCTTTTCCGTGCACTTCTGGTATTCCGTCCACCGGCGATGCAGATAGTCAAATGCCCTCTAACTCTCTTTCTTCACCTCCAAGCACTCTGGGGCCAGTGACCCCGACCTTGGCTGATTGCGACGTGACCTTACCAGGAGTGTTTATTGAAGGTCAATCTCATATTCAAGGTACGCGACCCTTGGTCTTAGTATCAATGACTGATGTGAATTACGGAAAAGATCTCGGAGGGGGACCTCCCACATCTGAATTCGGGGTAGAAATCATGCCAGCTGACAGTTTGACCACCATATCGCGCAACGAAGAGCCCAAGAAATCTAAATCTCAAGCAATGCCGCTCAATGCTCCTTCATCTTCCACGCCAGTTCCACAACCACCCCCTGGGATTTTCTCTGTCGTGCGTCTTAAGGATTGGCAGAAACCTAGGCGTACATTGAAGAAGGCTGATGTTTTGAAGAAAGCCGGAGAAAGGCGGGAGGAGTTGAGGGCGAGGTTGGAGCAGATTAAGGTTAAGCTGTGGGGGATGACGAT
>Ga0153944_1000356_pt1 | contig 19894 bp, 17 predicted proteins | sample TSNJ028MetaG_FD_104703 | JGI IMG/M metagenome (GOLD analysis project Ga0153944, IMG submission 104703) | Attine ant fungus gardens microbial communities from New Jersey, USA - TSNJ028 MetaG | ecosystem: Host-associated > Fungi > Mycelium > Unclassified | place: USA: New Jersey, Wharton State... | reverse complement strand
TTGCCGAATGTAGTTGCATTCTTGAGTGCAGATGAGCGTTTGTTGATGGCCACAGGTGCTTTGAATCTCAATTCTCCGACGGGTGGCTCAGCAAAGGGTATACCCAGCCATTTTTCTACGTCACCGTCCGGTGTCAATGATCCACGAAAGGTGCCTGTGTGTAAGTGGATGTCCAAGTCCTGAGCTGTGCTTGAGCCGAGGCTCAGTAAGAGGGCAGAGAGCCCAAGAAAATACCGGGAAATCATGGTCAATTATCTGAGAAAGGACCAGAGAGGCGTTCACGGGGAATTGCTTCAGAAGAGCACACATATATTGGTGGATGGTGAGAAATAGAAGCAAATGTAAAAAAGCACTATTCCTCATAAGAGGTATTGGCCTCACTGTCGAGTTGAGGTCCAAATGTATATGACTAACTCGAAGGTCTCTGAACTTATTTTGGACTCTTCTGGGAAACAGGTACCAGTACTATCTTCTAAAGCAGGAACTGAACTCGTTCAATGACATATAAGTGGGCAGTGATTCCCAGGGGACCTAAGGTGTCTGGAAAGTAATGTTACCAACTTGGAATCTGTATTATTGGTTACTACTTTTATTTCTTCCACTTTCCTTCCCTTCCTGCCTTCCAGAACCATAAATACTGGGAAATAGAGAACAGAAGAAAAGTGGGAGTGAATAAGAAGTAATCTTTGAACAGATCACGCTTATGACATCATAATCCTCTCTTTTGTCCAACCCGTCCTTGCCTCTGCCTTGCAATTGATCTGGTCTACATCATCATAAGCATCGGAAATGTCATAGTTAGGCCCTGGTATTAGAGGGTGAGTATTGTTTATGATCCCTGTCCTTTATCTATTTTTTGACGGCCTCAGACATCGGCCATGCCATCGATATGGCTCAAGTCCTACTGATGGCACCTGCTATAAAATACTGTGAAATGACTGGAGGTTTCTTGCTGAAAGTTTCAGTGGTCGACAAGATCTTGGAGATGTAGACTATTTTGAGATGTTTGATCATGTTACAATGTCAATCCGGAGTTTACTTCCTGTTTCATAACAATCCGTTGCACCATGGTTGGAGCAAATTATATGGGTGGAAGGCGGTGTGTATTCTATGCTCTATATACAGAGGCTCAGATGACGTAGTACACTCAGAAATGCTGCCAAAGCCAGGACTAGGGACAAATCTGGAAAAGTTCAGAAAGAGTTTTTCGGACGCCGAAGGCTTAATCTTCTCTCAAAGGGTCTGGGTGTCCAGCCTCGTCTATTGCCATGGGAGATCACAGGAGTAAAGACATCTGGGACTTCAATAGCATGCATGTCCATTGACTTAAACCACGTAAAGAGGACAAAATCGCTGCAAGTGGATCATGCATATAACCCCGAGTCACCCAAGTCGACACCGTCTATCTCAAGGAAACGGAAAATAGACAATATTTTGGCTTTCACAACATCGACATCTTCTCCTCACTCAAAGGGGTCTTTGATATCCTCGTCTTCGTTCAATCGAGCCAAGTCCAAGCTACTTCAGCAACTGGATACCCTTGAGCGTGAGTTTGTCATGCTCTGAGCTCATGATTTTGGCATTCTGCACCATAGCTGAAGGATTAAAGCATTTTCATCAAATGCTGCTATCAGTCGTATACTTGCTATGCGAGATTTGGCTGGTCTCTCTGGTTTATCACCGGGAGAACAATCTCGTTCGGAATCATTATCACTCTCATCTATTGCTATTGAGAACAACGAAGTTGAAGGTGGTGAAGAAATTATGGACTATCTTTCAGAAGTATGTAGTTCATGCGATCTCACGCGACTGGTAGCCGATGATCTCACAGTCTGAACCTGATTACGGAGTTACCTCTGCCCATGAAGCTTTTTCATCAAGTAGAAAACAATCGTCTTCAGGACTTGCTCCCAGACAGCTCGACAATCGCCCACGTTTGACCCAGTCGGCGTCTCCCCAGGAGTATGGAAGCTGTTTCGACACGATGTCTTCGAAGTTTCCAACCTTTGGAAACAATATCAATGCGAGTATCACTGGAAACACTGATTGGTCATCGAGTGACTTGAATTCGCCGTTGTTGAGTCTTTTTTGTGGTCCTCTACATCAAACTATAAATTCAAGATCATCTCCCCAATATCAAAGGCAGCTCCAAGTTGATGACGACGAGATATCGCGTGAGCAGGGATCACAAGATGGCTCGTGGCTGTATTTTCAAAAGGAAAAATCAGGTGATATTGAGATGCCTGTGGACCGAAAATGCATGAATTTACTGGAATTTCCCGATCCCTGGGGACGAATCGGCATGATATTGGGTTTGCAGAAGGACTGCCTGTGTTTCCCCAAGGAAAATCAAAGACCAGAATTTATCCAAGGAGAAAATAATGATCAACAAAATGAAGTTGTTTTCGAAAGCGATCTTCCCCCGAGTGACATTCCTCTAGATGAATCTCTAGATGACATTGCTCCGTCTTCTCTCCCTATTGCCGAGAGCTCTGAAGGGGCAGAAGTATCTCCGATTGCTTTGTTCTTGGACCGTAACGGTGGCAATGGTTGCGTTGCTGGAGCAGTCGAAAACATTTCTGACATGATTCATGGAAATTCTGGCCTAGATGAATTTTATCTCGAAAGCCGGCCAGACGAGATTCTATCATTCTCAGAACCAGGGTTGGACGCAAACAAATTCTTTGAGACAACAGGTCATGCCATCAAAGCTGCTCAAAATGTCAGTTCTTGCATTATAAGTGATAATGCTTCTGGGGTCCTTGAAGAAGGCTCGAGACAGTTCTTAGCAGATGATGAAATGAACTCAACCCTTTCCATTATCGGACATGATGTTGCAATTTCCACACAGTCACGCACAGTATCAACTCCCGTGACGGTCCACCAGAATGACAAACGGACCGGATTGAACCAGTTTACAGCTGTCATACAGCGAGTTACCGTCCTGCCAGAAGGAAATTTACCACTCGATGGAGGTGATTATTCCACTGCGGAAGCAATGAGCCACAAGGGGAGTGTCCTGGTTGTACCAGAGCTACAGGAATGTGACGGTGTCTATCAAGGACCTTGCTTATTCTCGGATGAGCCTGAGTGTTGGGAGATAGAGGAGTAGGCGTTCGACTCATTTTCTGTAGGCACCTTGTGGGCAGAATATAGTTTCTAGTGTCTCGTGATGCAGTTGTGTTCGTGGGAAAGCCTGGGTACTTGTACTGCCTTGCGGTCCATTTACCATTTTCTGTCGTCAACCACCATCCACACGTTAACGACTTCTCATTATGTTTACACCACCCCGGGCCTCTGGGTCTAGAGACATCGCCTTGCGCAATGCGAGACCGGCGGATGCAGACACTCGGGTGCGCGATGGGATGCGCGATGTCGAAAAGGGCAGACCAGGAGGCAAGAAATTCACCCGTAAGAGACCGCGCGCCAATGAATCAGCGAAGGAACAGACTTTGGGCCCGCAACGATCGGTAATTATCATCACTCTTCCTTTTCTCCCCGACGGCTGAGCAGTGCTCTCGTCGTTCATCCCTTTCCATCCCTCCACTCAAGATAATGTTTACTGATACCTTCTCAGCTTGCCATCAGAACGAAGACACTGCCACATGCCTCTCTTGATTCAAGGCCTGGCGGATCACTTCCTACATACTCCGGACGACTACAATGGAGGAGAGTAGATCGCAGGGTTGACGGACCACGTAGGGTTGATGGACCACGCAGGGTTGACGGACCAAATACCGTGGACGCATGGAGACAATTGGTTAACAAACGATATGATCCAAATAGACGTTTTCTCAATCTTGAGGTATGAGCCTCACTGTCAGTAGCATTATCGAGTTTTGCTAAACGCATGACAGTCGATTCGGGATGACGAAATCGTGAAAATGCATTCTCTTACTCCACCTGGTCATGGAGGAGATACTCGCACTAGTGCCGTTCTTTTCAAGCTCGCTGCTCAACTCAACCCAGAGGTCGGCCATCAGACATTCACTGTGATCTGCGCAGGTAACTAATCATTTCCTAGGTCCAGACTTTGTCATTGGCAAACAATAAGCTTTCTGGTATTCATTTAATACCACTTGGCCGATACCTCCCAGGACTTCGCAATCTGTCGTTGCAGGAAAATGATATCAGGCAATGGAGGGATTTGGATTTAATCAGGGCTGGGAACAATGTTATGAAATGTCTGCGGGAATTGGTTCTCATAGGGACACCTTTGCGTGAGGGAGAATACAATAACGGACGAGGAGATCGTTATCGGAGGTATGTTTCTAACCACAACCCTTCTTAATGTTGCCAATTTTTCGCCAGTGAAGTTGCTCGTCGTTTTCTCGGGCTCGAGGTGTTGGACTCTGAAACAATAACACAAATAGGCTTTACAATTGATTCTGCGCCTGGCTCAATGTCAACTGTCCCTAAACCCAGTGCCACCACATTCCCTTGTGAGATGGGCGGCCCTTTTGTCTCTGGTGTCGACGGAGCCCTTGTCAGCAATTTTCTCCTCCGGTAGGTTTTTCTGAACGTTTTCTACATAACATGGCTTGATCCACTTCGCAGTTTCTTCCAGATGTTCGATGCACAGAGGAGCCAATTAGTGGATGTTTATGATCCACAAGCGAACTTCTCCTATTGCTGCAACACCGGGATACCCCCCCGTGCCCGCACCGAGCATCTTCATCTCAAAATGCCCAACCAGAGACAACTTAGGTGGCGACCTTGGCTCTACAATGCTGAGGGAGGGTCACGTAATCTCAATCGGTCTGAGACTAGCCTTGATCAGATAGTCCGGAATCTACACGGAGCAAATAATATTGTAGCTGCTCAGGCCGCCCTTCCTGGAACCAGGCATATCATGCAAGGTGCTATGAATAAGTTTGTTGTTGATGCATTCCCCGTGCCGCACGGGGAGGGTAGTGCACTTTTGTTAACCCTTCATGGCGAATTCATGGAACGTATGTTGTTATCCTAATCCCTGTCGTCAATTCCTTATTCGCATCTCACCTGCACGTTGATAGTACCTTCTCAGGGTATGCGCTCCTTTGATAGATCGTTTATCTTATCACCTGCCCCGGAAGGATCAAGGTGAGCCCTCTCTTCTCGCTTAACCCCGATCCTCTCTTGATCCATGCATAGGGCTAGATCGAGTGGTTGGGATGTTGTCATCCTGTCGGATCAGCTAACAATTAGGAGTTATTCAAATCCCAACGTATGGAGGGTCGGACCGATGTCGGTGCAGGCTGAGGTCAAATCAAGGCCAGCTGAGTTCTCAGCCTCATCGTTGCCCTTAGTACAACAACAAGCGCTTAATACCTTGGTATGTCGTGACACTTTGTTGAGAGCTTTCCCCAGTGTGATTTTGTCATAGCGTCCAACAGAACAGGCGCTCGTTCTGCGGGTCTGTGGCCGTACACGACTGAACGTCAATTATGCCGTTGACTGCTTGACGAACAATGCTTGGACCTTCGAGAGGGCAATCGCGAATTTTGAAGAAGTGAAAGACACGATCCCGAGAGATGCATTTTTATAGCTCATCGGTGCTTCATCTCTCATTAACCTCTGCCATGTGGACTGGCGCGATTACAGCACATTCTATCATTATCGGAATATCGTCTGTTTGGAGTGGAAAATGAGAAGATGCGGGATATTGCAGTCCTAGGAAGCCTGGTCCTTTGAATGTGGAACAATTGTGAGCTAATTCTTTTTTTCTCGTTCGACTCCTGTTCCACATGTGATCATACTCGCATTAATACTCCTCGTTTTTCTTTATGTATCTGAAGACTGTTTCTACAAAGATTCAATCCCAGTAGTACATGTAAGGTATAATCCATTTTACACATATAATTGCCTGGGTTTGAGTACCGAGCTGTGAGAAGCGAGCCAGAGTGATTGCTAGTTTATCTGTTTCCATACGAGATAGATAAACAAGTCAATTGAGGATGGTTGAGAAACGAATTTTGAAAATGATGATTCTTATTTATTGGTACGCGGGACTGAGAACACAGGACAAGAGATGTTACGCACACTTTCACCAATTTCCTTCCTTCAACATCCCTCTATTTCCTGGCAGTGGTAATAGTAGTCGTAGTCAGTATACTTAATCATCCAAATCTGTAGCTAGTTTTTTATCATTGAAAATTTGCTCCGCCGAATGATTGAATCATGACCTCTTTATCCTCGAGCCTCGACTGGCTGGCTGTTAGAGCAAAAGCCATTACAAGGGAAGGCAAAAAAAGATCAATAATGAGAATTTTCAAGTACTGGTTTGCCTGATGTATTCCGGGCAGTAGTAGAATTCAGCTGTGAAGAGCCTGAATGGGACTCGGGCCACCAGTTCCGTAGCGGATAAAACTCAAAAAAATATTCAAATTGCGCACTCAGGTGAAGCATAGATCCATCTTGATGTTGAATTCGCTCTGACATCTTTACTACAAATCTGACCGTGTATCTTTCTCCTTGGTTTCAACAGATATCACTATCGACTCGTATACACTGCATCTGGGGACGGCTATTGATGATAGGGCAAGACCGGTCAACCAGCCGCTAGGCGAGACAAGCGAAACCATCTTAATCGGTGCTGAACCCCTCATGTCATTTCAGTGCTTATCTCGACCACATTCTCCATGATTTTCTGACTGGGCTCGCACTGAACGTGATTGGTTCCTAATAATGACACTTACGATAGAATTCCCATTTTCATGTTACAATTATTAGTGTAACCATATTGCTTGATGCCTTTGTTAAGTCTACTAGTCGTATCAGCTATGGACAAAATTTCGTGCCTCGACAACATCCCCCCGAGGTTGCCATTCCCTTCAAGTGCATTGGTCACTGTCAGATCACTTGACATCCCAATTTAAGATAACTTTGGATAAGAACGGGATGAAAGACTCAGCATGAAGCATCGAATTGAAATTGAAATTGACGTTGAAAGATAATAAGAGCTCGAAAGGAGGGTTCATGGTAGTCCATTACTTGATTTTCTAGGAATATTGGAAGTGTTGTAACGTGTGTATGCACGACATCAATCATCTTCCATTCCCTCATTTCTTCAGCACAAACTATGACGAGTACTGTTGAACCCAAGCGCGATCTTCGGCTCGTCATTTGGCTAGTGTCGACAGTCTAGGCCTGGGATTTCATGACTCATATTTACACTTACCCTGCATATTTATACAAGACGGCATCCGTAGTATATTCCCTCAGTCGTTTACCATTTGGGTGACGCCTGAGCTCTTATATCTTTTAGGTACATTGGCCCTTCGACAGTCCTCTTGCATGATAGAGTTTGTAACATCTTGTATTGCTCAGAATCTATTGATGTCATAATCTGGCAAGCTGGGATTTGTACAAGGCTTGTGCCATAGTGTCAATACGCCGATGCCACTTGCTATATATATCCGTTGATTACAACATGTCCAGCTCATGATCCATCCTGCCAGACGGTCTCCATCTGAATGCAAGAATCATGTACGTGACCTTTTGGCAATTGAACTTCCGTTGCGACCCAAGCGCCATCCTCAAGCTTATTCATGCCTTCCATGTTCTTGGCTTATGTTAATAGCATCGACCTTGTCAAACAGACTGGATCTGATAGACCGCTGGCTACCTACACCTGACATTATCTTGCCTGGATATCTTGCTTATCCAAGTTCTGTAGTCGTCAACTTAGAGTAAGTGATACTGCGTTGCCTTTTCTGGTGATCCAGGATTTGACGTCTTCCGGAAGCAATGCTCTGTCGGGGACTAACGACCTAAAACGAATTTATGCAGGGGGCATAAATGGAAATCATGGATCTTAGATGAGAAGACGAACCTTCCATGGTTTAGCCACGCGCCCGAAGCGTGCTCAAAGAAGGATTAATAGCCCAATCTTTGGCTCGTCTTGTCTGTCGTCCCTTTCATCCTTCACGACGAGACTCCAATGGCTTCACACACAAGTCACTCTGCAGAGCCATCTGCTTTGCGAAACGAATCTGGGCCGACAGGCATGAATGACCAAATTCAGGTAGACACTCAAGTAGACCAAAAAAGCGTTCCAATAGAGCCTCCTACAACTACACAAGACAAACTTGAACTGAAATCACGGACCCCGTTGCCTAAATTCCAGCTCTTTCTCGTCTGCCTCATACAGTTTGCGGAGCCCCTTACTGCTTCTGTCATCTATCCTTTCGTCAACCAATTTGTTCGAGCTACGGGGATCATCCAAGGCGACGACCGGAAGACTGGCTACTATGCCGGAGTTATTGTGAGTCTTCTCTTCTACATCCATGGCGTGCATTCATCGTGAAATGCTCCTCTTTCTTGTGCGCTGGATGCATCAGGAATCAGTTTTCTTCGCTGCAGAGGCACTCACGGCCTTTCAATGGGGTTGGCTATCTGACCGCTTTGGGAGAAGAATAGTTTTACTGCTAGGGCCTCTTGGCCTTTCCTTCGCAATGATAGCCTTTGGTTGTTCCACATCCTACTGGTCCATGATATTGGCGCGGTGCTTACAAGGTATCTGCAATGGCAACATCGGTAAGTCCTCTATATCTAACTTGACTTGAAGCAATCACTGAGAAGTATATGTACATAGGGGTATCAAAGACTGTTATGGTTGAGGTAAAGTGACAGTCAAAATGTGCTCCTCCTGAGCGAATGATAACAATTAGTTTTAGTTAACTGATGCAACGAATATGGGCGATGCTTTCGCCCTGATGCCTATCATGTGGAGTGCTGGAATCACACTCGGGTATGTGAAATACCTGAAATGCGCGGCTTATTGATATTGATCTTCTTCAAAGCCCTATCATAGGTGGCATTTTAAGTAATCCAGCTACCAGATGGCCGCATTCGTTTGGACACTTCTTTGTGACGCATCCGTATTTTTTGCCGTGTTTGGTTACTGGCATCGTTGCATTCCTTACATTTGTGATTGGTTTCGTCGGATTGAAGGAGGTTAGCATATAATCACTGACTGAATCCAAGTTAATGACTAATATCCGTGTTTTTAAATAGACACGACCTCGTCGCCAAGCACTTGAGAGGCCGTCCGAGGACGATCGCCAGAGGCGAGCGTCAGAAGTCTCTCACACTGACTCAAAAGATGTTCCATCCGATCACAAAGAAGGTCTAGATGATGGCACGAAACCCTCAACTTCACCTGCATTGTCCAAATCACCTTCTTCGGAATCGATCACCTTACTTTCTGTGCTCAAGAACAGACGAATGCAATTTATCCTTACCAACTACACTATTTTTGCCCTTATTGACATGTGCTATGCCGTTCTCATACCCCTGATGTGGTCCACACCCGTTGGAATCGGTGGACTAGGCTTATCCTCTTTCCAAATTGGCCTGACCATGGGTATCTGGGGTTTCTTGAATGCCGTGGTGCAGATAAACGCGACCGGTAGGGTTATAAGGAAGTTTGGAGGAGCTTCGGTATTCAAGTTCGCATTTGTCTTTTATCTCCTGTGTTTTGCAACTTTCCCTCTCTCAACTTTCCTGGCCGAACGACATGGGAGAGTTTACGTCGGAAGCTGGTTGGTGATCGCTTCCCAACTGTTTTTCCAGGTTTTCGCGTACATGAGCTATGGTTCGTATTTTACTATCTTGACCCGAGCAAATGCCCGTATTGACTCGTTCGTTTCCTTTACAAAGCCTCGATCCAAGTTGTTATCGCCGAAGCGGCACCCAAGCAGTTGATTGGATCGGTCAATGGCTTCGCACAGATGGCGGGTTGTGTGATGCGTACAGTGGCTCCCACTTTTTCGTCGTCTCTTTTCTCAGTGTCCATACGGCAAGAGATCATCCATGGTTACCTGGTCTACGTGATCATCTACATTATTTGTGCAATCGGTATCGGATTCAGTATCACTCTGAACAATCGGAACCACAAAGTGGAAGCATCTGCGTAAGCTACACGAGAGATACATTGTTCAATGATCATATCTAATTCTTTCGCACGTGTAAAGTAAGATGGTTTTATAATAAATGTTTTATCACAGTACTAGGGTTGGAAGAGATTTCATGTTACCCTCATACATGCATTGATTGAGTGGGTTCAATTTGATTTTTTTTCTACTGCCCTCATTTAGTTGAGACCGTTTTATATGATGAGTCTGCACATGGTGATATGAGCTTATAGCGCATATAGGAGGGAAGGACGAACAGAAATAACGTTGAACTTGTATTTATTCATCAAGATATAATCTTTCACTAACGATAAATTCCGCGACACTTTGAGCCACAAATCTTCCCCATAGCTTCCTCCCTTGTTCTGTTATGCCAAAATCTTTCACAAAACCCCGTACAGTAGTGGAACTGAACGTGCTTTCATCTGCGCCAATGTCCATGAATTTGATGCGGCCTGAATGAATGAATTGTCTTGCAGGTTTCAGGCTATCCTGAATACCATCCTCGCCGACACTTTCAACTCCTTTATCTGCAACACCGGTAAAGGTCGCGAGGTTCCGTCGTGCACAAACAACGACGCAATTGTCCTCTTTCGGGGATAAAAATCGGTTTAGTGAGGCGAGCATGGATTTCTCGGAATCATAGTAGCGCGGAGCTACGAGTCGTTCGAGCGTGTCTATGCCTATGATGAATGCGAGTTCTAATTGTGGTATTTCTGTGGATGACAGGGAGGCAATGCGATTACGGAGGAATGAAAGGAGACACATGGATTTGCGGACGAAGGTAGGTTCATTTGTTATCCCTATTGCCACATTTGCAGGCTCTAGGTTCGGAGAAGTAGAAGAACGGATGTGTCTAGACAATAAACACATCATTTGTAATCGTTGGATGTACGTCGCATCGGTGGCTTTTAACACCTTATCGGCATTCTTTACTGAGAGTAATAATAGCCGTGCATCATAATCAGCTTCTACTCCCTCTATATTATCAGAGCTCGGTATCGAAGCGTTGATGAGGGCCAAATGTGCAAGTGTTGGGGGGTTAAATGAAGAATCAAGAATGGCCATGCGTATAGGTCTTGGTATCGTTGCTTGTGGCGGTAATGGCCATGCCGGATGTGGAATATGTACAAGCTCAATATGTGATAAGCACCCTTGGACACGGGCTAGGAGAGGGAGCGCCGTATTGCGAAAGGTCATGTCATGGTCCATGGCGCTAGAATGTCAGATGATCAGTGATTTGAAATTTTAGAATTGGCTGATATTTTCACTTGTGGCAGGGAGTTCTCCTTTCTAAAGGATGTTGAGGCTTCAACGCAGTAATGTATATACCTACAGTTCTGGGCTAGAAAACACCTTTTAGATGTTTTTGAAGGAAGTTAGTCTTTTCTGTATCCCAAGCCTTTGGAAAAGACGGATCAACTATTGACAGGTCATCCTTCGTTCAAGCTGCCGAGGATATACCACATCTCTAGGATTGAGATACTTGTCAAGGGCCTCTCTATCATAGAAGAGACACCAAAATCAACATCAAGGGCGCCAGTTGTGATGTGATCAGTGATCGGATATGATCGAGTCACCACTTATTCGAAACACTCATCTCGTCCTACTCATGCAGAAAGACGCCGACGGATTCTTTGGTGCGCATTCTACAGTTTTTATCTTACCTGTACCAACTTTGCTCTGTGAATCGTCTAGTTGATGCGACCAAGGACGCTGCTGCAGAAAAGAAAGATGTAGAAAAGGATGATATAGGAAAGAAGGCTATTGTAGATGTCCCTGGAAAGAAAGATGTAGAAAAGAAGGATGATATAGGAAAGAAGGCTATTGTAGATGTCCCCGGAAAGAAAGATGCTGTCGCCAACACTGATGCTACAGAAAAGAGTGAATTCAAAGGTGCGTAGATGTAAAAACCCTGTTCTTTGTCTAAATCAGAATTTTTGCCGTAGATCTCGTTGATTCAACTTTCGACGTTTCTGTAGGTGTCGTTGATCCTACTTGGCGTTTTCCGAAGCTGACGATGTCAACTCAAGGTTACCCTTGCAAACCAACAAGCAGACTCCAACTCGCCGCTGTACAGTGCGAAATCTTTCGAGGAGCTGGGCTTGTACGTCTGCTCCCTCCTGACATTGAATGAGGAGCTGATCAGCGATAATAGATCTCCGGAATTGCTGAAAGGTCTATATGAAATGGATTTTTCCAGGCCCTCCAAGATACAGGAACGTGCTTTGCCTTTACTTCTTTCTGATCCGTACGTTTGATGCAATGCGTTTTCACTAACGTAGAGGATCCGAAGCTCATTATCTGTTATTCTTTATGTCCTTTATAGACCAACCAATATGATTGGACAATCCCAATCTGGTACAGGCAAAACTGCGGCATTCGTGTTGACGATGTTGAGTCGCGTGGATTGCAAATTGAATAAGCCTCAAGTACGTCATCTCGTTCTCTCACCTTGGTCATTTCTTTGATGCTTCTATAATCATTTTCGAAAAGGCCTTATGCCTCGCTCCCTCCCGCGAACTCGCTCGTCAAATCATGACGGTCATTGTCAAAATGGGCAAGTATACCTCGGTTCAAACAGAATACGCGATTAGAGATCATCTTCCTCAAGATGTCAAAAGGATCTCGGCGCAAATTATTGTCGGTACCCCTGGTACAATGACGAATTTAATAAGGAAGAAGGTGATTGATGTCAACAGTATCAAAGTGTTTGTATTGGACGAGGCAGACAATATGCTCGATCAAGACGGCTTGGGAGATCAGACCTTGAGAATAAAAAAGTGCGTCTTGTCATCCTTACTTGTTCATCTTCTTCCATTTAACCCTTGTATCGCCTGCCCATGCAATACTCGTAGTTTTCTTCCCCGTTCCGCGAACTTACAAATCATCCTCTTTTCCGCTACTTTCCCCGACCTAGTCCGCAGGTTCGCCTCAAAATTCGCACCGAACGCAAATAAAATCGAATTACAACAGAACGAACTTAGTGTCGAGGGAATCCGGCAGTTCTACATGGATTGCAAGAATGAGGAACATAAATATGATATCTTGGTCTCACTTTATAGCTTATTGACAATTGGACAGAGTATCATATTCTGCAGGGTGAGTGAGCATTGATTTCTGAAGTCGCCCGTATGTCAATACATAGATGAGTTTAGCATCGACACACGGCGGATAGGATTTCAAAGCGTATGACGGATGAGGGGCATAAAGTTGCATCATTGCACGGAGCGAAGGACGCTTTAGAGCGTGATACTGTCATCGATGCTTTCAGATCAGGCAAAGACAAGGTTCGTGGTTAGTGATCTTTGCTTGCTTGTGCTTCTAATTCTCCTATGTCAAGGTCTTGATTACGACCAACGTGGTAGCTCGTGGTATCGACATTCTACAAGTCAACATGGTAGTTAATTATGATATACCATTGATGAACGAGCGAGGAACATCATCAACCAGTGATGAACCGGACGTGGAAACCTATTTGCATCGTATTGGTGCGTTTTAAACTTATTTCACAATTATAAGAGAACTCATGGCTGAACTTTACTTCAGGTCGTACGGGGCGTTTCGGAAGGAGAGGAATTTCGATCAATTTTGTGCACAACCAAAAGACTTGGCAACAGATGGATCAAATTGAAAAGGCACTTGGGAGACAAATTATCAGGATTGAGACCACTGATTTGGATTTGATGGAGGAGGTCAGTGATCTATTTCATATCGTCATGAGGATATTGCTGAAAAATGATGGTGGTTGTAGAAAATGAAGAAAGCGTTGAAGTAGGACTACTTTGAACGAAAGTTGTTGTTTCTTTTGTTCATTTGCATTTTATATTGATGATTCCATATATTCACTGTGTGACTTTATGTCATACCCATTGATAAATCCATGAACTAGGGATCTGGGGATCTGAGTAAGCTACTTAAGTCGCTGTGTCAGAATCAACGAGGTTTTCATCTGGGCCTCTGGCCCAACTTGAACCCTCTACTAATTCTGAATAGAATTGATATTGTATTGAAGTTAGTACACTGCACTCCCTTCCTACAATAGTCTGTGTAACAGTGGGTAGTGTTGTCTATCAGGTCGCTGTGCTCCCTTCCTACAACAGTTTGCAAGGTTACAGTCAGCTCACTTTGCTCACTGTCTGTTTTGTATTCTTTTTTCTTAATTTTTACTGAGTTTTGCTGATTTTATTGATAATTCAAAGTAAAAAAAGTGTGCCGAAGGAACTTGGGGACAGGTTCAATTTCCTCCAAATTTATTCTGATTTATTCTGATTTATTCTGATTTTTCCTGAATTTTTTAAAATTTTTAGTGAATTTATTTGAACTTTTGAGTGAAAAGAAAGAGGGAGGCATATTAGCTAAAACTTAGTCATGATTAGCTCAGTTCTTAGTCACGGCACAGAATACTGCATTTATTTGATGGTTTCTGGTGATCTGCTTTTCTGCGGCACTCGCATTCGAGTCGTCGAGTCTTTCTGCGGATAATTTTACCCTCAAATATCTAACTATCTTTCAGATCCTACACATCGTTACAGGAGTCAAGGCGTGACACACGAGGCATCGCTTCACCATCAGGCACAATAAATTTCTTCCTCGGCATTGATATATCTAGATCAATCTCCGATTCTGTGGTAGTCTCCGATCTAATTCGGGACAGGTATCCGACCTCTCGGACTGTCTAGCCCTGGAAGTTACCATGTCAATAATCGAAAGTGATCAAGTTGATGGTGAAGAAAAAAGTGCTGTCAGTGCACCAAAAACGTGGTCAGTGTGAGTGGTCTTGCATACTGGTCAATCAATAGGCTATCTTTAGTTTGCTTGAAACAAAAAGATCAGTACTATGGAGAAAATAACATGGGTGACCAAGCCTCATGACACAGGGACAATGCGCTAACACCCGGAATCGTGCATTCCATGACCTCTGGAAAACTTTCAAAGACCCTCAAGGTAGGCTGTCTCCCTCCACCGAACCCTCATTTGCAATCATGGTCTCTCCCTCTAGTTTCCATTTTTTCAGTCAATTTCCTGTTGACATACAGCGTAAAATATTTGAAGACGCATTCGAGCAAAGTAATCAAAAGGCGGTGGAGTTGGCACATGTATCATATCAAGTCATGATCTGGTGTGTGTCTCCTGTTCCCATATGACCATCCTTTGAGACAACATCTCCAGGTTAGAGCCTCTGTTATTTCAAGGTCTTGCAATTTCCTCTGAGACCAATGCAAAAAGTCATTGCCTGCGTTGCGCTATGTTCATGAACAGAGTTCGATCATTACAAGAGGCTGAAAAGTACACAAAATTGATCCGGCGACTCCTGGTCGATGATTTCCATACGGCCAAAGAAATCCTGCCCTTGTGCTCAAACCTCGAGAGTTTAGCACTCTTTATCCACCCTCAGTATGCTACGTCCCTGGAACCGATGTTGTATCCTGCTGCCTTGCCGTTCACAAATCTTCGACGGCTTTCAATCCTATGGGAAATGCTCCCATCTGAGCATCGCTCTTTACACCATCTGATCTTCCAGGGACTCACTCACCTTGAGATCAATCGTGGTTACCCGTCGTTCTGGGATGGTCTGTTCCAACCCAATAACCTCATACATTTGAGATTGAACATGCTTGACCTGCGGCAGATAGACAATATCATAGACGACACGTTTTATGAAAATTTGTTCGGGACGGCCTTTGAAACAATACTTTCACGTCTTCCTACCAGTACCAAATACTTTACATGCGTCCTTGAAGCAGACCAACGCAAGATCGTCAATGGAGAATTTGGACACGGCATCTTAATGGATATTCAGAGTGGACGCTTTAGTCTGCGTTTCAACTGGTCACCCCCCGCCCCCCAGGCCTACGCAACCTGGATAGCTAAAAAAAATGTTCTCAGATTTGAGCGCGATCTCAAAGACATGGAGGACGCTGCGGATTCTTGGATCCACCTCCCTCGTCATTATCATGATTTTTGGAGGAGATCACAAGATGAAATCGATAAACGTCGACGACCGCTCTAATATGATTTATTTTGATTGAGACAGATGTGTAGCCAGGTATATGCAGCAATAAACTTCGATTTGAAGGAGACTTCCAATTGTATTTTACAATTGAGAAAAACTATGTAGTTCTGTACAGCCTTTTCTCAGAAGAGCAGATAGGAGAATTTTCAAAGTATAGAGCCTCGTTCAACATGAGGCAATGGTTTCGACTCGCTCCCCAGATGGGTTTAACTTCCCAGTATGATTGGACATGGTGGCAGTGCAAGGGAATTTACCTATCACCATTTCACAAGATCCGAGTCCACCGCACAACTTATCTCCGAGTTGGAAGGTGACCTCAATATTTTTTTCATTCCAAGATACGAATAACATCTCAAGGAGATTGTGGCAGTTCCAAGAGCGCCCACTAACGCTCCTGGCTTGCCCATACATGAGGCCAGGTTGAAATTTGGCTGACAGGGCGTCTCTTCCAGATCATCAATGTGAATGTCTGTGAAGTATGCCATATGATCGAGTTTCTTCATTTTTCTAGGAGCAATGATTAGTAGTTAATCAGCTCTTTCAGAGACATGGCTGAATGCTTGAATTATAATCTTATGCAATCCATGATATCAGCCTCGTGGAACAGAAGAGCAAGTTGAAAGTAGTGCAGGCAGAGTCGATGCCTAGTATACAATTACCTGATCATACGACGTAATGTCAAAGCTCATTATAAACGACCTGAGCTATTCATTATCCATGAAATCCACCTCGTGTCAAAGTCATGTCAAGCCTCTGATGAAGAAATCAGCAGGAAATCGCCTTAGATTTGGAAGGGACGTCTCATTCTCTGTCCCTGGTTATAAGACACACAGAAGATTTTGCCAGGTACAGTGAATGTTCTGCAAGATTAAGATCACATATCTGGCGCCATTCGCCTTGATAGCGCAGCGCCCCAGAAGTTGGCCCCTGTCAAAACATTTTTTCTTTTTAGAATTACGTGTATGGCGAGATCACGACTGATAGCACTTGACACGGTGCCTCATGCTTTGCCAGTGTCACCATTCCCTGCCGTTCAGAAATCATGAAATGGTTGATGTTCCTTCTGGTGGAAAGATGTCAATTAGGTGCTGTTACCTTGATCCATTGATCAAAGTTGAATGTAGTAGGAGCAGCAGTATTTTTGAGTTGTCAAAGAACCGGCTGTTAATTGAATCAGCACGATCAAATCTTGGCTTATTACTAAATCGAGCTGCCCTTGAACATCGCTGGTGGTACACAACCGTTTGAAACAGCGTCATGTTATACGTCGATATCCTCAAAAATGGCTGAATAAGCACAATTAACATCCTCTTGAATGAAGTTATTTCCTGTTGAAGTGAGAGTTTTATCAAAATATCACATCAATAGCATACCAAAAGTGATATCGACCTGAGAATCCAGATGTTGGATCATACAAATGCAGCGTCGGATCGGTTGAATGAACAATCCTGACAAGACTGAAAACCATGTCCATTGAGGAGCTGGAAAGGCCGCAAGGTGCTCTGTTTCCTACCCATTGCACAAGCACACATCCATAGTAAGACAAGTCCACAATGGGTCATTGCTAATCGTGCTCTAGTTCCTGAGGAAGGACTAAAGAAGTTGCAGCTCGGCGACGCTGATTAACAGAACACCCTTTCACAGTAAGTTCTACATCACTTAGTTTATTAGATTTTAACTTTATTCACTGTAGATGATGACGTGGGTAGAATGTAATGTTGAACCCAGCAGCACCTTGGTAGGCCGAACAAGCCTGAGTCCTTCAATAAGCGGAATCATATTAATACCCACTAATCACCATCTTCACTGCCACTGTCCTCATCGTCGCTCTGGACACCGACAACGCCACCGCCTTTTTTGATGTTCGTTTCGTCGAATACTCTGCCCGCCTCGCGTAGCTTGCCCGAGAAAGTTTTGCGAACACCAGAGTTAGTGGCGATATCCCAAATTTGCAGCTTGGCTTTGGAGCCCGCAGCAGCCAGAGTGAGAGGATCATCAGGAGACCAAGTGGTGGAAAAAACTTTGCCCTGAGGATCAAGTTATATTAGCCCTAGTTTTTCGACTGATATCAAGAAGAGCACATACAATGCCAAGATCCCGAGATGTAACAAGACTGACATTTCGTTTGCCAGTGTCTTGATCATTCACAACATTCCACACCTTGACCATTTTGTCGGTACCTCCAGTGACGAGGCAACCTTTAATATGAGGGTTAACGTCGAGCGAGGAGACTGCACCATCGTGTGCCGAGATAGTGAATCGCGCTGGCGAAGGCTGATTGAGACTCGATGGAAGCGTCCTAGCGTCAAAGTTGAGCACGGATCCATCTTCAACTGAGACCTCCAGGGAAGTTAGTGATTAATCATCCGAGCAAAAATCAAAAGTTTACATAGAAACCATAACTCTCCCAAGGATCCCATCTGAGGGCTTCAACATCACTGCCAAGGGCAGCTCCAACACCACTCTCCGGGGCTCTCGAATCGAACGTCCGTACAGTCCGATCAAAACTGCCAGTCAACAGCACAGTTGGCTCCTTCTCATTCCATTGTACTGCCTGAACCTTATCTTTATGTGCGTTGAAGTTCCTAATAGCCCCCGAATTTTCACCAGGTATCGTAGGATCTCGTGTCAGATCCCACAGCTTGACAGTTCTATCCGCACTACAACTAGCGAGAAGGTTCCGTTGTGTTTTGTTCCAGCTGAGACCGAGGACTGCGTCGACATGATAGCCTTTTTCTGTGTTTCTATGTTTTTGCTTCTTACGCTTTTTCTTTCCCGTCCCGAGAGGAGTGGGCACATGCGCTTTTGTTTCATCTGGACGACCTAAAATAGAAGTCGGGTACATAGCCTCTACGACGTCTAGGGACCAAATTTCAATCTCAGGATCAAGTGTTCCGACAGCAATGAAATTTCCAAAGCCGATTGTTGAAGGATCCGTAAAGGTAGGCGCCGCGGAAGACACAGGAGGGAAATCCAGCCACTCAAGGCACAGAGGAAATGTTGGAAGCATAAGGTCATGGTGGACATAGAGATTTTCTTGCGATTCGTCGTAGACATAAATCTCGAGTTGAGAAATTTCATCTTCAGTTTTGGCGGTGATGAGAAGGTTGTCGGTGGGGTAAATCTCGAGTTCTTCGCGCTCATCATCATCTGCATCTTCCTTTCAAGGTGAGACTTAGTCTTGTTATGAATCCTCGATGATCATGTTGGATGACATACATCTTTTAGGGTGATGAAAGGGTCTTCAGCATTATCCTTATAATACATGAGACCTTTTATATTGCTAAACGGTCCAAGTGCTTATATAGAATGTTAGCTTGAACAATCAGTAGGTCGGCAAAAACTCACCTGATGGTTTAGTGTCCTCGTCGTAATTCTCAAGATTGTATTTCGTCAGGTCATCTGGGTCATTCTTCGGGACAGGGACACGATCGACATCCATGGCGTCATCGCAGACATCTGCTATACTGTCATCTTCACTGTATATGTAGAATCAAACTAACAATCAATCATCCATTTCAACAGACAAAAAAGCCAAAAACAGACTCAACCCAATTTGCATCCCCGTCATCGTTTTGAGGATTCTGCCCATCTAATGAGACCTCATCGACCTCGTCGTCTTCAGTATTCTTACCCATTTCCTGGGCAGCTTTATGTGCTCGTTCTATTTCGACACGGGCATCCTCGAGTTCGATACGCGCGAGTGCACTAACGCGCTGGAGTTCATTGTCGTCTAGAACGTACTTGTGAGGTTGTGGTGCGGCCACTCCACGCTTCACCCAGACTACAGCTGAGATGAGATTGCTCATCAGCCTCTGATTTTCGGTAGATATGGTGCTGAGGGTTTTTTCGATTCGGCTGTCTTCTGAGCTTCCGCATTAGGAAAAATCTCGGAAAGCACCGAACTATCAATTTATGGGCACTCTCTTACAGAGAAACTTGTATTGGAGTTACCGAGTACTGCACAGGACCTCAAATTGAC
>Ga0153944_1000348_pt1 | contig 20142 bp, 16 predicted proteins | sample TSNJ028MetaG_FD_104703 | JGI IMG/M metagenome (GOLD analysis project Ga0153944, IMG submission 104703) | Attine ant fungus gardens microbial communities from New Jersey, USA - TSNJ028 MetaG | ecosystem: Host-associated > Fungi > Mycelium > Unclassified | place: USA: New Jersey, Wharton State... | reverse complement strand
TTTGAGCTATGCAGCACGATTTTGGAATGACCTTTGATTATTTTTCAAGCACTCGTACGGCGACTGCTGCCAAGCACTTGAGGTATTTGTGATTAATCCAATAACTACGTGCCCAGTAACAGCTGACGTAACGATCGGCAACTTCATAATCCCTTCCTTCATGGTGGATATCATCGTCTTTGCAGCATCCAAACCCCCTGCGTTCGCCAAAAATTGGCCGCTCAGTGTGCAAGTCTCTCAAGATGGGGCTATTGCTGATGTTAAGGCCATGATCACCAAAAAATACCCGAAGGTGTCGTGACTTTCCAATTCGGACAAGTATTCAAAGCTCATGCTATTCTAGTTCTCTGTGCCGAGGCAGAAAATTTCACTAAGAAATGGCGGCAAGGCTCTGGCAGATGATTTAAAGCTCGGAGAACTCGGAGAAAAGTCTCAAGTAATAGAGTTACAAGTGAAGGATCTGGGTCCACAAATTGGATGGCGAACAGTATTTCTTGTGGAATATGTAAGTTCTTCTCCTGTTCCGCTGGTTGTATTGTGCAATTTTTGTCCTTTTCAGGCGGGGCCGCTCCTCATTCATCCAGTATTCTATCACTTTCCCAAGTTCTGGTACGGCCAGGATGTGGTTCATAGCTCTTTGCAGAAGTATGTGTACGCCTTTGTCATGCTGCACTTCATTAAACGGGAACTGGAGACATTGTTGCAAGTACTCTTTCCTGATGATATAATTGATTGATATCTGACCTTCTGTCTCAGTGTCCACCGCTTCTCCGCCGGCTTCATGCCTTTGTTAAATATATTCCGAAAGTATGTCGTCCAGAAATTATAAACATTTTCCAATTGAGTCATCTACTTTAGTTCCGCCCATTACCACGTCTTGGGCGGCCTATTTCTTGCATTCGACGTATACCGTCCCAAGTTCTCGGTCAATTCCCCATACATTATCGACACATACCGCGATCACAAGGATCTCTTGTACGTTGCTGCTGGGTTATGGGCTGTATGTCGTTCTATATCAATTACTTCGATATCTTGCGGCTGACACTGTCCTTAGTTTGCAGAGTTATCAAACTTCCATACTCACATGACTCTACGCTCTCTTCGCCCGCCTGGCACTCGCACTCGTGCTATTCCTTATGGATATGGATTTTCCCTCGTCTCATGCCCCAACTATCTCTTTGAGATCCTGGCATGGACAGTCATTGCTACAATCACGAATAGTATTGCTGGTCAGTCTTCATATTCCATACCTGAAACCTGAACTCATAGTACATATTCGTAAAGCTTGGATCTTCCTTGTAGCTGGGTGCTTTGTCATGTCTCAATGGGCATTCAAAAAACACAGAAATTATAAAAAGGAGTTCGGAAAAGATTATCCTCAGAGGCAGGCTATCTTCCCTTTTGCCTTATAGACATCCATTTGGTCTCAAGTCAAGGTTGGGATAAGGGTAAGAGCAGTCAGTGATCTACCTTTGGTGGGCCCTATCAAGTCCATCTCCTGGAGTTGCTTTGCTTTCTCTACGCCTATAAAACACTTCCATTACACTGCTCATTGATCTCGGTATTTTCTGTCTCTTTCAGAAATTTATATAGAGTCAGAGAAATAATGTTTCTTCAGTTATCATCCTTCCAACAGCCTCTTCACCTGTACCGAAGCAAATCCATGACAGCTATCTCAGGAACCTGTGAGTTCAGGTATTTGTCATGATCTGAAATACCTAAATCTATAAGCTGAGACAAGGGGATGTAATGTCATATGAGACTTACACAGTATCAGGACTATATTTTATTTGCACAGTCATTTGACATGTATAGAGCTGCTGTTCTCGGCCGCAATGTTTGTCGGAGTCTGTCGGAGATTCGGAGCTTCAAATTTCAGTTTGTTACGATAAACTCCCTTAGAAGGTTTTACTCTGGTCGGCGAATAGGTAGGTTTTATTCTTTACTTTCGTGTTTCCTCCACCTCCTTCCCCCATATGACGATCTTCAAACCAAAAACTTAGGAAGTGCCGTCCGAAACGTCATCTATGCACGTCTCTGTCGAATCTGGTTCTCTGATTTTCTGATACTCTTTGTTGAGTTTTTTTTGCTGACCTTTGATTCCATCTTTCTAGGATTCGATCTCCAATATTTGACTTTGGCAAGGGTCCACCTGTGTATCTTTTTTCGCCCTCGTCAGTTCAATTACAGCTGTACTTATAACAGGTCTGTACTGTGTGGTGCACATGCTCTGATATTGGCCTGGAATCTAGCTATGATGGTTGATAGCTAGTCCACTATCGCCTATCATCCTTCCTAGTCAACTTGCCCACTACATTTCAATAAATATCGCACAAATTATCTGCCCTGTTGATGTCTTGAACAACGACAATCTGAAGTTCAGCTTTCCTCAGTTGACGAGAGAGAGTGTGTCTGTATCTATATACCGCAACAAATCAACAGGTGTTAAGACGCGGTGGGTGAGTTACCAACTACACCCGAGCTGCAGGGATAGTCTGCTGGGGTCGTTCCGAATCAGATGTGAATGACCTCGGTTGAGAGAGTAATACTGTTGGGTATCATCATCTTCCTATGTACTACCAAACTGGAAGATGTTAGCAACATAAAATGGCTGTCCCTGAGTCAAAGCCATGGAGTCTCTGTAATATGCAGTCCTTTCCTTGCTCTGTACCTACTCTCCGTATGCCTTATAGCAGAACGCATTCTACATTGACCCCAAACTTTCCAGCAAGTCAAACTGGTTTGCATGGTAGAGTTAGAGAGAATTGGCAACAATGTCCTTCCTATACCAACCAAAGAAATGGTGGCAAACACTTCTTGAAACCTATGTAGATATTTCATTTGTCATAAGTTAGCCATAGAAATATGAAGCAATTGTTGTTAAGACCACACCACTCCCCTATATAGTATGTCTGGAATGGACTGAATCTACCAGTCTCCTTGCAGATATTACACTGCTTCAGGTCGCCTAGGATAGAACCTCCATACCTTAGTGCTGTAGCTTGTTAAATGACAGGAGCCAATAGCACTTTTTCGTGGTTAGTATTATATTTCTGCAATAAACAAACTCAAGTACTAAGATGTGGAGGATCTACTCTGGGAGACCCGAAGTTAATGCAGTGACTGACCAGGAGACAGATGTGAGTATGAAGAGGACATGTGATTCAATCGATTTTCATTCTCCTACTTTGACTTACCCTAATTAGATAAAACTCATGCGCAAAACTCTGGTCAACCTGGCTGGGAGTGTCACGAAAACTCCCTTGAATCTTCGGGAGGCAAGTGCAACACTGTTACCCCCTCTTCCGTAGAGCCTTTCCGCATCCGTCGCTTCAATGTTCATATTGCCCCCATAGGCTTTATCGCAGAATATTACGTGCACACAGGAACTTAGTTCCAGAAATGCGCTCCCTGGGAGACGTCTACGTGAGATCTGGTCAGTCAGCTCCAGGAGAAAACTGAAAATTATGTCTCATGGTCTATCAGAATTCCGTCTTCATAGCAAAGTCACCAATCCAGCACATATAATTGGTTTTCTCTCACAATGGAAGATGTACTTGGAGCAAATGCCTGATCGTGAGGGTGGCAAATACTACAAAGGGAAAAAACTCGATATCACTATCATTGAGAAGGTGCGTGTCAGTCTGTCGTGGACTGAATGAACCACTAACATTTGGCTTAGATGTCACCGGAACAATTGGGCCAGCTATATGAATTCATGCAATCTACAAAGGAGATTTGGACTTCTGAGACATCATGAATTGCTCATATATGATCGTGTGAGCATTGACATAGTCTCTCTCGCCTTTTGTAATGGAAACCAACACATGTGTCCAATTCCACCATTTTCATGGAATAGATTCACTCCACTCTCGAATCTCAGAGTTCCGAATTTGATTATGTATGAAGCTCTTTGCATTTTATATTCTGCAGAAGACAAAGTGTCCTTAGACACTAAGAATCTACACTTTATGACGTTTTATTTTGATAGAAGCCTACAAGAAGGGAGAGTGGAGAAGGTGTGTTGGGAGCTCAAGTGAATTACGAAGCCGAAACGTGTGAAGCTCAGGTACAATACTAAGATTAGATACCACCATCCAGGTGGGGATAACGTCCATAAAAGAAAAACATGTCCACACGATAATCTGATTCACTTACCATGTCTCAAGCCGCTGTGAGCAGGCCAACAGTTGGTACTATGGTAGATTCTCATCCCTCAGACTCAGACTGTCTCTTCCGAGAGTGCGCCATTGACTGGACTCTCCCCTATTTACTCGAAATTGCTGGAAGCTAAAGCTCGTAAAGGTGATGAGGTCCAGCCCTCTATCAATCTCATGAAGTTGATTTCTACTTTGTAGGTGTGAGTTTTGAGCAAATCGCAAAGACAATCAACAAGGATGAGATTTGGGTAGCCGCTGGGTTTTATGGTCAGGTACATCAACATTCGCGATATCCATCAAACATGTTTATGTAGCCGATGAACCTAGGCTAAATTCACTGCTGAACAACTCAAGACAATATCTCAATTCTTGGATGTTCCTGGTGCCCAAGTGTTGAATGAGATCGGCGACCATTGGTGGCCCAACCGTGGCATTGGACCTATTCCCCCAACTGATCCTGTCCTTTACCGTCTCTATGAGGTAATTCTGTCCTTCTGTTTGTCTTGGTCAACGCTGACAGAAACCAGGCGGTTCTTGTCTACGGTAATCCTATCAAAGCTGTCATCCATGAGAAGGTGAGCCCTGCTCATTTGATCACCTGAGATACATTAGCATCATTTTCATAGTTCGGCGATGGTATCATGTCTATGATCGACTGCAAGGTCACAGTTGACCGTAAGCCAGATCCAAAAGGAGACCGTGTTGTCCTGACTTTCGAGTGAGCTCTTCTCTTGTTCAACTCTGTTCCCGTATGCTGATTTCATGCTAGTGGCAAATTCCTACCCTATGCTACTTGGTAGATCACGAGTGATGTTGTCATAACAAATACAGATCATAGTCCCAGGCCTCATCCCAATTTCTACCTCCATGAAACGAGCCCACATTCATCCCTCCTATTTGCTTGTTTATTTATTTATAATAGGCTGACACTACTGGCCCCTCATTCAGTTGGCGTTGACCGTCACTCCTTTCCTCAATTTTCCTTTTTTTTCAATTATCTGCTTTCATCGCAGAGCGATGGTTTTCTCCCGTATTTCAGTAGATTTTGGAACTGTCTTTCCTACCTGGTCTTCTCCATTAGTGGATGATGATGCAGGTGATCTTGGACTTCAAGAATTACCCGACTGTGTTGGTTACTTTCCGTTAATCGTTGATTCACCTCGTCTTGACGTCTTTTTCTGCTCCGTGAGTTATGTCATCGAGATCTAATGGACACAAGAACGCCAGAATCGCTTTTTAGACTTCGTCACTTTGCGCGCAGGAAGCTCTGGATGTTCCACTTTTGCCGACACCTTCGCCCCCGCATCGAGTAATGCGCCATTCAGTCAGTAGCCTATCTTCATCGGCAACCAGTTCCAGCCCAGGAATCTTGCGAGCCTCCTCTAGTTGGGCTAGCAATGGCCTTTGTATTACTGGTTTGCTATCGTCCCCGCCTGTGGTGATACCAGGACCAGATCCTTTGTGTGATGCTGTTAGTTACATGGTTGTGAGCTATGTTCGATCACTCTGGTCTGATTGACTGAAACTGGCTCTAGGCATCAATGAGCCATGAAGAAAAAGCCTTTGTTCCATCAGAGCATTCCTCTCAGACTCGCTTTCATCTCTCCATGCGAACGCCATCCATTGGTTTCTGTGACCTTGCCTCCGACAATGCAACGATTCCTGAAGACTTTGTCGGTGTCCTCAACACCGGCTACCCTCTGAGACCTAGCCGAGCATATCTGAACCTCCCTGGCCTTGGAATCTTGATAGATGCACATCCCGATGACAGTTTGGAAGATATAAATTCTACAGCTGCTGATCCAGGAACATTCCAAGAAGGCTTGTCTTCCTCATTCTCACACCACTAGACATCCATCGTCTGCAGTGACCGGAGAGTAGGATAAAGACTGGCATTTACCTGCCAAGTGTGTCGAACACAGATATTAGCACTAATTATATAATTATTGACTTAGTACGATCATTCTCATCAATTACTACACTACGGACTGTATTTAAGCCTTACCGCCTTAGTTAGTTGCTTTTTGCCTCACTATCACAAGTGTCCCCCATTCGGTTATCTACTAGGTAAGTCAGTCAGTGTATACCACCGCTGTGCGATGCTCGCTGGCACTACTTGAACAAAGTGGAGATGATCCTATGGTAAAGTCTCAATGTGATACTTAGACTATATAAAAGTGAGTTACCTGCTTGACGTAATCATTACTTATCATGTCATGTCCAGCTCATATCACAGTAAGATATTCATGGCCTCAAGTATATCCCGATCCACGGAAATGATTTACCCTCGAAGATCCAGGGTATTTGTATGCCTCTACTGACGGTTGTCGGAGTTGAACAACGCGCTGCAGCCGCAGCTCCCTCCACAGAGTTGGAGTTTCGTCAAGCACTGATTTATCGGAGATGAGGACTTACTAATGAGTTGAATCTCCTATTCTGTTGAAAGGTCGACCTCGGACAATCACATCAGCACCTTTCATACGTCTCAAGATATTTTGGGAAGTGAGCACAGCTGAAACTAGCTCAAGATATCTTGACTACATGTGTATAAGCAATATAAACTATCTAATGGTAATTTCCAATAAGCATTGAGGTGATAAAAGGGAATCTAATGTGATCAAATGTCATCTACCAGTCCACAGCAAAGTGCGACTTGTGATCATCTTCTGACTTTCCCTTACGCAGCATCCAATTATCTGAGGAAATCCCATTGTTCCAATGGCTGACCTGACTATAACTTGTGGCTGATCAGTACTTGTTAGTCACATCCTATAGCCTCACGGTCTCTGTCTCTGTCTAGATTATAATATAGATATAGTGCATCAGATTCATCTGATTTGTCAAAGTCTGGGTATGACTATTGAGGTATTTTTTATAGAGCAATGAAGTGAGTAATGTATCCAGAAAAGTACCAGCGACGGCGTTGTGTCAAGTGACCACCGTTTCTGGTGTCTGTGAGAGTATTCCATGAGCTTGGCTTTACAGTCGAGGGAAAGTGAGGAAATAAAAATGGAAAGCAAAAAATGAAAGAGGAAACAGGCAGATAAATTTCGACAACGATAGTGATGCTGGACAAAACAAGGTACTTCAAGTCAGGAAGTAGCCTCAATAGTTAAGGTACACGACGTTAAATTTGGATTCCAGCTTGAGCGGTCCACCTTTTTGCCATCAAAGCAATTCAAGAACACCGTGTACACGGTGAAGATATGTCAGCGTCGATGAAACGCAGAACCGATTGTAGAGACCAGAGGCCACCAATGGTATTCTGCGACTTCATTGCTTCTCAGCGCGCCCGTTAGTCTGTCTATCCCCACTGGATTTCTGACCGCCCAACCTTGGCCTCCCACTGCCTAGGCCACTCGGAACAGCAGTGCATGTTGCAGCTGGTGGGCTACCAAGAGGAGACGAGGGTCCATCCCCAGTAGGCGTTGGAGGATTGCTTGTCCGCTTTCGCCCAAGAATATTCAAACTCCATCGCTTCTTTTTCAGAGAGGGTGGTATTGGAGGAGGACTGACAGGTGCCTCCACCCTGAACTTGGGTTGAATCAAGCTGAAAGTTCCAGAGCGGGAGGGATGTCTCTCAACAGATACCGAGGGATGTCTCTCGACGGATATCGGCAGATGTGGTGGTGAGAAAGAGCCGTAAGGCGAGCCAGGGCGGAAGGCAGGATGAGATGGCACTGGAGATGATGGATCAGGAGTCTCGGGAAAAGGGTACTCAAAGGGTGTATTGCTGGTCGTGTGCGCGAATGGTGTGCCAATAATGTTTGTTGAAGGCGAGTTGAGAGAAATATCAGGGAGAGTTGTGCGAAGTCCAGACATATTGATGATGCCAGGCGGTGGTGATCTGGAATGCACTCGAGACGATGAAACAGATTTTGAGGCATCGCTGACCTTCCCATTGCTCCCTTGTTGTTCTGGCTCAGTGAACAGTTTGTGCTCTGCATCCGTGTCCACAGGAGGTAGATGTTGTGGGGACGGATCCTGGACCGATATTCTGGTATCTGAGAGGGAGGATCAGACCTGAATTTGCCCACATCAGCATTCAACACAGACTATGTGATATCGATATCGATTATCTGACTATGCTGTGAAGGAACCAGGTCCGAAAGCTTAAACAATGCCGCTCACATGGTTGCTGGTGATATTCTCTGCACTGCACAACATCATAAGCGAGCAGAGTCTACCCATCACACATACCGACATGTGCATATCACTACTAATTCCCTCTGTGCAAAGACAGTAGTCCCACTCGTATTCTCATCACCAAATCTAGTATTTTCTGCCCAAAAGTTGGAATCTCAAAATTTCCGGATCAGCTTCTCGGGGTCATAGCACGCTCCCACGCTGATGAATTTTTGTGAGCTCATAAGAGTGGTCAAAAATGTTAGTCCCCAATAGTGATGATGGTTTATCGTATGTTTCACATTTTTATTGTTCTAAGATATATAAGTAGCGTAGCTAGTTTGTACACGCTATCCGTTTGTACCTATCCTCCTCTCGATCGTATTTCAATATATCGTGCATAAAAGCTGGATGTTTGGTACTATTGAGACCTTCGCATCTTTTGAGATCACACTCAGCTGTATTAGTTGTTTTGTCGTCTTAGGGCCCATTTTCAGAGCAGTAGTTGATTGAGATTTTCAGCAAACGCGAAATAAGAAATGTTGAATTTCTAATAACAGATGTTTCGCCCGTCTTCAGGACATATTTTGTTGAAAGAACATTTGCTGAAGGGCTCTGCAATTGCTACATGCAATACCAGGGACAATAAAGGACCAAGAGATAAGATCAGATTCTAATCTATTGAGACCGCCACTTACATGAATAGCATTGACTTACGTCCCCGTTAATTCATGATACTAAAGTTATAACCCAACACTGAGGTATCTTGTCAAAGTGGCTTATCAGCCAATGAAACATGGCATGACTGGATAGTTAGCAACAAACAAGAAATCGGAAATTGTCACAAGCTTCTAGTCTAGTTAGAGGTGATTATGGGGCTGAAAGGGCTTCCGGAGACAAATGCAAGGCTGTGAGTTCAATATCACCCAGCTTCCCTCCATATTAAATGAGAACATCTCAGAAGCTGCCGAGATTAGCATCAATAGAAACACGGGCTGGTTCAACCGGCCGACAAACTGATAGGTATGTAATGATTCTGAACAAATAAGGACAACGCAGTGTGCTCGGCTAGTGCCGGCATCCAGCGAATTGTCAGTGATTCAAACTCGGTTCTCATCTCAGTACCAGATCCTATTGGGCGTAAAGTCCCAGTGTTCACGAAGGTAGTGTGAGCGACTGAGCTATGGCCACCGATGGAATTCCTTCTATGCAGCTACATAGCTTTTCGTCGTAGCAATGGTGATTTTTGTGAGCTTCTGCCCAAAAGTGGAGCAAGAAAATAAAAATAGAAATGAAACTTGTCAACAATTTTCCTGACAGTCGCGACTCTAACAGATCCGAACTCATCATGGCGAATCCGTGTCTTCGCTTGCGATAACAGGTTCAACCTGTTCCCATAGCCGCATCCCAGAGTTCATTTGACACAGGAATTAATGCGCTTGTATATTTACGGCATTTCTACGCCGAGATTGTTGAAAGATAGGAACAGGGTATGATGTTGAGCATTTCTCATGCAAAAATGTCACAAAATTATTCCAGTTGTACTTTCACGATTGAGACCCTTAAATGTTGTCTACATCTCAACAAACCGGCCAAACAGCAAGTTCTTCACCAGTGTATTCGCTGTGGATGGATAAGTCAGCCTTCTTACGAGAAGGAAAAATGGTGATTGTAGGCCATGTTTAATGCTACCAACACATTGATATGGTTGTGGCTTCTATCATTCTCTTCCCTGAGTTCTGGGTCCTGGCCTAGGTGTTATGCATTAACTAATCAAACAATGATAATGATGTTTCCCGAACTCTGATGAGATGCAATATCTGCCTAATGGAAACAGTTGACATTCTAACTCTTCTCGACAATGGAAACTCGGATGGTTCGCTCGGTCATCTTGTGGATATAGAACGGAACCCGAATATCAGATAACATCTGATAAAAATGTTGTCAAGATGAAACAACTAGACCGAACGTAATAGAAATGAAATATCAAGCGTGCTAGAATTACGTTCGGGTGTTACCGTTCATGGCTCTTAGCTATTGCGAGTGACCCTTCGCTGTGGCTGATTCGACTAACGCGCCAAATTGCTTTAATCAGCCCATTCTCCGAATAGTAGGGATCAACATCGTTACTTCGGCTAAATTACGGCTGTTTTCAATTCTTATTTTCATCAGTACTACTGTCCGTACTCGGGTTGGTTTGTCAGTTCCCGCCCAAAATCATCAAAAATCACGAGTAAACAGATCCTTTTCCCCTTCTCTCCGCTTTGATCTCAAACGAGTATCAGTAACGATTGCTCCTAGTGTAATTGTCTTCCCAGAGATGTGCTGGCAAGAAAGCCGCAATGACGAGTGCAAAAAGTGAAAGAGTAGCCATCAATACATAGACACCATAACCTCCAAGAATGTTGTGTTGAACTGAGTAAGAGAATAATGAAGTGGAAAGAGCTGGGCCAATCGCGCGAACAATGGAGGCAGTCGTCTGGGATAAACCATTCGTGGCTCCCAGAGATCGTTTGTTAGGCGCAGATGCAGTCACGTACATGATGATTGATCCTTGGAAATTGTTAAGATAAATATGAGTTCTTGATAGTCCCTTGAACCCACCGTATGACATGTCTGTCAAAACCATCAATGACAACTGGAGTACCACCAGTGACCGCACTAGGAGTCCAACACCCCATGTACGGGCACATATGCTCGTGATGGGCATCAATATAAAGATGGGTGCAAAGATAGTCATCCCGAAAGAGAAGACTCGTTTTTCACCGTAGTGTCGAAGTATCTTCGCAAAGAAAAGGACATTGAAGATTCCAGTAGCTGCTCCATAGCCCCCCCAGAGGTACCCAATAATAGGTGGGCTCAAGCCGAGACCACCAATCTCGACTGGCATGGCGAAAAAGAGGGGCAAGAGAGCAGTGAGCATAATGTTGAGGAAAGCTAATGCGAGATAGTTTGCCACAGAGATTATGACAGGCCAGACCAGTATTTGCCGCAAGGGAAGAGGTGCATCCCTATCAAGAACGTCTGTGAGAGTGGTCTCAGAGCAGACTGAGGATCCGCGTTCGCGTTTTGGCACCGTCTGTAAGCATCAGAGAGGTCAGGAAGTTCATTACGATCAGGCTGGAACTCACCTCTTCGAAAAAGATCGCAGTGACGGCAGCGGACACAAAAATAAAGCTTGACGTAACCAAGCATGGGAGAAAATAGGGATACTCCTGCCAGAATCCACTCCAGAAAACCATTGGAAAGCGTATATGGGGATTTGACAAAGAGCCTCCAATGAGCGAACTGTTCTTTCGTTAATAAATTACCTCTCAAGGGATGATATGATTTGATGTACCCCAATGTCCCACCCGCTGACCAGACAACGGGCAGTAGGGCGAAGCCCTCAGCTCGGTTGGAGGAATCCGTTAGCTCCCCCATGACACTTTTCATCACGCCTGAGACAGATACGGTCAATCCTGGAGACCGAGCATTGCCCCAGTACAACATACCAATATTTCCGTTTAAAAACCCACAAAGACACCGACTGTAGATCCGATAATTTGGGGGAACTGAGCCTTCTATGGTCATCTCTCACCTGATGATGAGAGTCGAGAACGTTCTAGACAGCCCAAAACACAACATGGAGAGTGCTGATCCAACTAAACCGGTTAACATGATGGGTTTGCGACCAATATAATCCGACAAACGACTCCATTGTAAGATCGTCAATGCTTCTGCTGCAAAGAAGAGCGATTCCTATGTCAAAGACAAAGCATGAGGAGCGAGTAGTGCACCCAGAGCATTCAAATTGGTCACAATCAGTCCTGTATAGTAGCCAACTTTGCGCTCGTCCCCGCCCGTGATATCTAACTCGCTAACAAGCTGTCTTGGTCTTATAATCTAGTTCTCTGTCAATGTACTGGGAGTCACTCACCTGGCTGATGTACGGGTATATGGATTGACCGATTATAGGCTCGCAAAGCTGCAATAACAAGACAATTGAGATCTGAAGTTTTGGCAAAGGTGTCGCTTGACGTTTTTGAGAAAGTACGGGCGTGGGGGAAAGCAGAGGAGTCTCTTCATCAACGATGGTGACTGTCATTAGGGAGTCTATACAAGACGAGGGAGAGAGGAAAGGGAGCGGCCTTAAGCAAGGCCACTTAACTTGCCAGAGCCTCAGGAGTCTGATGTTAGCCTTTCCATTAACATGTGGTAAAAAGTTCGATAGACAAGGCTCGAACAGTGCTTAGTTCTGCTCTAAGTTGAATGGAGATTAGTACTTAGAACTTCAGGTTCCTGAAGGGTTCAGTCATGATCCACCTGATGCTCGGGGATCAATTTTCAAATTTAAGCAAACTAAATTTAAGTAAGTCTATAAGTGAGCAAATAGATACACCGCAGGAAAAAGATATCACGATTTCCGTTGACCCCTAAAGGTCAGAAGCGAGTAAGAATCCGAGTACATCAAATGAAAGGTTGGTATTAATGAAGCCACGTTCGCGCCATGGAATTTTCTTCGATTTATCAGGAATAATGTAATGTAGTGTCCGCTTTTGTGTCGTGTAAAGTTTCATGATCTGTCACGCATACCGCGGGGTAACCGGTGGGATACATAAGAACCAATCAAGACTATAATGAGCAGGAGGAAATAGACAAAGTAGCCCCCAAGCCATTGTTTTTGCAGGGAGATGGAGAAGAGCGACGATGCAAAGGAAGGAGCGATGGTTCTGGTGACGGAACTCATCATCTGACCCAAAGAATTGACAGCTCCGAGTGAGTTGCGACCGGGAGCAGCATCCATTATGAATAACTGTGTGCAACCTTGGGCGAATGTTCGTTGATCAAGGAATGGGGAAGGATGGGTAGACAACTCACCATAACCCATAAAAACAAACGTATAGAATGACATCTGACAGCAGATAGTGATCCAAATCAGAGCATGAGTATTTCCATACCGTCGAGCCAACGTATTAAGGATGGGGAATGCCGAAAAGGTAACTAGTAGTGCAGTGAAGCAACGAACATAAAGTCTCTTGGGTCCTAACTTGGCCATTAGCTTTGGAAAACATGTCACCTGGAACACTGCGTTGCAAGCGCCCCATGCTCCCATAATAATGCCAATCTGGTCGGGGCGAAGGCTCAGACCACCCAATTCGACAGAAGTCGAGTACATGAGGGGAAGAAGAGCTTGGTGCGCCTGATCCAGAAACGACAAAAAGCCGTGGTTCGCCAGTGCAATCACTAACGGTTGCGTCAGGAGGTCCTTGAAAGGAAGCTCTTGTGCAGCTTGTGCGTCAGAAGCTGGCAATGTCTCATTGGATGTATTCTCATCAGATTCCGATTCGCTTGCACCATACCCTCGCGGAGGCTGATTATGGAGAAGAGGTGATTCTTCGCCCGAGTTTGAAAGGGAATCCGAAAAACTGGATACCCGGCTACGAATCGAGGCCTTGGCGGATTCTGAAAGGTTGCTACTTTCAGGATCATCGACCTGCGGTCTAATTTTCGTAGGAAGAGTCTGACGGGACAATTAGCTCGTAAATGCCGCAATACAAGAAGAATACTTACTTCCTTGAGACCAAGATAGGCAATAGTAAATGAAACAAGGGCAAGGCCTCCTGTGATCGCACATGGGAGGAAGTACGGGTGTAGCACAAGGAAATAAGCCGTGCGTGCTAATTCAGGCCACCTATACGTAGGCATAGCGAAGATACCTCCAATGAGAGGACTGTAACGACACCGTTGTGAGTACAAACAATAAACTGCGTAGACCAACTAACCCTAGAGTAATCCCCGAACTCCACATCACTGGATGCCATGCATAAGCCTGGGCAATGTTCGTATGGTCGGTTATCTATATCAGGGAATTAAGCGCTGTTCTCATCAATTCAGCGTACATCAACCAACCTCAAACATCATGGTTTTTGTGACACCTGAAATGTCGGCTAAGCACTAAACCCGAAGTCAGATGCACCTGGTGTACTAACCCATGTTTCCGTTGAAAGCGCCCTGAGCACATCGCGCAATCAAAAGGATCCAAAAGTTTTTCGAAATGCCGAAGGTAAAAAGAGAAAGGGCGAGACCCAGGGGCCCGAGAAGGAGAACTGGTCTTCGACCAATTTGATCTGAAAGGCGACCCCATTGGAACACTGTTGTACATTCAGCGAAGAAGAAGACAGATTCCTATAATCAGGTCAGGTGGACCTAGCACTTCTGGAAGCGGCAAGTGCACTGACCAGGAAACCAGCATAGTGTCCAACTTTTCTAGCATCTCCATGAGTAATACCAGTGTCTTTCACAAATTGATTGACGAATGGGTAGATGACCGTCGACGAGATAGGTTCCGCAATCATGACGAAAAGCAGGATAAAAATTTGTATTTTAGGCAAGGGTGTCACTTTCTTGGATTGCCTAGCAGGACAGTCGTCTTGAGCCTCATGCTGCATTTTGAAACAATGGTAACAAACGCCTCCAACAGTAACCTGGTTGAAGGAAAAGAGCAATAGAGAAGGCTGAACCTTGGGTGGTTACTATCCCATTTCTGCTGTCTTTTAACTCACGCACTATTTTGGTCAGCGTGTCGAACCTTGGTTAATTCAACACTCTTGGCAGGGTTCATGGACCGGGAAATGGTGTCATAGCGATACCTGATCCGCCTCAAATGCACCAGAAGCTCCATGATGAAGTGATCTATCAGAGAATGTCGCCCCTTCTAGCTATTCTCAAATGGCGACACAATATCCTTTGTTATAGTCTAGTGTCGATGTGGCTTTCATCGCTCCCAGATTCAAAGTTCCATTCTTTAACTCACCATTGACACTGATGCCTCTTGTCATTCTCTTGTCATTGACGCTGATACGTCCGGAGGTAACTGAGTCAAACGTCAGGTAAAGCGTCAGGTAAAGGACCAATGTAAATATGCGAGGAGATAGTCATTGGTGACCATCATTACAAATGTTGGCTGGCGATGACGGATGCTCATGGAGAGAGTTTTTACGCACATGTCGGCCTGAACCGGGCCAGTGAGAAACGGCGGGTTCAAAGTCTGACATAAGCTTTTCTACGTCTAAACGAAATATCTAATCATACACTGCCAGCTAGAGATCAGCAGGTAGGAGTGTGGAAACCATGCTCCCTGCTATTGTGATGCAAATCAACAAAAGATAGGTCAGGCACTTCCATCCACCCTTCAGAGAGAATGCATAGATCACTAGTGGAACAACCATCCGCGCCGACGAGCCAACTGTTTGTCCGAGGCCATTCACAGTGCCAAAGGATTTTCTATTTGGGACAGCGCCCATTATGAACATCTGAGAGCAACCTGGATGGATGTAGCATTACATGCTTAGCTGGGACATTCCATTGACGTACCATAGGCCATATAAATTAGGGAAGACATTCCCACATGGATTTCTAGTAGGCGGCGAACCAAAAAATTGGTGTTCTGGAAGTATGCTGTAATTAAGTGGAGCACAGGGAATAAGGCGAAGAAGAGTATCATCGAGGACAGACAAGTCGAATAAACTTTCTTGGAACCGAAGCGCTGCACGAGCCACGGAAACAGTAATAGCTGAACAAGAGTGTTGCAGCTGCCCCATGTTGCCATGATTCTAATCATAGCTTCTGGTAAGATACCGAGACCGTACTCCTGAATGGGAGTTTTGTACATCATAGGCAATAAAGTTTGCTGTGCCTGATCGAGAAAGGAAATGAAAGCGTAATTCAACAGTACGATGATGAGTTGGCGATTGATGAGCTCCTTGAGGTCTGATATCTTCTGAATCTTATCAATCGGAAGTAACCCTTCGACTATTCCAGGGATGCTTTGCGTGACCTCCTGCCCAATACTGCTGACAGTATTCTCGACATCCTCCTCGGGGTTGTATACTGCACCATAGCCTGGACCTCTTGCTTGATCGATTAAGGCCGTAGTGCTTGAAGGAATCGGAGAGGTTGACAAGCCAAAAGCACACTGATCTTTAATTATCCGGAAGACTCTCCAGTTGGCCTGATATTCTGCGGGTAGAGTCTTAGAGTCATCAGCTGGCGGAAGCCGAGAGAAATATGCAAAAAGAACCTACTTCCTGTAATCCCTGATGGGTGAGAAGGAAAGAGAAGAACGAGAAGGAGGAGGCCATGGCACAAGGAATAAAAAGGGGGTGATCTCTGATGAACGGGATCCTTTCAAGAATTGGAAGCCTTCCCTTGAGGATTGCAAAAAAATTGCCCACAGACGACCTGCACTTGATTGTTGTTCTCTGCAGAGCCGATTCTGAGAACTACATGAGACCTTACCCGATGCTTAATCCGATAGTTTGTGCTATCGGCAAGATGGCGTAAGCTCGATGCTGGTTGGTAACATCGGTGATCTAAATTGCGCTGTCCCTTTAGTCAAATAAGGCGCAAACGAAGAATAGCTTACTTCGGCAATCACCGTCTTCGTTGTTTCTATCATCAGATGAGTTCGAGACAAGCTCAAAACCTGTTCATTCGCCATTTTAGCGCTCACCTAGATTTCCACCAGAAATCCCTTGCATAGAGCGTGCAGCAACTTGTACCCAGGTATTGTTGGTGACTCCAAGCAAGAAGGTTGATAGGCAAAGGCCGAAGGATCCTACTAGGAGGATAGGACGGCGGCCAAGTTTATCTGAGAACTTTCCCCACTGGTATACCGTAACGGTTTGTGCAAAGAAGAGGGCAGACTCCTGTTGAGACATCACCATGAATAAAGCACTCCAAAATGCTGTGCTGGTATTCATACCAAGAACTGAGGATATTTTGAAGCTTTCAGGACGTCATTTTCAGATATTCTAGGGCCTGTATCTGCCCTTGTCACCAGACCATCGTTGAAGGAGTAAATGATTGAATTTGTCAGGGGACCAGCAAGTAAAATAGTGGCAATTATCAGAAGTTGCTTGACAGGAAGTGACATTTGGCTTCGGAGTTCGTATTGCAGTTTTGTAGTCAGAATCAGAGATGTCTCCCATAGCACAGAGGGTTCACAAAAGGAAATAAGACTAGAAGCACGCTAAGCCTACCGGAGCGTCTAGCGTCGATCAGTCCGGAAGCCGGTGCTAGCGGCAGGCCATATCTCAATTCATAAGACGACTGTTATGAAGCCTTGAGCGTCAGTTCACTGCAAGGTTCTCTAGCGGAGTGGCTGCAAGGTCATATCACGTGTCAACTTCGCCTACCGTCCGGTTATACACCTTTTGTTGATACAATACTGGATCTTGCAGACAACGCCCTCCACGCTTTGACACTAGTTGCGGAGTAGAAATTCCCAATCCAAAGAGAAGAACGTCAAATCACGTGTAGTATTCAGTCAGGGACAGTCATTCAATATCCAAAGTCGGCACTTGACACAATGCTGCTGATAGCATTACCCTCATCTCGTAAAAGGTGAGATTGCACATGTACACTAGATTATCTGACTTAATTTTAAAAAAAACTGGGTAGATCCTTCGTTAGGCCATGTCATCCAACGAAAATCATGAACCTGAAATCATCGACCTCACCGCTCTTTCCGACTCTTCAAGTGCGGATGGAGACAGCGCAACAAGTGGCTCTCTATGCGACTCCGACTCTGACATGTCCGAGGTCGAGATTCATCTTAATGAGGAGACGAGGACTCAACTGAAGAATGTTGTCGATACCATCCCGGCTGTGCGACTTCGAGAGGTATTGGTAAGAATGATAGAAACAGAGCCGGCTGTTGAGATTGCCCTTTCTAAAGAACTTATTACGATCAATCGTGAAACTCGCACCATCGTTCCGAGATGGGAGACTTGTCCCAATTGCCAGGAAGATTATGACATAAACACACAGAGAGAGGACGGTGAATGCCAGTTCCATTCAGGTGCGCAAGTAGTGCCACCCCATGTTGAAGGATGAAAGGATCTAAACATCATAATTCTGTTGAAGGCGAACTGGAAGTGAACGAAGCTGCATTCGCGGATCATGATGAAAATGGACCGATGGACATTGAAGAGAATCAAGCCTCTTTTCCTGAAGAATCTACATGGACCTGTTGTCGAAGACAGGCAGATGATCCTGGCTGTGTCCGGGATCAACATCAAGCCTCAGTCCTGAGGAAACGACGTCGTCTTTGAAGCTTGTCCGGTGGACTTCCGAAATCCGGAAATGTGAAAATGCTATTTCTAGCTCAGCCCCCTTTTGTTCAATCTCGCTTAACGAGTGTTTACAAAAAAAGTGTTTTTTGTTCATTGCTCTGCTGTTTAATCGGACAACTGCAATCGATTGAATAACCATCCGTTTCTCGGGCCGTTCTGTTTACACTCTCCACCAGCATGATAATAGTCACGGGGCTTTTTCGAATATACCTTTGTTCAAATCTCCCCATTGGACGACTTTGCTCGGCTTAGTGATTTCCATTTTCGTTGCCGCTATCCAATTGATCCAAAACCTTATCACCATCTGCCTAATTGTAGTAAGGGACTGAAATATAAACCGGTCTTTTACTCTGACCACCTTCCTTTCTCCAATGGACCACTTACAATCTTGCTTGAGTGCGCTCAGAGCAGCAACTTCATGAACTGGTGTTGCGGCCTGCCGCAAAGGATCCTTATGTTCATGATGTCCTTGTTATGGAGCTTGAGGAAACACTGAGCACATCTACCGATGAGGCTGAAATTCCCCCTTCTCAAAGGCCCGAATCCTCTTGCCACCATCACACGAAGTCCAGCACCTTATCCGACTCCCCTGTACCCGATTCAGATCAGGAAGAGTTCGCATACCACCCAGGTAAATTTCCTGTTTCCTTACGCTGCTCTAGAGCTTAGAACGAAAACAGGTCGACTCGAATCTGAAAAGTACGAATTTCTGACTGTCACTCCGGAGGGCCATATATACCGAGAGGTACGAGCGGTTTCCATGTGGAGTTGTTGTGAAGGGGACGATGTGAGCGCTGGATGCAAAGTCACCTCCGGCCATACCCTGGTGCCTCGCTCTCGCCGCACGCGTGTTCATCACACAAAACAATGTTCCTCCAGAGTATAAAGGAAACGAGGACGATGGTAGACAGATCCCTTGAACTTGCATTTGTTCTCGTCAATGCACTATTTATGCTTTCATTTTGACAAATTTGTGGTCCTTCACGATGGGGTGCTTCCCATCTTTACTAGTTTGAAAACTTTTTTGAAATGTCGTTTGGCTCTGAATGGTCTCGTGCCATAAACCCAAAGTAGTGCGAGACCAGACCACCATCAAGTTTAGACTGGTACTACTCCTTTCAGATGGAATGATCTCGGAGTCCCTCGTAAGAATCGATACCTTTTCGGATGTATCCTTAAATGCAGTCCTTATATACGGTTAAAAATGGGGAACATAGATTTCTTCGGACACTCTTCGGTTCTTTGTTCACAATTCAAGACTTAAAGTTTGAGCCACATTGAACTTTTGTCAGAAGATGTTCACGGAAGTTTCACAGGTATGACACATACCAGAAAACCCCTAGCTTCTATCTTCGTTAAAACAGGAAGTCACAACTTGTGGGGTGTGAAGGTTAAAATAGCCTACACACATATATATATATAAGCTGTCTCTACAGTAATTGAGCACATGATGGATGCTTCATGGAATACTGAGCATTGCACTAAAAATAAGTTGAGCATCATCTCTTGATGATCAAGTGTTTCACTTTCTTGTCTTTAGGTATAGATATCTTGACTCAACAAAACTACTTTCAATAGAGAAAGGAAAGACAAAAGACGAAAATTGAGGTGGCCCTTCCATGCTAATTATGTACTCTGCCAGATCTAGAACAAAACCAAAAATCTGCATTAGTGCAAGCATTCCATTTTGCCTAAATGTATAGATACTTGCTCTATCATCAAAGCAGTCAGTCTGGAGG
>Ga0153944_1000347_pt1 | contig 20153 bp, 21 predicted proteins | sample TSNJ028MetaG_FD_104703 | JGI IMG/M metagenome (GOLD analysis project Ga0153944, IMG submission 104703) | Attine ant fungus gardens microbial communities from New Jersey, USA - TSNJ028 MetaG | ecosystem: Host-associated > Fungi > Mycelium > Unclassified | place: USA: New Jersey, Wharton State... | reverse complement strand
TTTAGTTGTCTGCCGACTGACATGGGTATTCATATCAGGAGTTTATGTAGCCAGCTGGAATGGTAGATTCTGATCTGTAAATGTATAACACTCAGCTCCTGACGGAAGAAACTGAGGGTTACTGTATAGATTATTTAAGCAATCAGTCGAATGAATAACTTAAGAATGATAGAAGATAAAGACGACCTGCAGTCCATATATACAACAGGAACTTCCTAACTAGCTCCGATCATCTTGGGGCCAGTATTCATATCGCTTGGAGCAAACTATCTGTTTCCGCCTAAATAGCCGAGTTCTGGTCGACTTCTTGACGCTCAAAAAGCACATGCATTCATCTTAGTTGGACCAGCGCTCACAGGGTCCTGTAGTTCTAGAATGTACTTTATTATCCGAGATCAAAATTAGAGCTCATTAACTGCGGGTTTATCAATGATGGTGATGTTTCTATACGCTTGCCACCTGTCCGGGCTTACCAACATGACCTTAGACACTTGGATTTTTAACTGAAATTGTGTCCATGATAATGAAAATAAACTCAGACGTTCCAAGAGTGAACAGATACTAAATAGGCCCATCGATATACAACGAAAAAGTTATCACGAGGCATGCAGGCAAGTGACCGTGCTTCATAATAGTATCCCCGATGATTCAACGAGCCTATCTCCAACAGTGTTGGTGAAGAAAAGAGCTGCATTGACCATAGCTTTGGGAAAGATATCCGATGTCTACGGTTGGTACGAGGGACGTTCCCGATTGATGACATCCAATGTTGAAGTGATACTTTTGTTGACTGATATCCTGAACGATGTCATACCAGCAATTCGTCTCCACAGGAAGTCAGAAGAAAGAGTGTTCTAACGCCAACACCTAACGTAAACGTCAACCTTTAATTGGCAATCCGAATGTGTGAGTCTATAAAATCTGTCCATCGAATTTTCAAACATGTCATCCCCATGTCGGTCAGTGATATCACCAGCCTAGTCTCCATTATCACTGCTTCTGCCAGCAAAATTGAGTCCTTCTACAAGGACCAATCCCCGAAGCCTGTTCCGACCTTGGATGATATCGATCCTCATCCGTTGGATGTCGGTATCTGCCCACTGGAAGTGAAACATTCAGTACAAATGCTCGAAGGTGCTTGTGCACAACTATGTGCAACACTGTCTCGCCCAAATCACACGATGCTCAATGTACGTGACTATCTGAGTTGCGAATTTTTCTCATCAGACTCTCGTGTAGCGATATTTAAAGGTACGACCAATTCTAATTCCTCTTCCGGAAGTGGAAAATCACTTCAATCAAGGTATTTGAACCCGCCTGCCTTGGCGTTGTTCTTCGCGCTCGTGTCGCGGATATATTGCTCGACAAACCCTCAGGGTTGTCTGTCTCAGATATCAGTGCCCAGTGTGGCATTGAGCCCAGAAAGTTGAGTCGAGTTTTGCGCTTTTTGTGCTCGACCCACATTTTCCGTGAAGGTGAGTGTCAGAAAATCGAAAGACCAACTGCGATTCGATGACCCTGATAGTCAATAACGATGTTTTTGCCAACAATCGTCTCAGCATGCAACTCGTGAGCTCGACCCCAATGTGGTGTGCTGGAATGCATATGTACGGATTTTTTATCCGAATATTCGGAACAAGGAGATTGACTTACTTGAAATTTGCCAAAAAGTGCCGACGAACCTCTTGGGAAGGCTGCAATGTATCTAACGGACACACTCCTAGACCCTGAATGGGGCTTTTCATCTGCAGCCAATCACACTTGCTTTAATCGCGTCACAGGATATCTACAGCCTCTCTATGCATTCTTTGAAGACGTAGGTTATTTTGGCGTAAGATTCTCTTTACAGAAATGATCATTCTTTAGAGGAACAACGAAAAAGGGATGGCGCAAGGAGCTCGATTCGGAAAAGCAATGGTAGGGTGGAATGAAAGTACTGATGCCGGAGCTATTGTTATAGGTGAGAGGGAATTATATTTTTAATAGAACATTCCAACTAATTGCTTAGACTATCCTTGGGGCGAATTGCCTCCAGGATCCGTTGTAAATGACCTCGCTGGTGGGGTGGGCCATATCACAATGCAACTTTACAAGCTTTACCCGACCCTGAACCTGAAACTACAAGATCTACCTGAGCGGATCGAGCAAGCACAAAACGACATCTGGCCCTTGGAGTGCCCAGAAGCTATTGCCAATGGCAAGATAGAATTCAAGACTGTGGATATTATGGCGGAGCCTCCAATATATGGTTGTGATATCTATCTGGTATGTGCTCAAGAGCCATAAAAGGGCCTCTCTTCTCACTATCCTCCACTTGATAAGCTCAAGAATGTCATGTGAAGCTCCATTTTTTATCTTGGGAAAAAAAATTCACTGAGAGTACTAGTCATAACATGACAAATGAGTCAGCGTTGAAGGTGCTGGCTAACATCCAGAAGGCCATGGAACCGAGTAGTCGAATCCTGATCAGTCAGTCTTCCTGTCAATGGATAGTCAAAGAAATTCATTTCTGCACAGACGAATACAGAATTCAAAGCACTAGCCGAGTGCCTCACAATGAGAAAGTGATTCAAGCCCCTGCCCCTCTTCTTCCGAATTTTGGCGTTGGACGCATTCGGACTCACTACCTTGATATGACAATGATGGTCCTGTTTAACTCCGAAGAACGAACACTAGAAGATTATATCGAACTGGTGGAAATGTCAGGGTTGAATTTGGTCAAAGTTTGGGACTTGGGCGAAACTATTCTCCTGGAGCTCGCGCTAGCATAAGGCATTTCGGAGTATACTAGATATCTATCTAGAAATCGTTTATTGCAATGTACCGAAATTATTTGGGTGATCATCACGAAATCAATGTGCTTTGATACTGATCTAAAGGGACATCTTACTCTGAAAGTGCCTTTGCTTCTTTGTTCAAGGTATTATATTATGATTATAATGATATGTGATTGATTCATTACTTGTGATTTAAAAATCATATACATGATCATTTTTTTTTCAAAAAAGTTCTCAACGCAGCGCTTGACTGCAGTCTGCGGTAAACTTCCGTAGTTATATGTAGTTCACTATTATTTGTCTGTATAATGGTTGCTCGCAACTATTGGAGCACACGGAAATTTTGTAGTTTGTTCTGTCTCTATAACCACTTCCGCTTGTCTACATTTTTATTTACTCAAATTTGTCCTATGACTAGGCTTTGTGTCCTAGCCGTGGATGTGTTTTCTTTTTACTCTATCTGATTATTCATGTACTTAGTCTTCGTGCTCTGTCGTAGGTGACTCGAGAATATAATCCTGACATCAGCTGTTGCAGTTCTGTAAGCAGCCATCAATCCCATGAACAAGAATCCATGAATGTGATTACATGATGCACTAGGATTAATGAATAGATGAGAGTAAAGAGTGGGAAACATGGAATTAGCAATCCTGTGTACCTTACAGGTCAACATTTATAATTAGAAACCAGCAAGTCTGACAATGAGTTGGATCACTCAACCCCTGCAGTGGCTCAATTTACCCACTGATCTGCTAATGGCAACATAATTCTCATTATGCATGATACCCCTGAACTTGCCATCTCGAAATTCGGGCTGGCGACCTTTTGGCAGCCATCCACCTCTAAAGAGTCTCAGAGGGCAATTCCAAGAATAAGCTGTATGAGTCTTTTTACTATATATGGTATGACACGTGGACGTCAACCCATATGTATTTTGTGATTTCCATAGGCGTGGGATAAAATAGATGATTATAATTGAGTGATGAGTACTGACGTCGTTGCAGCCTCTTACCCACCCCACACTCGAATGGTCCCTGTCCCTGTCCTTCATACGAGATACCATCCTCCGTCTACTTTCACTGCTACTGCGAGGCTCCTCTATATATCTCTTTCTCTTGTCTCTAAATATGCTCTGCGATTCCTGCGTGCCGAAGAGAATGCTCACGGCTACCATGGGACCAACACCAACAATGGACTCCATTATAAGCTTGTCAACAAGAATGGAGAAATTATCCATCAATTCTCCAGACGTGAACTGTCTGATGGTCCCCGGTGGAAACAAGTCCTATTCCCAATACTCATACCTATACTTGTTCTCCTATCGGGTGTGTTTGCCGGTCTGACATTAGGTTATATGAGCTTGGACGAGACCCAGCTCAATGTTTTAAGTATAAGCGGTACCCCGTATATCTTGTTTTCTCTGTCTGAGCCGTCGGGTTTTTGATAAGCTTGTTCATAGGAAACAACGCGAATATGCGAACAAGATCAAGCCCATTCGAAAGAATGGGCATCTATTGCTCGTGACCCTGCTTTTGGCGAATATGATTGTCAACGAGACACTGCCCGTCATTGCAGACCCAGTCCTTGGCGGTGGTTTTCAGAGTGTTGTGGTCAGTACAGTACTGATCGTTATGTATGTGTTTTTTTGCCTGGGCCCCTTGAGTATTAATACGTATTTCATTTGTTTAGCTTTGCTGAAATAATTCCCCAGTCCGTCTGTACCCGCCATGGCTTACTGCTTGGAGCTAAAATGGCCGGAGTAACTAAATGCCTGATTTATGGTCTCGTGAGTTTCCATAATGTTGATGGATTCTTTCAATTCATTCTGAGGGTTCGTTTTCTCAGGGGATTATATCTTGGCCTGTTGCGAAAATTCTCGAACTGGTCCTCGGGAAACATCATGGTATCATCTACAGGCGCGCCGGTGAGCCTTTTCCCTCAATCTGATGATGCTTCCATGATACAACTCCGCATTCCAGAACTGAAGGAATTGATTGCTATGCATGACTCTCTCGAAGCACATGGTGGGGATCTTAAGACTGACACAGTCGCGATCATTGGTGCCACCCTTGACTTACAAGAGAAGGTTGTCCGTCAGGCAAGTTTCGATCCTGGACGTCATCGAATCCACTGTTGAAAATCAAGCATGCATAATTTCTAGGCAATGACCCCAATTGATGATGTATTCATGTTATCCATTGACTCGAAACTCGACTACGGCCTTATGAGCAAGATATGCCAGACAGGACACAGTCGTGTCCCCGTGTTTGAAGAAGTCGATGTGCCTATCGCTGCTATACCTCTCGGTAGTGGGCTTGCTATGTCCGCAGTCGTCGGCGGTAACGTTTCCAACGGAGCTGGCTCATCGGATCAACGTATGGTCAAGGTAAAGAAGATAATCGGTGTGCTCCTTGTTAAGCAATGTGTATTATTAGATCCAGAGGGTGAGCTTAGTTTGGTGTGCTTTGACTCTGATGTCCATGTACGTCTCTAGATGCGACTCCCTTGAGGAAAATTCCTCTCAATAAGGTCCCGTTCGTCCCTAACAACGAGCCATTACTTGGCATGTTGGATAAATTTCAAGAAGGACGGAGTCATATGGCTATCGTAAGCCGGTTCAGTGTTAACAAGGCTAGTCACTCTTCTTGTAGGATCGGGCTCTCGCTGAAATAAATTTCCAAAACTAGGCACAAAGTGTCAAGAAGGCTGTCAGGCGAGGACTCACACAACGCTTGAGAGCAAGCGTTGGTATGGGTGACATGGACACATCAAGCTCATCTGATGACGACGACAGTGGTATATCGGGTCACACCAAGCGCTGGGTTAGCAGAAAGAAGCAAAATCGGCAACGTCGTATCACAAACGGTTTGAGAAAGGACGGTGAAGCTGAAGACGGAGCTACGATTATCGAAGATGACCGCACACTGAAAGAAGATCAATCACCCGAAATGCTGTCTTCAGCCTCTCCTTCTGATGTCACTGGTATAGCAATGAAGAGCATTGAGATGCAGATATTGAATCAAGACATAGTCAACCAGCCCATTAAGGATGGAGATCGCACCAGAGAGGGTAAAAAGATGTCATTCCAGCTCTCAGCTTTATCAAAACAGGCAGCTGGAGCTGTTATGTCCGGTGGTCTTGGTGGTCTTGAGCAAAATATGCCCGCTGACGCAGTTCTAGCCAAAGAGGGCGTCAACGAAGTTAGTCATATTCTATCTCATTGTTGATCCACATTGAAAGTTACTTCCATCAGTTTTTGCAAAGTTTTGATCCAGCTGTAATGCCTCTCGGTATCATCACTCTTGAAGACGTTTTGGAGGGTGAGCATCTGCTCTTATCTCATGGGTGACCAAGCCATCTAACAATTGGTATTAGAATTGATAGGCGAGGAAATCTATGACGAATTTGATCCTCAGGGTGCTCAGGGTGATCCTTACAAATATGATAAGTCTGGACCTAGTCCCTCCGTCCCCACGAATGCTCATCCGCTCGGCCCTGACGAGCAAGCATCTTCCCCCAATACTCCCCTGAGTCCGCTTGCCTCGACCGCAGAAACCTCCAGTCAAAGGACGCCTCATTTGATCCCACCGAGGATGAAGGGCCTTGGTTTCTTGATGGGACGATCCAGGAGTGCTCCTCCCGTGAACCGCGACCAGGATTTCAAACACGGCAGAAAGGATCTCAGAGGAGATGTGGTGCCTGAAGCTGATGATGATTCTGAGGACGAGAAGCTCGAGGACAAAGAAAAGACGATAGGAGATGTTTGTACCACTGTTCGCGATGATAACCAAGGTCCCGGTGTCGTGATCACTCTTACAACCCCAGGCGAGGGAGAGTCGACCCCTGCACTTGACCGTCGATTGAGCGCAGCCCAAGAAATCAAGATGCCAAGGCCGATCCGTGGATTGCCATCCACTGCCATACAACGATTCGGTGCGGCGAACCTCAATTTTAATAACATCTCTACCAGTATAAATGGTAGCGGAGGGATGAATCTCGGGTCCAAAAGCTTGAATAATTCAAGGAGTACGAGCCCTACACCCTCGCTTGAGGCCATTTTAGTGGAGAGGACTAGGAGGAGGTTGGCCACCCGTAGTCCGCCGGTAGGATCAATGGGATTTCCTGCCAGCAGTGCGGTTGCCACACACTTGAATCCTGAATTGGCAACGAGAGGTCGAAGATTCAAGAGTAGTCCTCTCAATAGTATAGGTACTAATTTATCGATGAGGGAGGAGGGGGATGACAATGATGCGTAGGTGGCCGGTCGTAAGGATGGACAAATGTACCAATACGTAGAAGCTTGAATTCCTGGTTCTGTTTATACTTTTCTTTATGTGTTCCCCTTTCCGTTACCTAGAATGAAGAATCTTTGTTTTCCATATTGAGTGCCGAGACACAGCATTCTCATAGAGTGAAGTCGGGAGTTGATTCAAACAGGCCCTTCGTATCATATGCGACTGGTCGAATATAACTATATCAATCAATCAGTCATCGATAAAGGAAAAATAGTGGAAAAATAATTGATGTAACCATTGCTATTGACTTATTGTTATGTGATCGTCCAGGGTCAGATGGAGGGAGGAACAGCATTGAACAACCACCCTTGATCAAGAGCCAGAGAATATGTGATATATTATTCGGAACGGTTTCGCAGGGAAGGGAGGGGAGACATACGTAGATGAACAGCTAGCTACCTATCATCGTGATCATCGTAAGATGAAAGAACACGAATTACGATTTTCGAGAACAAACGAAACGATAGAGCGAATAGTTGTCCATGAGGAAATCAGATCCCAAGGGAAAAAAACAAGGTGCCGATCATCAAAAAATGAACCTGAGATCTTCCAACCTTATACAATTTGCACATCAGAGAATATCGACTAAGGAGTGATAACTGGGTCAGGCTGCGTCTCTGTCTGCATCTCTACCTGTAAGTCGGCTTGAATTTCTGCTTCCGATACGAACAGGAGTTGCTCAAGTTGATGAGGCACTGTAGGCTCGGACTCGGGTAAGAGCTGCGAGATAGGATTTAAGGTTGTGTAAGGCATGACATCATCAATTGATCGAACAGGTTCCGCTGCTTGAGATTGGGGTTGAGATTGTGGATGTGATTGTAGTTGATCATCCTGTATGATAGCATCTGTCTCGTGTTCAGGTTCACCTTCGGCATCTTCTTCACCAACAGGGAGACGACCAACTATTGGCGAGATTATCAGAACTTCTCAAGGAAGTAGTTGCAAATAGATGCTCACCTTCATGACCTTCAGTACTCTCTGAGATACCTCTAAACAAGAAATCATTCTCTACAAGGATATTCAGCTGTTTGAAATGAATCATCTGGGAAACATAACTTTCCTTTATTAGATCCACCAAGACTTGATATATCTTCCCTCTCGAGGACAAAATCTCGATCCATATCCATTATAGACTCGGCAGATTCACTTTGACCTGCTAATCCGTTTGCAACAAATTCATCCGACTGTCCGACCAAGTCTCCTTCTGTACTGCCATTGATTGCATCTACATCTGCAATAATGATGCATCGTTTCTCCAGTACGACGCCATCGAAAACTTCTTTATAGCGTTTGGGCTTTTTGTTGTCCTTATTATCACGCTTGGAATGATGATCAGACTTAGCTTTCTGGGTTTGAAGCCGTTGTTGAATTTCTGGGCGAACCGGCCTACTCAAGATTGAAGTTCGCTGCTTTTGAGCGAGAAGGGCACCTCTGGCCGTCGGCCTAATAGTGCGTTTGGTAATCTGTAAATCATGCGCGGATATGGACTCAATAGCGCTAGCGGAATGAACTTGTGAAGCGGTAACGGGACGCGACTTTGACTTCATAGTGGTAGCCGCATTCGTCGGTTCATCTTTCCGCGGTCGCAAAGAAGCTGAGACCAACTTGGAAGTTCTGCCACGATTATTATTATTAAATGTCTCCTTGTTTGCCTTTTTCAAAGCAGCTACCACTGCATTTGGACCAATAGAATGTCCAGCTCCTTCCCCTTCATCTGTAACTTCATCTTCTCCATCTGCGTCTGCATCCGTACCATCATCAGCATTGGAAGCCTGTAACTTTGTCGAACGTCGAGTAGATCGTTTTTCAGACAAGGAAACAGCACTGACAGCACTCCCTTTGGGGTGTGCATCAGTCTGAGTACGTCTTAAAGTCCTGCCATGATTTTTTCTCGAATCCGTAACAATAGAGACAGATGGAGCAGGACCATGGGATCTTGTACCCCTCGCGGGAGGAGGTCCAGGATCGGAGACACGCGGTCTCTTCGACCTTAAATTGCGCGTGACTGCTGAGACAGATTTAGGCTCCTGTTCTTTGGCGCCTTGACGTTTTTTCCCCTCATCGTCTGATCCTTCTTGAGTGTCCTCGTTCTCAGTACGTGTATCTTGTTCAAACTCAGACTCAGGCGCCGGTCGTTTTCGTGTAGAGATACGACGTGAGGAAGCTGAGGGAGCAGCTCTTCCCCTAGTGTTGGAAGTGGGTGGGGGAGAAGATTTGACATTCCCATTTTGTTGGTCCGAACCGCCTGTGGCGAGATCTTTTGTTATTTCTTCTGCTAATGCGGGTCCCACTATAAGTTGTTATTTGACACACGCGACAAAGACGCGAGAGGAATCATTAACAATCGCCTGTAAAGCAAAAGAAAACAAAAGACACATACACCCCTTTCTCTGTACAGCCTTCAAAAACCCAACAGCCTCATCCTTTTCCAAGCCTCGTGCAATACCGAGTTCCTGAGACAAATGCTGAAGCGTCTGCACCTTCAGAATCTCCCAAGGAAAATCTTCCATAGAGACTTCAGTCGACAGAAAATGCAGATGGAAGGAAGAAATGCGACCGAACCGTCACACTCGTGGCAATGCTGTGTCACTCCTGTCACACCACTGGAAAGACAGTTTATCGGCAATACACAGTAGCACATATTAATTTACAAACCAAGAATCAAGAATAGAGAAGAATATGGTATCTTTTTGTAGGTATCTCTGAGGAAAAATAAACTTATGCCAATGAGTGAGTATAATCCAATCTACTGCTATGCCTGCAAAGTCAAGAATAACACCATGACACGAAACTGATCCATCCCTCATGTTCGTAGATCTGGGATATAGCGACCCCAGCGCTTAGAGGTATATAAATCATCTTTCCAACACAGTATCGCTGAGACATTTACCCCTTACACCAAACTAATCTGCGTCTTCGAGGTCCATCCCAATAGACTATACAAAGGGATAGCCAGACCTTGGTTTCATGTCCATCTCCAAGGCCCGCCGCAAGGAAAGGGCTTTCAGTCTCTCGACCGATCCCTCGGCGTTGCTCCCTGGATTGTGGCCTGCACATTGAGAGACGATGTTACTGGACTCCATCCATCTTCAGGGCTCTTCTCGTCCCCCCTAATCAAACTAGCAATGCTTGCAGTGTGCCGATGACTTTTCTGGGCCCTCCCATCCCTGTTGAAAGCCTGAGTGGCAAGAGACTGAGCTGAAGTGGGTGTAGAACCACTGGCTATGCCATGTGTATTGGCAATAGGCGATCGATATGTGATATCCACCTCCTCCTCATCAGAACTCCCCTGATCCAACTCAAAATCTGCTGTGTTGTGGATCACGCTTCCGTTCCCTGCCCTTTTCCGTCTGGGATCCTCGAGGTCATATATGTCATACTTTGACCTCCCTGAACCGTTTGACAACCCAGTCCATGATAAAGCAGAAGCAAGGCCGCCCGGAGGTGCAGATGCCCCTGCCCCTTTGAGTTCATCGGGGAGAAGGAGGTAGAAATACGCTATGGCAAGACATGCACCGCCGACAACGTCAATGAGGTAGTGATGTGTGAGGTACATCGTGGCCCAGTACAAAGTGCCGGCATATGCCCAAACATAACGGGTTGTTTGAGGGAAGAAATGTGAGAGGAACAAGGCTTCCATTGTTGCACTAGCTGCATGCAACGAAGGAAAAGCACCAAATACGACTGGAGAATTTGAGAAAGCGACCGTGTAACCTTGAGCATGGAACAGAGCGTCGATACGTGCCAAACCGCCGGGAGAGCCCTTCATACTGTAATCCGCCGGAGTGAGTCCATGTATGAGTTCATACCATGGAGCAGAACATGGGAATAGGATTTGAAAAAGGACACCAGTCAGGTTAAGATATCCAAAAGCTTTGCCCCAGAAGGGAAGTACTTCCTTGCTTCTGAAGAGCCACAGGAAGGCAGCTACAACAAATGGGAAGACAAAATGACCCACTCCGTATGGAAACCAAGCAATGATGTCGAGTATGGGGTGCGTGAACCGTGTTAGGATGTCCGAGATGTTAGCTCCATAGAGAACATATTCCAACGTCGGGAGGAGTGCTACAGAGATCCCAGGTCTCCATGGTGTAGGAATAAATCGAGATGAATAGAAAGATAAGAGATATGAAAAGATGGGAGTTGCCGGGACAAAGAATTGGGATGTGAGGGGAATGAGAAGGGCGGTTATCCACAGGATGGGGATGAATATCTTAATGGGAAATCCTGGGTGTTGCATTACGGTGAACCAAAATATGGCTAGGGCTGCATGGAAGATATACATGCAGTCCGAAAGGACGAAGGTGTGGCTGCGCAACTTGGAGATCGTGAGGGAGGGTGAGAGAGATTTGTCGAGCCGACCAACGGCTGCGAGGAAAGCAGTTCCAATAGTGTTGAACAACTGAGCAACACTCATTCGTAGTCGTGAAGCGCCTGGCATACTGTCAATGGACCCGTAAGCTCCCAAACGCCCATCCAGAAAAATAACAAACCTGCTGTGATAATTATTCAGATACTGTATTGTATGTGGGTATCCTTGTCTTTAGTCCTTAGTGAAAGCAGCACAACAATAAACAGTTCTGTAAAAATTAACAGATTAGTGGTCAGATCTGGAAAAGAAAAACTGAGCTAACCAGAATAATCAAGATGGTGTACAGACGCTGCGCTCCAATTTTCCCACAGATCTTTCCCGAGCTTAGTCACGTGCTGAGCCTCATCAATCTTTTTCTGTTTCTCATGCCTCGGCTGCCTTGCTATCAAGCACCATGAAGCTCTCTGCAGCTTTTGCTCTCTTCCCTGATCTTCGCTTTGCCGTGCAAACTGCTCTATGGCCAACCATCGTAACCCTATGGCGGAACCCTTTTTTGCTATTTTGTCCTCGGGTGCTGTCGCAGACATTCATGAGCCATCTTTGGGTCGTTTTCGGCAATGGGGTAGATGAAAATGGGCGCCCTGTCAAACGAGAACTTATCACCCCATATGCCTCCGGTGTGGTCCTCGATCTGGGTGCAGGTACGATAGAGTAGATACTGCCCTCCGCAAACATTTATCTGTAACAACCAGGCCACGGTCACACCCTCAACTACCTAGACCACTCAAAAGTAACAAAATATGTTGCCATAGAACCCAACGTCGGCATGCACGAGAAACTACGTATCCTCGCATCCCAAGCAGGATATTCAGAATCCGATGGTACGCTTGTCATCTTGTCCTGCGGGGCACAAGATACATCCGCCATCCTCTCCTCCCTCAACGACACTCAAGTCGACACGATAATTTCGGTCCTCACTCTCTGTTCGGTACCTGATCCCCAGGACACGATCACGAACCTCATCCTTGATGTCCTCAAGCCAGGGGGGAAACTATTGTTTTACGAACATGTTCTCAGCCCTTTGAAAGATGTCGCATGGTGGCAACGTTTTTGGACTCCCCTATGGGCTTTTTGGCTTGATGGATGTAGATTGGATCGTCCAACCCATGTTTATATCGAAGAGGTAGGGGGAAGAAGTGGAGAGAACGTATGGAAGGAGAGGAATGTTTGGGGAAAGGAAGGAGAGCCTGACGAGTGCCTTTTTTGGCATCGTGCTGGTCAGTATATCAAAGCATGAAAAGGAAGCTTTTCGGCATTACCTTGTGTGTAGTGTGTGTGGATCACTTTATTCAAGTGCAATTATTGAGCAGCCTTGTTTCTATTGGATATTGTATGGAGCCATGGCAATGATCTCAGTTTTGAGTTTCTTGTATTTCCAAAGATTGGTAGAGGATATTTTGGGAATCTGAGGGTATTCTTAGCAGACTGATGGATCATTCTATGTCGGATAGGCAAAAGGAGTACAAAAGAGTAGTTGCGGAGGTGCAGGATGAGCTGGTAAACAGTGCTCCATTGTTCCATTGTTGTCAACTTGGCAGAGACTTATGCAAGAGGATGCACGTATGTGGCCACCTGAATGATAGTGTTTGAATATGTAGCATAATATTTACTATCTGATCGTGATGTTCAACACAGACTATAATCATGAAAAAAAGAACCTTGAATTCTAGCGAAAAACTAAAGCCTGTGTGTGGTTTCAATCGGGAAGGAATACAACCTGTATCTTGACACCCTCTCTTCAAGAAGAAGGAAATCGCAAGCTCATAGATTCTGACACATCGAGAGTCGTGACCCTTCTTCACACGTCGCAGCAAAAATCATTCCTCTGGTAAGCTATCCAAAGGTATCCTTCATGTTCAACCCAACTCTTGGTCCATGTCCGAGTATTTGACCACATCGTCCTCGATGAATCTTGTATCATTTTTCTTATTATATTTCGGAGAACGGTCAAAGGAAGTTCTTCCGGATTGAATAAACCACAGGGTATCGTCCAACTCAGTTCTATATGTAACTCTATATCACTTTCACATCTATTTACAATAAATCAGATGATGGATGTGCCATCAGGAAAATCAGAGACACAAATCAAAAGACTGCGCTATGATTCATTTTCAGTCAACACGAGGACGTTTAGTATGTCCATTGGTCTGATCCTTTGAAATTCCATTGGAATTTGCGGCGGAGAAATACTCAAGCTTCTTAGCCGGGTCAGGCTTGATAGTCTTCGAACCGTTGGTCCAGTTGGCGGGGCATACTTCACCATGCTCATCCTGTATCAATTTATCAGTTATCAGGTTTTGATGACCATGGCTTTTAATCAGAAGATTGCGCACGGTGAACTGGAACGCCTGGATCAAACGCAGTGTCTCATCAACGGAGCGCCCAACAGGTAGATCGTTAACAGTGATTTGCCTGAAATAACCGAAGGTTGATCAGTTTCTAAATATAAACAAAACTTGACATGCCTCAAAATACCCTGAGGATCGATGATAAAAAGCCCACGAAGAGCGATACCTTCATCCTCTATGAGAACGCCATAGTCACGGGAAATTTTCATGTTTCTATCGGCGATCAGAGGAAGCATGAGGTTGGGGCCCAAGCCACCTTCCTTGCTGCTCTGGCTGGCCCAAGCAAAGTGAGAAAATTTAGAGTCAGTCGAAATGCCTGGTGTTGCTCTTGTTAGTGTAATCGAAGAAACCCAGAGCGAAAGGATTACCGAAAACAGATGTGTTCAAGGCTTCGAATTGAGGAAGGGCATCATTAAAAGCCAGAATTTCGCTTTTCATATTTCATATATCACGACCTTGATCTACGAATCCGCAACAACACTTACGTCGGGTAGACAAATGTAAAGTCCCTTTCAGAAGATTCATTAGGACTCTCGAAGTTCAGAGACGCTTCCGGGGCTCACTCACATGGGGTAAAACAGAAGGACAACCCTGGAAAGTCGACTATGAGCCGAGCCCAGAAGTGGAGGCACCTGGCACCCACCATTTCCCTCGAAAATCAGACAAGGAGACTTCACTAAAAGCACTCTTAGTGACAACTTCAGCCTTGAAAGCGGGTGCGGGGCGCTGAACGAAAGCAACCATTATAGTGAATGTCGAGTCAACAGGAAGAGAAAAAGAAAAAGAAACACGTCATTTGCACTAGGCGCAAAAAATTATAAGAGCGCGTTATTTGACTATATTTGTCATATCTCGCCATTTCAGGTTCAGCCGATACTGTACGTGTTTTATCGCCGATCAGCGCAGTAAATTTGTCAACAATTATGTAGCCGTCAAATTTGTCAATATGGTGTCAGTGCCTTGCCAGGATCTCCAAAGCCTCAGTACTGTTGGATATAGCTACGACATGGCTAGACCGCGGCAAACGCGCACCGGTCGTCAACTTAATACTGTATCTATAGTGGCTACAGTACCATAGCTACGTCGTCCATTGTTTTAACACAATAAAAACATGACAACCAAAACAACAAACTAATTTTAGTGTATTGTTCGATATTTCAACAAGTAGAACCAGCGGCACTGTTTTCGATTTCAAAGTGATATTGCAATACTAGCAACAGGGCGAAGAGAGATCAATCAGGACTAGTGATGGCAAGACCCCGATGGCAGGTGCTGACAGTAGTTTCGTACGACATTAGAGAATAGCTAGTGATGGAAGAATATCGATGTCTTTTTTTTTCCCTTCAACAGTTTATTATCACGCGGTGTACGTACACAGCCCGCTGAGGATACCGCGGCAGAACTACCTAACCTTTACTCCGTAGGGAAATCGTGACATGTGACGAATGACTAAAGGTTATCTCGCCAACTCATGGCACCAAAATCTCGAGTACCCACATCAGAAAACCACCATGCAATGACCACTGTACGGAATGATGTGTCGTCATACCCGTGTCTAGATGAGTGACGTCATTCGTCAACGCATCATTGGAGTACCCCAAATTGGCACATCACTCAAGAAGTCTGAAGGGACCATTCTCAAGATTCTTGAGGTTGCTAAGCTCCTGGGGCATCGGGGAGGCATCAGTCAAAGCTCTTGTTGAGCTAGCCAGGATCTAAAGTTCTGATGAAGAAAAATCAAATTCACGTGGCTTTGAGCAATTAATCTACTGTTGTCGGGCAGATCCCGAAATGTTCAGAGACTTTCGGTTAGGGCAATGACGCAAATGACATACCCTGTGGTTCACTCCTTGCCTCCGTGGTTTTGCCGTTAGTTTCTGACAGGGACGTAACTCTACTGGCACATTAGCGCTCGAGGTCTATATAACGTGCTTAGTTGACGGTTGGTGCCGGAACGTGTGGGCACCGCAGTACGGCCATAGTTTCACGTCGAATTTGGGCTCATCGGGCTCATTTATGAGGTATGCGGGGTGGTTAATTTCTTGAGGAAAGTCAAACCTTCAATTGTATCCTCTTGGTCGTAATATAGTATGATTTATGCATAAATGAAATTCCCTTCATCTGAACCATGTCTAGGATGAACATTCGTTTACCTACTTATATCCCGCGATTTTTGTGGAAGTTTTGGTTGTCCCATGGGTATGATTCTCTCTGTGATGTTTGGCAGGACTAACTAGTTTTCGTATTGATCTAGCCAAACTCAAGCCGTCAATTCGCCTCCAAGTCCCCGTGTCCACAGATATGACGTTTATGATAATGAACTTACTGAGTTTCACCAAGGCTCCGTATCATCGCGTCCCATCTTTCAAGATATCTACTCTGATGATCTCGACCCAGAGACTATCCGAATTTATGGACAGGCTAATGAGGAACTTGCGCTTCTGGAACGCAGGGCTGAAGTCGTACTTTTGGATATTCTCCATCGAACTGTTTGGTCAGGCATCGAGGAGCCTCTGCGGAAAGTCTTATTAGATTATTCAGAGATCGACGCCATCCGAAAATATTTGAATTTCATTCGATTTCGTAACAGCGCAGGTTATTTCAGAACGATTGCTTCGCTGCGCGACGATGAAGAAGAAAAGTCACACGAAGGAAGCCTCTATTCTGCTTATCGACCTCTAGTGATAAGAATCCGCAAGCGATTTATTCTGCGACAATTCATCTCCTTCTTCAAATACACCTCTACCGATTTTGACACCCATCATCTTCGCCCGAAGATTGATGGCTATGGAGTTAATTTGGCTTCCAACAAACTTGAAGACATCATGGAATTGTATTGCTGGCGCCTTTGTGGAGCTGAGGTTTGTTTAGGAATTGCGACCGAGGACCAAGAATATATGCTCCCTGACTGCGTCTTTGGCACATTGAATGAAGGCTTTGAAGAAGATCCGTCAGTTTCTTTATCCTAGACCTCCTGAGTATTTCTTGATCATATTTTTCGTAGGACCTGCTGTGATTTGTTTTTTCCCATATACCCAACACTCTCTGTCTACATCCTCGGTACCACAAACGGTCCTTTTTATCAAAATCAAAAATACGCACAATCCACAGTTTGGATCGATGTTGGAAATGAATCAGCGCTTGATGTGCATCTGCGAAATGCCATGATATTCCAGACGTATCCAAACTACCTCTATTTCTCATCATTGCGTACCGTTTCTCTTTCTATCTCATCATATGACGAGTTCCGCTGGATTCAAGAACACCAAGATTATAGTCGATTGAAGCAGCGTTGCAGGCAGAAGTTTCTACAAGAGACTGTGACAAAAACATTAGTTTTGCGGCCATCAGTTGTACTGACGGACTTGACTGACCAAGTCAAGATGGTCGGCAATTCTGCTGTTGCACATGGCTCGTTCTCAGATGTCTGGAAGGGCAAATGGAATGATCCTGTGGAAAGACGCACAAGATTCGTAGGTTTCCCATGCTTTGAGTTGTTGACATTAGTGACCTGTTGATAAGGTCGCTATTAAGTTCTTGCGTCAAATCATGGTTCAAAATGTTCGAGATAAATTACTCAAGGTAAGAATTTATGCTTGAAAAATATGTGTTATATACTCGCAGGAAATGACGAGTCCAGCGTTTACAATCAGAAGTTCTCGCATGGCATAACTTATGCCATCGAAACATCAGTCAGTTACTTGGCATTATGCAGTCCACCCATAGCCTTGGCATGGTTTCGCTATGGTACGACAATGGGACTATCTGCGAGTACGTAAAGCGCAGTCCCCAAGCGAACAGGCTAAAATTGGTGATTACTCTGGTTTGCGGTTTCCTGGTGGTTTAATCTCATCGTTGACCTATTTTGGGCTAGCTTATTCAAGTAGCTTCGGGAATAGCCTATTTGCACGATTTTAAGCCCGTCATCATCCATGGTGATTTGAAAGGCGTATGTTCATCGTTCACTAGTCTGATAATGCAATATCTCAAGCTCTTCAGGGAAACATTCTAATTGATGACACTGGATGTGCAGTCATCAGTGACTTTGGTCTTTCCAAAGTTATGGAAGAGACAATCTCGAAGAGCGATAAGAATGGAGCTTCTTTCTTTGCTGGATCGACAAGGTGGATGGCGCCCGAACTCCTCCAAGGGCTTGTTGACGAGGATGAGTGCATCCCGCCTGTTACCACTCATAGTGATGTTTATGCCTTTGGATCAGTGTGTCTAGAGGTATGCCTTTCTGTTTACACCATTACAAGTAATGATCATAATACCTAAAGGTCACCACTGGTCAACTCCCTTACGCTCACCGCAGAAATGATCACTCTGTAATTGTTGATATCATCCGAGGTGTAAAGCCGACCCGAGGTGTTTCTCTGATTATTAATGGGATGACGCTTCGATCCGTCTCATCGTTTTGGATGATGCTTGACCGGTGCTGGAATGCAGAAGGTCCGTTGCGTCCTACGATGCATGAGATGCTCAGTTTTTTAGAGAACATGATTCCATGAATATCGTTGACAATGAAACGACAGGGACAAACTTTGTAAATGCGATCTCCCCATATCTGGCCATAGTTTAAATCGTGATGGTTCATCAGGCGATGGACTCTCAACCCAAGAGCAATATCAGAAATTGCGCATATTTATCTCTGGTTCTAGCATATATTCACTACAGGGAATTTTGGAGTTAATACATTGTCAACATCCTTGCTCAATGTTGTTTCTGGGCTACTATACCCAGAGCTGGATATTTAATACAAATCATGGGTCTGCCTAGTTTACAATACTGCCACTATGCTGCCATGGCAGCCACACTTCTATGTATATTTCTTAATACTCTGTACATCATCCCAATAGCTCACAGTTATAAGTAGATCTTTATTTCACTAGTGATGAGTGAAAGAAGAGGCAGCAGCAGTATGCAATCATAAGGTGGCGAGTCAGCTAAAAGCAGCAACGTAGAGAAGATTATAGGATTTCAGATTGTCTGGGCATACAGAGTGGTGATTTGAGCATGTGGAAAGAAGAGGTAGGAAACCTTGCAATTACAACAGTGGGCCCTATATGTGTGTCAGTAGTAATGCAGGGTGCATCAGTACACATCAACATTTGTGATATATACAATGATCCGCAATGACCTCTTTCATAGATGCAAATGCTCTATCTCTTTACCTCCCTTCGCCCAAGAGCTGAGTTCCCCGTGGCTAAATCGTGTATTCTGGATGTGTCAGTGCCCAGTATATGATCTTGCTGTATCAGAACGTGGCGTCGTATCGTTCAATCAAGGTTCCCACACCCATGGTATTCTTCGCGTGAGATACTACCTCTTTCGCTATTATCACATCTTGTAGACCCACTCCAACCGATTTAAACATGGTAATTGGGCCTGTGAATGACACAGGATGTGAACTCTTCTCAGAATACATCGGTGGTGGTGATGAGACTTCCAATTGTTGTTGCGATTGGCCTCTCTTCCTCGAAATCAGCTCTCCAATCTCCAGGATTGAGGCAGAGTCGGCTCCAGCTTTCAGCAAATCACCAGCTTCTTGCATGCAAGCTGATCGCGAATCGACAATGAGAACCTGGCTGACTTGTTGATCGTCGATCGATTGGGTTCCAGGAACTGCTCTTTTGACAAGTGTTTCTTCTACTTCCTGCATGGAGGGTTTGTAACTCCCAACCAAGATAACGTGTGTTCCTGATTTGACCCATGAAGATGGAAACAGAGGAAGTACAGATGATGTTGCGCAAATGATGATGTCGGCAGTACGGACTGCCTTCTCTATAGATTCTTGTTCGAGTAATGAGAATAGTTGAAATGTAACATGAGGGAAAGACGTTGTGATGGCTTTAACTAGATCTAGAGCCCGTTTGTTCAAAGTGCGGTTGACGATAGTGCAGATCCTGATTCCAGGATAATGTCTAAGAAAGATATTGATATGGCTTTCAACCTGTTTCCCGGCTCCGAATAACACGATATGCTCGGGCTCCTGGACTCCAACCAAGGTCGACGAAAGCAGTGACCCTGTGCAAAAAGCTGTGCATCAAGCACGTTTCAAATATACATAAAAAACGGACCAGCAGCATTCCGCAAGGCAGTCAACTCGCGTGAGTTAACAACGGCCTCCACGGCACCTGTATCCTCATTCAATACCAGCGTAGTCGCAGGAAGGCCACGAGTATCGTCCTGCTTTCGAGGCACACTGACGACCTTGATGCTGGTACCCTCAAGTGATAACTGCGAGCTGGATATACGAGCCGGCATGAACAAAGTTGTATGAGACGTCATGTCGATTGTCGTGCGATGTGGCGTTTGGATATCAGAATTATCTTCTGAAGTAGAGATTCCTCCGAGATGA
>Ga0153944_1000338_pt1 | contig 20396 bp, 16 predicted proteins | sample TSNJ028MetaG_FD_104703 | JGI IMG/M metagenome (GOLD analysis project Ga0153944, IMG submission 104703) | Attine ant fungus gardens microbial communities from New Jersey, USA - TSNJ028 MetaG | ecosystem: Host-associated > Fungi > Mycelium > Unclassified | place: USA: New Jersey, Wharton State... | reverse complement strand
CTAACTGATAGTAAAGTTCCCTTTACAGCTAGGGTCTACTATCCAAGATGCTTGTGAGCACTGTGCTCAATAGTAAGGACAATGAGAGAGTAAGTGGGATAGAGATTATTGAGGCTACGAGATGTAGGGTCAACAATAGATATTGAGTTCTTATATCAGCACAAAGTCATAAAGGCTTAGGGCTCAACCAAGGTAGTTGTTTAGAAAGAACTCAATAGAGTTCTCCATTGGATTATACAACTACTTATACAAATGTCTGTTGGTCTGTGCACCTATCTCCCACAATCACATGACCCTTACTAATTACTGTACATATCTTACATAAGCATTTCCACACTATTTATATCCCTCTTGTGTTGTACTCCTGAATATTATCCACTAGGTTGAGGAATATGCAGGAAATAGTTTCTTTTCTGGGAACCATCTCATAACATTCATGATGGTTGTTGAAGCAAATGATTACATTAAGTAGTTTCTGAGATATCAGTAATTTAATGTCTGGTAACTTGGTGATCACTGACTGATCTGCTAATAACTCAGTGAATATTGATTGCCTTGAGATGTTTTTGGTACCATTTGAAAAGTCTTCTGAAGGGCTTTTGGTGGCCATTTAGATCATTGAAATTGGTCAAGTATTCCTAGAGTTCTGGTCCAAATGAAGTTTGTGACAGAAAGCCTTGTCTGTATTCTGCAACAAGCAAGCAAGCTAGCACTAAGACATGGGGGGCCTAAGCAGGACCCAATGTTAGGTGGTGTGTCTACAGAAGACATGTGGCCATAGGTCAAGGATGTATGCAGAGTTTTCTAGTGAATACATGAGGGCATTCAATACTTTTTTGATAAATTTATTTTGTAGTGCTCATTCGTAGTCCACGGAAGATTCTACAGGTTTTCTCAGGATTTGAATGATTTGAACTCCTTTCATCTGCGTAGCTATGAGGGATCAAAAGAAGATAAAGAGGCAGATGATTCTGTAATCTGATTATCAGTCACTCAAAACCAATTCACGGGCCTTCGAAGAGAAGTGACGCACAAGCTGAATGTACAGCCAGTTAGTTGGAGCATGAAATGGAAGAACGAGGGGTGAGAGTGTTTCCACTTATGAACGGAGGATCAGGGTAAGATACGAATGCCACTTTCAAAATGCGGCAAAATCCCTGATGTGGATGGGCTGAGCTGTTTACAACTGGTCAGCATGTGGTGTCTTGATTGGACCTAGTCTCGACCACGAAAAAATGCTACTTGAATATTCCATGATCGAACATTCAATATTAAACAAGTACAAAGTGTGCGTTCAAATTATGATTAGATTCACATTACTTGTCCAGACGTCACATGACTTGGAAGCTTTTCTACCAGGGGTTGACCGGCCTTTTGCTCATCCTTGCACCTAAACTCTCCCCGTCTGATCATTCGCAATCCTAGATCCCGTCTTCTCATAGTTTTTCGCGTAATCAGGAGATTTCGTGTAAATTCTCCCACTACCATCACCCTTTGGACGCTGTGGTGGTGGAGCTTGATAGCGCTCATGAGTATTGTGGGCTCCTGAAGCGTAGAAGTCGTCAATCGTAATGTGTTTGGCATTATGTTCTTTGGTGGGAGGAGGGATAGCGCGAAGAGAGCGGACAGAATGAGATAAAGCAGGAAGAGAATTCACGTCTTCCTTTGTGATAGGTTTGGTGTTAGCGTGAGCTATTATTTGTTCATCTGTACCATGGCTTTGATTGAACCGAAGACAATAATATGGTGCAAGAAGAACATACAGATAGGATTAGTACCATCTCGCTCTTGCTTGTGCTTATTGCGCAACAGGCCTATAAAAGATCCACCCAATAGAGCGGCAACCATTGTACCTCCAAACAGAATGGTCTATGGACTGTTCAGCACGCATCACTAGCATCCATCACTTCAAACACACTTTGCCGATATTTGCAGGCGGAGGTGAGAATTCACCTTTGTGCATAAACCTTCCAGACCACATATTTCGTTGCAATGACCTTAAAATGAAGGATGAAGGGAAGGTCACAGCGAGTGCGATAAGAGAGGTTCCAGAGATCCAACACAGGAGCTGAGTGTCTCAGATTACATGCCAATTCTCTTGCTCATCGGGGCAGTGCTGGTGGAGAAAGTGAGTGAAATCATTGCCCCTATTGCGGGTCTCGGAACTCTTCATTTCCACTGGCAGGATCTTTCATGCGTTTTTAGCCTGTGCTAGAGAATCCTAGCTGCATGCTATCGCAATAAGATAGATTACTGATCAAGCAAATGTCTGCAGTCGATCTGACCAAGGTTTGTCAGACAGTGGCAAAGACAATTCGCCACCATATACCGTCTATGTTTCTTCACTGCGTCTCTGCTTCCTCACTGCGTTGGTGAGAATCCGTGATCAGTAGCACTACCTTGGATTCGTGGCAGTGAACATTAAACTCGAAAAGTGGAATCTGAGACTTAATGTCTCGCTTGTCCCGTAGACATTGACTACCGGTATTTAAAACTAAACTTTAGTGTATCACCGCCACCGAGATGCGCTATCTTCCAAGATCCATTCTCCGCAGATACTTACTTCGGCCCCAATCACAAATAGGTCGCATCTGTAAAGGTGTAATGACAAGGTCCAGTGAGAATTGCAACCGTCAATATAGTCTCGAACCTGTCAAAACGTACTAGTATAGTACTCGTCTAGATCTGTCTTTCTCTTAGACGCGACATTGCATCTCGCAAAGTAAAATAGAACCCCAGCTGCAAACTGTAGACCCTACTTACTCAACACTGCATGAGAGATCATACCATGTCTTTGCATGTTGGTATTTTCTCCAAGCCTGTAGCGATTGGTCGCCGCAGAAAGCAAATCACGGAAAAGCGACATGGTCAAACTCATAAACCATCCGTCCCATATTACATGACTGCAGAGCATTTCCATGACCCCACCTGTACGTTAGGCTTCAAGCGAATTCTCAACTGTCTATGCACAGACCCCCCAAATACAATATGAAGCCGAAATGATCGGTGATTTGCATCCTGGGTTGGCTAGGCAATAAATGAGCTCTTTTCACATTCTGATAAACCCCAAAATTCTAAGACAAGTCAGTGCACAAGGTAGTGTTGAGATGCCAACGTCCTACTGTGATCCTCGTCTCCACGAGACTTTTCCGAGACCGGACACAGGTGCTTACCCGGTGTCACTATTTGACGATGGTGGCTTTCATTGATTGCAGTCTGGCATTCCATTGACAACAACTAAAGCTATACAATAGATGATGTTTCTTTCGTATTTAATCTGGTGTTAAGTTCTTTTCAAGTCGAGTCTATAACCGACATCTGATGCGCCAAGATGGTCTAGAATCATACACCCGCAAGACCTCTCGGTATATGGTGACCTCCGAGAAATAACAAACGTGCGCCTTGTCAATTTAAATGATCAGGTAGCCCCAGCTGTCGATTCTTGACTGAAGAGGACCTGTATGTCCGAGGTAAAAGTAGTTCTTGGTCCCCGGCCAGATGACGACCCACTTCATTCATGAAGCATTCCCCCGCGATGATTCTCGTACCCTTCTTCATCCCATCAAACAACTGGTAGAGAACATTTAACTGTTCAATGAAATGAACTATGCATTTCACGTATTTTGTATCTTGTCTTTGATTGATCTCAGCATCATCCAAATGGGTCGATTAGCGATCAAATCCTAGGATTCGTAATTTCAGACTCCGTTTTTCATCTCTGAATGATCATACGCATCAGCTCCTCGACTTCTTCCCGGTGCCAGGGCTCGACGCGTTCTTCATCACTTTTAGAACCTCCCAAGGTTTATTCGACGAGTGAGCCTCACTTTAGGAACTACTAACGCACCTGGAGAAACTTTTTCCCCTGTCAACGTCCGTGTACGAAGACCAGATGTACCTCCACACGGGTGTGTAGTATAGCACCATCTTAGCTCACTTATATTTGTCAGAAGCAGCGAAACTGAAGTTTATCATGTTCACGAACCAGACCGTGGACTCCGATCAAGAATTATATAGCATAAAATGAGCCTTCCATTCGTGCTCTCATATTTCCATGCTGATCTTGTTCACCTCCGCCCTTCTCTCACTCCGATCAACCCCATGACTGGACGAAAGATTCACAATGAAAGCCTTCGCTTGTTTTATCTCAGAAAAGAAGTTATCTATCGAAGTACCGACCTGATATCACACTTACATCTTGCTACAACCTGCCTCTTCATCGTCGGCGGTTATAATTTTCACCAGATTACTGATCTGAGACCCACTTCTTTTCTGGATCAATTGCAAAAGGAGTTTAAATGTATCTCTTTAGAACATCGCTTCTGTGGATCTCCATTTGCCTGAGTTGCCTTGTTGATATCAAACTAGGCGAAAGATTATGCGGCTCGAAAACCCCGCCCGGAGACCTGCAGTATGTCTCACGTTCCCTCCATTTCTCAGAGAAGTATCCCCTCTGGGAAAAGTCAATGCCAGAATACATATATCATATTCATGTCAGTCACTCCACCATCTGCAAAGGGATTCCTAGATCAAGTCCAATGCTAGCCGTCGTCTTGGAAGGTTTTTTTCTGAATAAAAAAGCCTCGTTTAGATTACATCTTCCGGGATTCTCGCGGCACCCCTGTTGATATAGTAGAATCTTGAAACCTCTCCGAAGAAATTTTCTGGGATTTGCTCTGTAAGTTGTGAATGGTAGGTGACACTAGGTTTAGCCTGAGAGAAGGCTTGTTGCTATAAATTTACAATCATCAGGTCTTGAACCAGGATTGAAATCCACTGTTGAAGGCATGAGATAGCACTCATTTCAATGTCACGATCCTTGTATAGCAGTGTAACCTCTGGTCCAAGTGACTTGGTATTCCATGACCTTGAGCCTTTAGTATTTGATGGCACCGTCAGCCTCAGGGGGTGGTCAATCCTCAATTCGAAAGTTTATCGCTGTTTGCATAAATTCCTTTTTCAAAGAGCTCGGATATAATCTTTTTTTCCCGTGCGTTCCATTCTCTACTTTACCATCAAGCTCGACCATCATTGAAACCAATGATGAATCGGTTGTTGGGATGGTTCTACAGGGGCATATCAGAACTGTTGGCACGAATCTTGTTATCATTATGAATTTTTTCCGTTAATGTGTCATATAAAATACCTTGTAGTATTATACACCCTGGCCATATTTGAAGGGGGAAAACACTTTTTGATCATGCAAAAAAATTTTCAGAATCACTCCTATGGATCAAATTTCTTGATCTCCAGTAGGTCAACTCGAGATTTGATACAAACATTGATTGATCCTAGACGAATCATCAGCCTCAAGGTGTATTCTGAATCAATGGCGCTGTGCAGATCTCGTTTTTCTCTTTTCTCTCCATTTCATTTCGACAAACCTAAGTCCCTTGCAAGAATTCTGCCCTTGGACATGACACTATTTATTCGAAACTTTCATCTTTGATTTGGATTTGGCCAGTAATTTTTTCCTGGAACAACAAATTTTCTGGTAGGTCCTCTCTTCCCCCTAAAGTCATTCAACCGCCATAAGAAATGAGCTCATAATCGGTCGTACCTAACTCTCTTTTTACATCCAGGCTATCAATGATAGCTTGCCAAACAAGTGCAATATTTTTAAGAAAATAGTGAGCCCCTTTCCTGACAGACAAAGATAGATCGCCTGATCTCAGTGATGGAGCTTAAGAATGATGACTCTACTTTGAAAACAAATAGTGCGGACATAAAATATAAGGTCCCACCCTAATGAACAAGTCCCACTAGTACCTGAGAGATAGGAGCGTGAGCTGATGGTGCCCTCGAATCCGATGGATGGATGCCACCGCAGTTAATATTCAACTTGTAACGTGATGGTGAATCAACACCAGAAGTGATTGCATGATATTAATATAGTCCCTCAATTCATCCTCCGCCTCGTATGCGCCCTTGTTCTAGAATTCGATCTGGTGAGTCGACAAACTTCTGATGTCAACATGCTATAAATAGCCCTTGAGCCCATCTTACCTCCAGGCAAATAGGCTGTAAGCGGGTATATTATGGCAGAGGATCGTTGCTTAGAGAAAGCTTTTCCCGTTTATTTCCGGCTGTTCTAAAGGATAAGGCGCCTGTTGGTGATATACGTCTAACCACATCAATAGCCGAAATGACGTGGAGTAGTGTAGGTCTAGGGAATCATTGATAACGACATTGCTGCGCCTTCCAACCTCACGAATCCATCGATGGTTTCCCTGCGGATAAAAGCGACTCTGTGGAGTATACAATGCACGATGCAGTTTGCGTGTCTGCAAGTTCTAAGACGAGTATGAATGAGGTTATCTCAGATGAATATAGTAAATGACTTTCTTTCCTCGTCTGAAATTGGGCTATCAGTATACATTGATACTTCAACTGGCTGTTTCATCCAGCACGACATTCTCCAGAAGTGCGGATATATCAATCCTTCGCAATTGACTCCACAGCAAGGCGACTATGCTTACTATGGCGGATTATGCCACAAACAATAAGTTTCTGTTGTTGACCTCCCAAGAAGTTGGACTTTCCAATGCTGATCGATGATCTGTGATATATTTGTCCATGATGTCGCTAAACCTTCAATTCAGCACTCCAAACTCTCTTAGCTTTCTCTGTGATCACAGGTCATTGACTCTGCCCAACGTCATGACCATGTTTGACCAGTAATTAAGCCACGGGGTGCTAGGACTCTGCAGTGCTCTTCTACATGATCCATGCTGCACATTAGAGCAAAAAGTTAATGCGCTATGAAAAACACGGGACTTTGAGTGAAAATGGTAGCATCCAGACTTCAGGGACCAGATGCCCTGGCATGAGCAATGGATATCCTTTTCAGGTTCGTGTGGCCACAATTCAAGAGAAGCACTGACAGGCCAAGGAAACAAGGTTTTGTAACATGTAATTTTGACGTAGATATTACACTTCCTGAAGCCCTGTCCCCTATTTCCTGTCATCTGAATCCACAGAGGACGTCAGACAAGATGGTCTGCCCATCGCTCGGTGCATAAACTAAGGGGTGAGAACTGTAGTCTTGCTCAAAATTGCAGCCCCCTCCCTCCACGTGCAAAGGTAAAAGAAGAAAACATGTAGTTCACCTGCGTTATCGTCGGATATTCCTTCCCTCGCATGCTCTAATATACAAATGCGACGTCTGAATCTGCACACCAATGCCTCATAGTCGAACGCTACGATTCTCCCCTTCCAGAATGGAAGTTATCAGTAAACATAGCCTTCGTAGAACCCGGCTCTTTCTTCTAAATTCAGACTTAGACATACTGAAGATACTTTGTGTGAAGATGATTGGTTTACGGAAGCGCCAGTGGAATGTAGCGATGAGTAGTCTCCCCCTCCTCCGTTGTGTTGCTTCTTGTCACGAGCATCTTGCCACAAAAGCAAAGAAAGTGGGGATCATCTTGAAAGAAAAGCTCTAGTGGGGAAACAATCGAAGCGGTGGCTCATTGGAAGTAATTTTCGGTCAAACGATTGGGTTTTGGGGTTCTTCCACAATCGTCTCGTGGCTGCCCAAGACCGGGGTCTAAGTTATCTAGGGTTCAACTGAAGTCATCGTTGAATATGGACAAATATGGCATTGATCTCAGTCAACGTTGAGGTGACTCTGTCGGTAAGCAGGAACCGGGGAAAAATCACCAGTACCGGTATATTCGGTGAGCTATCGGAAATATCGAATAGCCTCTCTGAGCGCAATGCGCACCCCGTAAATGAGCAATGCATCCGATAACTGGCTTATGGAACAGTGGTTAGGCTTAGATTGTAAGCACATAGGGTAGTAGTCTTGCACTAGCCAAAGGACAATTTCGGAGCTGGGAGGCGTTTGTCGGCAGAGATAACGGAAGCCACAGAAATGGCCCCGAGGCGAAATGAAAGACATGTTTTTTTGTTGACAGTATTGTGTTTAACGGAGCGTGTACAAGAACAAGACTTTTGTGCACTCCAAGGAACAATGGTTTTCCCTGCATCTGCAGCTCCGGCTTGGCGGTGTGCCAATCACAATGGTATGCTACATTGATGCATCCTGTCAAGGTCATGATAGGCGTCTAGCAGTTCAATCAGTGAGGGGATTAAAATGATACTTGTTACCTACAAGAAACTCTGACTAGAGTCGCATAGCGTGAGACTTGAATGACACATTGCCTCATTGGCTGATATCAAGCCATAGCTTGAGGCCTCGAGGTCCAAGGAATCTCAGCGTAATCCCAGGACAGACGGGATTTAGCAAATGTGGAATCCACCAAAAATGGAAGGAACCCGGATCTGTGAGATTCGAAAGAGATCGAGATTTGTAGGCCGGAGCCATGTTGTGGTTTATGCCCTCTTAGTGTGTTACAGTGCGATCTTCACGTATATAAAGGTCTCTGAGATTCATTCTTCCCCCAGTCTTCATCGTCAACCAGCATTTTCTAATAATCTTCCTTCTATTCTTCCAAACTGTCGTCAGACTCTTCCTCACAACCTTCCACATATACAATGCCCGTAATTGCCAACGCCACAAGAATCTGGGAGCTCAATGTACACTGGACAATATACAGTCAATGTGGAGTCTGGGATCAAAGAGGGCGCGGCGTCGATATCTGGGAGTGTATCAGAGACCGTGGGTTATTTTTTGATAAAAAGTGTTCGTTCTCTGACATTTGCATCAGATGACTCGACTCCTGGTAGTGAGGTTAGCATCGATTGTCTTTTTATCAGGAGTATATCTCTAATCAACATGAAATAACCTTAGCCTCCCAATGCCAAATATTGGCGCTACATTGCACGCAGGTGAACTGCATTCGCATGCGGGGTGGTAGCGCCGTGCTGCGATCATTCGCTACCCTGGTCACATAACTTCTTCATTTTAAATCACTGCGCAATTCCAAATTCGCCCTCACATGTGTCCGCACACATATTTATTGGTATTCGCCTTGCATCCCTCACTCGCTGTAACAACTGTCTTCGCCGCAGAGGACTTTCAATCATCGCGCCCAAACAATCTCGACCATCAGTGTTAACCATGGCACGCTCGTGCTCCCTTTCCCGCTAATTCAGCCTTAGTTCACTCTGCATTGCTCTCCGTTGCGTGTCATTCTCTTGACCTCAACTTCTGCTGGGACAGATGGAGTACTCATCCATTATTGCTTTCCCCTTTTTCTTGTTGACATCAGCATAGCATTTCTCCATTTGGACTGAGTGTCCTCGTATTGCAATTTTTTTCATTATTTAGGGATTTAGGAGTGACATCGAATTTTTCGATGATAGGCTCGGTACAACATATGATTACTTCGCATATAATAATAATTATTCATGCCGTGTAAAACTGTTTACTTGGATAGGCCAGATAATCTGTGACGTCAGCGCAGCGTCATTACTCATCTGACCTGACACAGAAACTTACGAGGACACTGAACGACACACGATCATAATATGTTTATCACATGAATCTGCTTCATTTGTTTTCCATCACATCATTTCTATTACTAGCGCTTAACTATGTTGCCGAGAAAGGCTGTGCAATTGCTAGTTTTAACATTCCATGACCCCTTTATCCATATCGTGGAAGATAATGATCCTTGCTTTGCGAACGCCATATGTCTCCCGAACCATCTCTAGAGCCGGATTACAGGAAAATCCGAGTTGGTATTAACCGATGCTCTGGTCGGCGGAACACACGTTTGCTTCTGTTCGAGAACCTGCTTTCGTAACGCAAGTCGAATGCCAGGTATGTTTTAATCACGGACCACAGAAGCTTATTGTTATTGTAGAAACAATTACCAGGAAATCATGATCTCCCTCAACCGAAGAAGCCGAGATTTTTCTAGAATTCGCTGAGATAAAAAAAATGTGAAGCTTCGTGTTAGGTCCCTTACTAGCAAGAGCTCCTCGAGAGCTGAAACCTCGAGTTGTGGCTATCCCGAAAAGCACACTTTGGCCAGCTTTTTGGACCAACCAAACACTCGGCACTTTTCTCTATGCAAAATAAGGTGCTGGCCAAAGGTCAACCGAACGTTTCCACGGAGGTGTTGCCTTCGAATGTACTCCATTTAATCACTAAGCCAAGTACAATTTTGAAGCTTCACGGAGGAAATTTGAACCCCAAGGTGATTTCTATAAGTAGCGAATCGGTCTTATGAGCTCTCCGCCGTACTGTATCCCGAAAACCGACGAAATCTGTTTGAGGTTCTTGCAAGTTGCAGCTACCCAGTATCATATTACCAACCGTCCGGCTAGTCTCTTGGTAAACCGGACCCCTTTTGATAACTGATCCACTTTTCAGGAGACCGGTCAAATAGATCAACCTTACCTCTATGATCAACAATGTTGGGTTGAGATCAAGCCTCTTTTCTGTTATTCTTCTCATGTACTTGACGGTCTTTCTTTGTCATCAGCACCCTAATTCTCGTCAACGGTGATGGTTCTGATTAATTTCGCTTGAAGAACCGGGGTTAAGCAGATGTATGCCGTTATGTCTGCGTGCCTTCTGCATGTCCAAATTCATGTCTATGGGGTAAGTCAGTCAACAGATTGGTGGCGCTTCAAGTCCCTCCCGCCGACTTATTCTATTCTTGGGGCCGGGCGCCTCGTCCGTGTAGGGGGTGATATCTGAAGTTCTAGTCTTCTTTTTCGACTGATCGGTAGAAACGCTGCCGCGAAACTTCGGTTTAAACCGTGATAGTGTCTAGACCATGCGACCAGTCACGGACTTCGTGTTCAGAACTTCTCTAGACATCTCAGCGAAGAGCTCCTATCGAACGGAAGAGAGCATTCTACCGCGTGTATGTATACCAAGTGCTGAGTTCTCATTGTGCGCTTTGTCATTCGGATCAGTCTGGTTAGGTGTCGACATCACGAGTAATCCCGCCCTCTAGAATCATCGGCGATCCTTAGTGCTATTGGCATCATACTTACCCAAATTGTTACTTGAGTAACAATCGTGCCATTATGTGGGGAGGTAACTCGTCAGAAGCTATTCATTTGATCATGGAGGTCTTCTAGTCTCCTTTTTGCGTTGATTCGTTAACTTCGCTCCCTGATCGATGGAAAGAGGGAATAATGTTGAAGGGACATCGGTCGGCAATGTCAAGTCTCCAAAATCATTTTGTTTGTTTGGTTCACAGAAAACTAGTCTGGTGGAAGTGATGCATGCGATCTCCAGCAGGGCGCAGCACTGAAAAGCACGAGGCAATCCAAGGCACAGACCTGCTCACGCTATAGCTCAAACGACAGGTTTTGAGGTATAGATATCCGATTGGACATTCCCATCACACTGTCCTATAAACTCATTGAAGGAAGTCGACACCCGAGTAATTTCATGTTGTCGACTCAAGCTTTTGCCCACCATCATGCAATAGTTCATCGAAAGTATTCTATATGACCACGCAGACCGGGAATTCCGGCTCTTGGCTTCCAGAGATTGTGGGTGAGATAGATTCGTGAAAGGATTTTTCCTTGGGTGTAGTAGGTTACCACCCTTTCTGTAGCTCCTGAGATAGTTCGGGATTGAAGCTGAATTCGTGACCCGGACAACACCGTAGTTTACTTACAGCATCAAGGTCTAAGCGCATTGGGGATCGGCACCGAAGTGACAACCTACTCAATCCCGAAGCCTATATCAGTGTAGACCCGGTTATAAATTGTGTTTTAATCCAATCGAATTCACAAAGTATTATCGCTTCCTTGTTGGCTGTCAGCCTACAAGGTGTTGTTTGATTTCCATCTTATAGCAGAGCTCCTGCCAACGACTCCTGTCAGGTCATCTTTACCGGTAAGTGGTGTTGAATAATGAACTATTGTATCTCAAGCGACAGCTTGACCATCATTTCCTTGTTTTCTTTATTGTATCAAAACAATGGACAATGTAGCTATTGTACTGTAGCTACTATATATACAGTAACAAATCGATACACGACCGGTGCGCGTTTGCCGCGGTCTAGTCTTTCCTCAGCTATATCCAACAAGTGGTATCATAGTATATGTGGGTGTTGTGAATCAAGCCATCCGTAGTATTTCATCTCCAAATCCTCATCATTTCGGATGAGTACATTTCTGTTATTGTCATTAGTAGTCGTGCCACATAGTAGCACTTAGAAACCTCGGTTCAGCACTTACAGGAACTGAGGGTTTATTCTGACAGTTTTCGTCAATCTCTGTCTGCAATAAAAGTGGGTATATACTTCTTTTGGAAGTTAGAGCTGGGAAGAGATGGCGACGACAGACTGAACAATTGCAGGCAAACATCATTTGAAGCACGAGGATAATCGGACCTGCCTTTGCAGCAATGCAGAACAAGTGATGTCGACAGGTTGTCAGGGATATCCACACCCCTTATTCAGACAGAGAGTGATTGAAACAAAGTAAAACAATCTCTGTCAGGTACTTTGCGCCATTTTTTCGGGCTCGGAATTTCTGTGCCACAACAGGCAAAGTAGTGAGGGGCGTATTTCACAGGCCCTGCGTCAAGGCGTATCAACAGAAGGCATATATAGGCATAACGCTTACAAATAAACGGGTGGGGTAGGGATGTGTCCAAAGTCTTATAGTAGTATGAAGAAAGAAGATGTGGGACAAATGTGACCGAATGGCTCCCAGGCGTATGTCATCAACGAGTGGCATCGAGTAGGGACCTGGTGTAGGCACTGGATCTAGCCAAAATTCCACAGTGACACTTACCCCTCTGCGATTGATGTGCCAGCATATAGCTAATTCTATATCGATACATTTACATTGCGTATGTCACACCAAATAGCGGGCACTTTTACGTACTGCTACAGCGTCCCCTCATTAGTTTACAGGTCCAATTTATGTTACTGAATTATAGGACTCCAGACGCTGAAATTCATATAAATATCACTGGACTTGACAGCCCAGTGGTAATTGAAGGGTCCAGACTCGACTCCTTTTGTGGTCGGGGATAAGTAGTTGCCGATGATTCAGGGCGTAAAGTAGATGGAATTTGATCCTTGCCTCGGTGAGGGTCCTATGTGCAAACTTTGTTGTCTCCTCATGGATGACACGAGGCAGTAGAAAAGTTTGTGCATGGACCACCTTGTAATGCACATGGGGGACTATTTTTCAGCCACTGTCTCTTTTCCTTCAATTCCCATCCACGAAAAATAGGAACGGCCCTACAATGACAAACTAGCGAGTGTTCATGATTTTTGAACCTAAGTGGGTCTCAGATAGAGAGGTCTTGTGGAGATCTTGTGGTTGCTCTGATTTCCAAATGTTCTTCGTCGAATTTCGAGACAAGGTCTCCACACAGTGGCTACCATGACATCAACCTTCCTCAAGGCGATATATGTATATATGCATCTGGTTCAGAACATCTGCGACTCATCCTTTCATCATGCTTGCATCACGTATCGTTCGCCAAATGGCTGCCGGAGCTAACAGGGATCCGGGGAGAATCAGGAAAGAGAGCCAGCAAGTGGTAGGATTCTGGAATCCTTCTCTTCACCACGTCATATCTTGAAATTATATAGTTTCTAGGAATTACAGGAATAATAGGTCTTACGACCCTTATCTATTATGCTGGATACACTGCTGAAGGGAAGAGACCTACGAAGAGTTATAATGAGAGACAAAGTGAGTTGATGCTGGTTGTGTGGCTTTTATCCTTACTTCTAACTATGGACAAGCTCAGTCTAGATAATGATGAAGCAATAATCAAGGAGGTGGCTGTCATTGAGTAGACTAACCGTCTGGCCTGTATATTTTTGATCTATCCGACCCGTACACATGCTGTAGTTATCAATTTCAGTTTTCATAACCTTGATGAGGTCTAGGTGCATCACGGCCTCATGCTATTTATTCCTCGCCATGGCCAGACTCTTTCTCTTCAAGCTGCGAAGCCTTATATCGTTATCTATCTCTTTTGATGGTTGTTCGATGATACGAATACTCTCAAAGTAACGTATCCTAAACCCCATGTTGATTGCTACGAAGTGTTGCTGCCTTCACACCATTCTTCTCTAGCAAATGATCAATCACATCCAATAAAGTGGTACACGGGGTCGGAGATGACATACGGTAAGAGAAGTGAAGATAATGGCAATATATCAATCGCATCGAACACAATAATAGCTTGGGGATATACTAGATTAAGAACTCAAGCCGCTTCCTGATTCTTATCTCCCCTGCATAGTCATAGATAGCAGTTGTAAGAAAAATGTGATACCAATTTTACAAGTCATGACAGCGGACTGTTATCGTAATGAATTGACAATGAAGGATTTCATATAAGAACTGAGAGAAGTCATTCGTCATCTATGCCATATTAAGTATGTATGTGCCTTCTCAAGAAGAGCCACAAAGCTGGATTCAACAGGGGGTCACATTGCGGAGCCATCTAAGTTATACCCTAGAATAACAGATGGCAGGCAATATATGAACAGAAGCAATACACACCCATGAAATCAACGCTGACGTGCTCGTGCTGATCCCATGATTCATGATTACGAGACAGCTACCATCTCCACATCTTTATCGTGGTAAGCCCCAGATTGATCAATCAAGTACTGTAAAGTTGACGTGTTCTCCTGGCATCTGGAGAATAGAGATGATCCTTGTCAACAGAACTTCCCAAAAAGGATGATACCGGTGTATCCCACAGGAATCCTACTCACACTTTCGAAATTGATTGCTCGAAATCCCCAAGTTCCTTTTGTAACATGCGAAAAACACTTGCGTACTCCCCAGATCGATCCTTCAGTAGACGCCCATGAGCCATAAGAAGCGTGTTGATCCACATCAAGTCAAATTCCAGATGCGGACTGTGCTCCAGATGCTCAGCGATAAATCTCAGGAGCAGAGGTATGTACATCTTTGGTAGATGGCGTGATATAAGCCGAATATCGCTCCTCGGTACACTTTCGTACACCTTCTGGGCCAACGCCTTCTCGTTGAGGCGAAATGCCATAACTAGAGCTTTTAGGTATTCCCGACTTGCCAAGACATCGAGGATGGATTGAGGAGTAAGGTCGATGGAGAGGTCAAAGGGGTCGAAGGCTACCGATTCGTCGAGGGAATATATCAACAAGCCCTCTGTTGACGCTGCTGCCCATGCTCTCCCAGTTGGTGAAAACTGAACGCACTTTGTGCGCGCCTCCCGGCGGTAACGACGGACAGACATGTCACCAGCTCCTCTGCTTGCTCCCGGAAGGCTACGATCTACTCTGTCCTCAAGATCGCTTTCTTCACCACGGGTATCAATGAGATCGGCGTTAATTCCCGCACTGTTGACTGTTCGGCTGTCCAGAAACTCTTCTGTTCCATCCAAAGAAAGATTTTGACTGATCTGATACTTCTTGATCATGACACCTTCCCCTTCCCGCACATCATAAAGCACCACATACTTGCTATTGCCACCAGCAAGCAGGCAACTTCCGTCGGCGGTATATGAAAGGCTGTTATATGATTTTCCAGAAGAGTTATTGGCGGCTGAAACGCGATCATCCGCTTTTCTACCACCAGAAACATCTTTCTGTCCATCAATGATGTTAGTCTGCTTTCCTTCCTGTATATCAAAAAGAGTTATCTGGCCATCGAGGGTAGAAGCTGCAAGCTCCCTTCCATCTGGGCGGAAGGCCAGAGCGAGGACATCCGAAGTAAGCTGAAAGGGTTCCACGGCTCTTGAACGTCCGTAGACATTCCAAATTCGAATAGTCTTGTCCCAAGATGCACTTGCCAACTGATTGGCACCAGACGGCGAGAATGCCAGCGAACTGACAGGACCCTCGTGACCAGTCAAAATATCTAGTAATTTGCCTGTTTGTACGGACCAGAGAAAGACCTCAAACGAATCGGTGGAGCCGGCGGCAACCACTTCTCCAGAAGGATCAACTGCCAAGGATGAGAACTGGACAGGAAAAGGTGAGGTGAAAGTACGGAAGTTCCTGTATCTTATCAGGTCAAATGCGCGTACTGTGCCGTCGAGTGAAGCAGAGAAGAGAACTTTCCCCTGTTTCGCGAAGGCAACGGTAGAGATTGGCGCGCTATGCTCGCTGAATGTCACAAAGCAGAAACCGGAGTACGTGGACCAAATTTTGACTTTGCCATCATCACCACCAGTTGCGACAGTCTGACCATCCGACGCATAGGAGAGGGTGTTGACATCGAAGTAGTGACCCTGTTGCTTTAAGATATACGATTCAGATTGCCATTCCCAAACGAGAAGTTGACCGAGTTTTTTAGCGCCAAAGGCGAGCCATTCACCTGACGTGTTGATGGCAACAGATGAAATTTTTTCTTGGGATATGCTAAGTGTGTGAAGATTTGTAAATGCGGGCATTTCCCATAGACCAAAAATTCCAGTCGAGAATCCAACGACAAGAAGATTGGAGGGGGAATGGAAGGCTGTACACACGACCTTGGTCCTTTCCTGGTTGAAGTAATTGCGCTTGAACACGCCCCAGCGAGTGTTTGCGATGAGATTAGTACTCTTATGAGTGATTTTTGAGCTAGACGCCGGAGGTTCTTCATCAGACATTGCCTCATCCACTTCGTCGGTGGCCTTTTCCTTCCATGTGAAGACCGCACCATCACGGCTGATAGTATAAATCTGCGGGGGAGTCAACGTATGCTGTTTCAGAACACACAATGTACAAACCATTTTCTCGTCTTTTGAGAAATAGGCATTTATTACTGCGTCTTTGTGGCCAGCGAAATTTTTCGGTCGGAAGCCGTCGAGTGGATGTAGAGTGTACAGTCTTGCTGTCATGTCACGAGAGGTGGTGATGAAGCACCTGAGGAGTTTGAGTGATTGTGAGCATGTTTTGTCACGTACCAGGATGACTTACGAAGAATCTCGCGACCAAGTTATGCTCAGAACATCATCATGGTGTCCGGTGTAGGTTCTATGGAGATTGAAGGGCGCAAACTCTCTCACAAGATGATTAGGCGTACACCAGACCTGGATGTGTGGCCCATGCGTCGCAGCAATGTATCTGCGTGGAGCAAGGTAAGTTGGAAGTATAAGAAGAAAACTGAGCCAGGCTTACTTTCCATCGGGAGAAAACTTGATATCTTTCACAGGTTTATGGAAGTTGAAGTGGTGCAATACAACACTGCGCTTAGCATTGACCAAAAGGGCACGTCCATCTAGGTCATTCAGGAATCAATAAGCCGAGACGGAAGAGAAACACGCACCTTCGTCTACTGATATGAGAACGTTCCCGTCAGGGCTCAGAGCCAAAGCAAATATATTCTTTCTATTCTCAAAAGCGAATGTAGAAGATTTATTACTGAGAGAAAGTCAGGACGAGATCGAGATTTGGGCAAGTAAAAGCTTACTTGACGAGATCAAAGGCTGAGACGCGATTTCCGACTGGACTGAGGAGTGTGTAGCCATCCGGAGTATATATAATGTTCCCTTGCTGATAAACTGTTCCACATACGCTTGAGAACTGAAGGGGCTGTAAATGAGATGTCCGGGTGATGGAGATGCACTGACCTTGTAGTTGGACTTCATGATTTCCAACACAGCCACTGATGCTGATTGACCTGAGCTGACTAATCTTATCTGCACATTTATTGGGATTCAAAACATGATTTTGTTTCATATACGATTGATGAGATGTTTCATATGGGCCTGACAGTTGAGCTTGGGAAATCAAATGATATTTGATCGGTTGGCTCTCTATTGAATGTGGCTACTTGAGAGATGAGATTTTTACCAGTCTCAAATGGGGAAACCCAAGGGGGACGAGGTGGCAACTGGGTTCATCAGCAATTCTATGCAGCAATGATACTTGCTACTATACGTGCTATTCTTTCTCATGGCATTGTGATTTGTGAGTCGAGTGGTCGTTTGTTTTGATTCAATAATCTTCACAAACACGGTAGATAAAATTTGGCAGGGATCATCAGGGTCTCTTTTCAGCGGCTAATTTTCAGCCAGTTTTTGACGACCACCAACGATTACTCTGACCTATCCGCTCCTTCTTGAGTCACGCTCCTTCCCCATCAAAGATTTCTGTTCACGCTTCATCCCCATCACCCAATCCACGGTCCTGTCTGAAACTCTCGCCTGCTGTCCATCCCATGTCTTTTCATGACACAAAACAGCAAACAGGCCGCCGGTTCAGATGGACTGCACTTGTCGTTCCTCTCGTTCTTGTCTTCATCGTGGTATCTACACGGTTTACCACCCATCCTGTTGCTTTCGATTTTTTTTCTTCTCCTGCGTCAAAATCGTGGTCCCAAGTCCGGGCACAGAGTGGTGACTGGCGATTGCACAGGAGACACTCATCTCAGCAGGATGGTCCTTTTTCTCCTCTGCCGTCTGCTGCATTTGATATCCTCACGCCAACTCCCACAAGTCCGCAATTGATACCAACGGCACCTTTCGCACCTCCCACTCTGCCCACACCGTTTCCTCAACCCTACGACTCACAATTGACCCTAAATTTCTCCAGCACATCCTGTCTTCGGTTCTTCACCAACATGACTGAATCCGATGCGTTCAGAAAATGTCGTCCCTTTTCGTTGTTGTCTACAACCTCTGCGACCTTCATCAACGTGAGACGATCTATCTTTACTTGTCCTGTTTCTCAATCTTCTTCTCAAGGCTCAAACCAATTTGACACTCATGAATACCCTTGTGTGGGGAACATGCAATACGAATCTCGGAATCAATCAGTGTGATGCCAACATGGGCTGGTTTGCCTCGACGCTGAAGACAGTTTGTGATGAGGACCTCAAGGAAGGAAACTCTTTAGCTGGAGATACGTTGACAGGTAAGTCCTTATTCGTCATTTTCCCGTCAATTTGAGCGCTCAACGTCAAAAACTATATCTGCCATTTCAATCTTTCCCACCCAACCACTTCACCTTGTCCGACCGGGTTCAGCGTTAAATGCATACCAGCTCATGTATAGTGCCGCTTGCGCACAGGATCCTCGATCTGACGCCTACTGTTATATTGAAGCTGCCGCCAATTCAAGCCCCGCGGATCTATATCTGTATCAACTTCCCTTTGGAATCGACCTTCCGAACAGTGCGGTAAACTTCTCTTGTTCAACCTGCTCACAGGGCCTCCTGGGCATTTATGCAGATAGTTTGAGCAACAAGACCCTCGCAAATGATCTAGATAAACTGGGGGAAACGTATAAGGGTGCGGCGTCAATTGTCAATACTGCCTGCGGCTCCAATTTTGCTAGGACGAATGGGGCCTCCACGTCGCAGTCGCCCTATGTGACCGTTATCCCGCTCATATTGCTTTTCGGTTTCTGGTCCTTTGTTTTCTAGACGTTTCTCTGGTATCTCCGAGTCATTGTCGTCGCGTTGGAATCTTTGCTTGTTATTTATTACCTACGTTCTCTTGTTCAAACTATACTGGTGGATGAGTGGTGTTTTCGGGGTTTATGGCTACTCAAACACCACGATACTTTTTTCTTTTCGATTCCTTACTGGGTTTCATTGTCATTATCATTTTTTTGGGTGTCTGGGTGGTTGAATTTTCTAAGGAATTCGCTCTAGAGACTGACATTCTTTCTCCGGATCCTTCGGACGGTCTTTTACACATACGTATCTCTGCTTACGAACGTAGTAGTTTAATGGTTGCCTCCGGTTATACCTTTGCAGATTGGGTGTTTGTCTCACCCGGATCTGCTGGCCCTCTCTGGAATGAGATGATATTACAGTTCTGTAGCATGGGTGTTGATATGTTACTGATCAGGTTTGGACATGATGATCTAGCAAAGCATCCAGGCGATTCATTTCTAGACAATCAGGTTTTCAAGACCTGGCTGCCCGTCAAATCCACTATCGACCTCAAACGTGTGCAAATTTTGAGAGCAATACGGATATGTTGTCAATGAACATCAGCGGACTGATTCTTCTTTCGCTCACAGCACATAAACAGAACCTGCTAACCTTCTCAGTAATCCATCAAATCAAAAGAAATACCACCAGGAATTCGTAGCACTGGCTTCGGCGTGAATTCAAAAAAAACCATAACAAAACTCCACGGTGAAAAAATCAGATGAGCCGAAGGCAAGTGCCTGACGATGTTGAGCAATGGAAAAATATGATCTTCGCTCTGCAGCACTACGGAACAATGGCACTGGAGAGGAGGAAGGGTTTTGAAGAGCCTTGGAAAGTTCCGAAGTCCGATCCCGAATGGACGACCCAGGAGGAAAAGCTTCCATCGGATTCTCCGATCCCGCACTACCTCGAACAGTCGACGAGGAAGAAGTATCAATACACTGATGATTTATATGAGGGACAGACGAAATAAAAGGCGAAAATACCCAAGGCGAAGGCGACGAGATTGCTTTCTACCGTGGGATCGATATATCTACCAAATCATCAGTCTTGGTTGCACGGTGTATGTAAACAAAGTACTGACTGCATAAAATTGAGCACAGTTTCTGCTCCGAATGGTAATTG
>Ga0153944_1000337_pt1 | contig 20434 bp, 20 predicted proteins | sample TSNJ028MetaG_FD_104703 | JGI IMG/M metagenome (GOLD analysis project Ga0153944, IMG submission 104703) | Attine ant fungus gardens microbial communities from New Jersey, USA - TSNJ028 MetaG | ecosystem: Host-associated > Fungi > Mycelium > Unclassified | place: USA: New Jersey, Wharton State... | reverse complement strand
CGGAACCTCCTAAAACAGTTGCATTTTTCAGTAAATATGCTATTATGGTTATAGGAAAAAGTGCTCCGCCTGGTTTGTTTTCATACAAAAACATTATACCATAAACAGAGTGCTTTTTCTATGTCTAAATATAAGTAAGTCAGTATTCATGCAGGTTTCAAGGAGCTTGTATACCTGTTTTCGTTTCCTAATGTACTCATTTTCATTACCTCGACTTTTGTCCAAGGCTCCTAGTCAATATCACAGTACATATATTCGAAATGTGCAGGATCTGCCTATACTGGGTAAGAATGTCATGCTTCAAATCAAATCCTATGAATATAAATGTGAGAATCCAGAGTGTGATGCCGTATCGACCGTTGAAGATTTTGGAGACTTTTTAGGTTATCATGGGCGCAAGACAGAACGGTTAGAAGATTTTTTGTGTACCCTGGCATTGGAAACCAGCTGCGAAGGTGCTGCACGCATATGTAAGGAAATAGGAATAAAGACAAGTGGGGATAGTATAATAAGAATCTTAATTAAAAATATGAAAAGCAGCCCATGCCGAAATGTGGCGATGTGGTAGGTATTGACGATTTTGCATTCAAAAAGCGCTTTACTTATGAAACAATAATTGTAGATGAAAAGACGCATCAGACAGTTGCTGTATTGGTAGGACGGGATGGTACAACATTAAAAGAGTGGTTAAAAAGCAATAAGCATATAAAAACCGTGACAAGAGACCGTGCCAGTGCATATGCAAAAGCAATTTCAGAAGTACTTCCTGATACAATGCAGATAGCTGACCGCTTTCATCTTCACCAGGACCTGCTGAAAGCCATTACCAAAGCACTTGGAAGGGAAATACCTTCAACAATAGCAATACCTAAAGAAGAAATCCTAGATAAGACCCCTGAAGAAGGCGTAGCTAAAAATCAAGGGCAGGCATGGCAGGAAAGTCATGATGAAAATTCTAAAGATGCTGTCGTGATATCATTTGATGAAAATCCTGAAGAGAGTAAAAAAAATGCCCAAGGCTGTGGATAACTTAACGGATTAATATTTCGCGGACAGGGCTCCGCCGGTACGCAGTTGAGACCCACCCGTTCGCCGAATGATTTCGGTATATTTTTTAAATGTAATTCGCGAAATGATTCCACTAAATATATGATCATTATTTTGTTGGATATTCCCATTGTTACATAGGTCAATCCCCACCCGGACGCCAGTCTTGACTTGACAGCCATTATCTGATAGCTGCTATGGCGATGGGTAACTCAGGAATATCAGGTACATAGTATCCCCTTCGCCTTTACAAGTGTACCATCCAGATAATGGCTGTCAAGACCAAGTCGCTGACGCGATGGCTGGTTATTGAAAACCTGTTTATCGGCTCCGAATAATCTTGGAATAGCAGTGTGCTGGCTTTAGTAATATGAATATGCGTGAGTACTGTTCTAAGCATAAGCTTTAAACTAAGCGGACTCCATTCGCGAATTGGTGGTATCTAAACAGGATATGGGTGGTACAGAACTTCGTTCCGTATCGGACTCATTCCTGCGAAATAATCAACGGAATCAGAGGAGAAAAGGGGAAAACTTATTGAACAGATACAGCAGCTATATAATCAGGGTGTAATAATATGTGAAATAGCAAGACGGACAGGGAAAAACCGGCATACAGTAAGCAAATATATAGAAGGTGATGCTGATAACCTCTGCCGTTCAAATAAAACAGGGAGCCTTGATGTATATAAGGATTTCATAATAAAAGAGCTTCAAAATGAAGTTTATCAGGCAGAAATAGTCCGTAAGCTAAAGGGAAAAGGATATACAGGTTCTGATGGGAATGTTCGTGCATATATAAAAAAGCTGTGTGATAAATATGGGATAACCCCGTCCAAATATACTTCAGAAGGAAACAGCACCAATGCAGAAAATAAAAGTGGTTCGATAGGCAATTCATTTGATTATATTACACGGAAAGGAATATTCAATCATCTCTGGATGGATATCAGACTGACAGACTACCATAAAAGATATATCTTTGAAAAAATATCCTATATTGTATCAAATGGAAAAATGTATTAATGAATTTCGCCACAATATTTGAGTATAAGGAAATGGCGAGGTTATACTTATATGCTGATGAATACAATAAATCCGACATAAAGGAATTAGCGTCTTTTGCCAAAGGACTTAATAAGGATATGGATGCTGTTGAAAACGCAGTAGCCAGCGATTTAAGTAATGGATTTGTTGAGGGTACGAACAATAAGGTAAAGATGGTTAAAAGGACGATGTATGGCAGATGTGGTATAAAATTACTGTCTACGAAGTTAATGTATACACCAAATAGCGTTAATGACTAATTTACGGATATATGCGGAATAACCTTAATTTTGACCCATATTAACGTTTAAATCTGATCCACCTAGCATGGTAGAAATCCACTGTCAAGGCACACTGCGTTTCACCAAGGCGAGCCTTGACAGTGGATTTCTACCATGCTGTATTATAAGTAAGGGCTTAAACCCTTTTGTACAGGTGGGTCACTTTTTAGCATTAAAACCGGGTCAGGTTTCAGTGTAAATCAACAACAGTCAGGCTGAAAATAATGACGTTTACAATTATATAAACGGTATCCATCATTCTTGTTTCAACAGTATTCTTGATCTGTTTGCTCCTGCTGTCGGCTATCTAGCGGCGGATACTCAACTGGCAAAGCAAAAGAGCTTGTCGCTTTGGTGGAGTTGTCTGTACTGAAAAGTCAAACACAAACGAATACTGATGATGGTTTTTTGGGGCAGATATCGGTCGACTGATTAATTGGTTCCTGCCAGAGCAGCAAAGATGTAACGGTTGACCATTCAAAATAATCTCTTGACCAAGTAAGCGATTAATCACAAGTGACGGGATTGCCTGATATGACTCCTCACACACTGTTCCGTCTTCAAGGGTCAGACACACTGTAGCCTGGCTTTGATTTGCTCCCAAGTCCTCAGGTCTGATTGTATTACAAAAATCACGTACAAGGTTTTTGATCAGGGGAGAAACCTTAGATGACACAACATAGGCAGCTGTTACCCATACTTTGATGATATTGCAAAGGACTTTAATCTCCTGTTCCGTGTATTCATGGCAGGATGTAAGCCAGTGCTCATCATGGCTGTCTTTCTTTAACGGTGCCAGTGCTATGATATACCCCTTATACATGGCATATAAAGCCACAGCCACAAGTTTTGGCCTTTAGTATGGCGGCGTTCCCATGAAAAACCCTGTACAAGTTCAGATCCAGAACTCCTACCAGATAGGATAAGAAACGTGCCATATAGGGTTTGTTTTCAACTTTATTAGCTATTAGTTCGGAGAAAAATACACCTGATTTTTTTCTGTGGTGCTCTTGAATACACATCATCTCTCTGGTATAGTATTTCACCCACGCGAAACCTCCTAAAACAGTTTTATTTTTCAGTAAATATGTTAATATGATTATAGATTTTAGAAAAAATGCTCCGTTTGATTGTTAAATTCGTTTTAATACCTATTCTTCTTAATAACATTTTAATTAGTTTCAATTCTTTTATAGATTTCGTTAAAGTATAAGGAATTCTATCCCATAAAATGTATAAATATTTTATGACACCCAGTTGTTTACTATACCATTTTTCTATTTCACTATAGCCAGTGTTTGCATACATTTCCATAATTCTGTCATGCCAAACACCTTTATTACTTGCATTAAGCAACTGACCATTATGACGAGCAATATTTTCAAAAGATGAGTCAAAGAAGTTAAAGCGGTTCTGCACCATATTCCAAAACTGTTCACCTTGTAAGTTGTTAATCATAATACAAGAAACACCTTTTTTTTCATTTATACTTCCACCATTTTCTATAAGAAGTTCCGGGTGCTCATTTTGAATTCCCCAATAATCCCCTATTGTCCAATCACCAATACGCTTTTCGCCTGCATAAGCACATTTATAACAACTATCACGATATATGTCAGAATTTAAGAACAGACTGTAATAGGATGATAATGCCATTCGTTGCTTCTTTTCTCTAATTACATTTTTATGATCAATATATTTAATATTTGCTGTCAGACCCCACCCATTCTTTTTGTCCCTAAAGTCAAAATTAAATATTTTCCCATTTAATCTTTTCTCTAATTCTAGGATATATGAATTAAAAAATCTTGCATTTGGAACGCCATGACATATAATGTCCATAATCAACATATTACTAAATTTTCCATCCCCTACTACACTTCTACATGCAACAGCTTGGCATGGGGTACCAGAAAATAAAACCAAACGTCCACTATGCACTTCTCTCTTTATATCACTTAATATATTTTCCAAAGAACTTTGTACATACTTAGAGCCTTGTAGTTTTCGCAAGTCTTTAATATTTTCAATTGCAATATGTTCAGAAGATAATTTACCATTACGGTTAATCAATGCACAACCAAAAACTACGCCACCCTTTTCAATAACCATTTTTGCCACTGTAGCAAAAACACCACCAGAAGCAGAAAACTTCAATTGTTCATCATCTTTTGTGACTGCAACATACGATGTTTTAACATCAAATTTGTGAAAAAGGTCATTATTAAAGCAGCAGATCCGTTCACATAGTTTACACCCTATGCATTTAGACATTTCAACATGAGGATATACGAATCCATATATATCCTCTATCATTGAAATAGCACTTTTAGGGCATACCGACATACATGCTGAACACCCGCAGCAATTTTCTTTTTCCTTTAACAATTTTATTGTATCCAAATTATGAATCTCCAATTCTTAATCACTATAAAGTTAATGTAAAAATTTGTGTACTATGGAACATATAAAGTCTCTATTTTTTTTAAAATTTAAAACAGCATATAAGCTGAAATTAAATGTTTGAATAACAATCGCAATACTAAAGCTAAAAAATTCTGTCGAAAAAATAAAAATTAATATATAAGTGAATTCTATTAGTATGTTCTTATAATTGAGCGCTTTCATCCTCTTTCCTATAAAGATTTCTGAAGCATAACATCTATATAACATAGAAATAAAAGTAGCGACTGCAATTCCCTTTACATCACGTGTACTGTAATATGTTAATGATACAATAATTAAAAACATGAGTACACAACTCATATTTGCTTTCAGCATTTCTTTTTCTTTTCTTAGCACCTTGTAAAAAGTATTATTAACCAATTGCATTTTTGATTGCAGTACAATAACACCAAACAAAATATTTAAGTAACTTAAGATAGGCAAGTATTTCGGTAAGAAAAATTTTATTAGTAACACCATTAAGAAATAAGCAAAAAGTGAAGTAAAATTAAAAAATCTAACGCAATCATTTAAAGTATTAAAATATTGTCCATAATTGCATTTAGGAAGCCTTTTCAAGGTAGGATAGAGCACTAAACTAACAGCGGTAATAAACACTAAAATCAAATTAGTAATTGTGATTCCAAACGAATAGAATGCATATTCCGTAATATCTCCCCAAATATCTACCATAATTCTTCCAATTCCTGTTACAATCATACCCATCAAATTGGCAATCATCAGATTTAAACCTACACTTACAACTTTTTTAAATTCAATAAAACCATTACTTAAATTTGTTGATTTTCCAAATATCAATATCATATTGCACTTAATTAATGCAATTGAAACAACTAATTTAGAAAACACATCAGCAAAAATAACATAATAAAAATATCTTTCAGGCATGAAGCATATAGCAAATATACCGCATAGCAAAATGATTTTATCCAAAACAACATAAAAACTATATGCTTTAATTTGATTAGTAATTTGTAGTATATATAGCAACAAACTATTAATCCCCATAAGCAAAATGTCTATACATACTGCCATAAATGCTATTCTTCTTTCTCCGTTACACAAAACAAAAGACAGAATAGTACCTAACAAAGTGAAGATTGTTAACATGACAAAATAAAATCTATTAGCCATTCTCAATTTTTTAAACGGTAATTCGTTATACTGATATTTTCCATATATTAAATAAATGCCATCATTAAATCCAAGTGCAAAAAGTCCTACATATGTTGAATAGAGAACATAAATTTGCCAATAACCATAATCAGACACTGATAAAACCTTCGGCAATATAATAGAACGTGAGAGACTTAATACTAATGATATGAATTGAGCCGCAAAAGTAAACCCAACACCTTTTACTGCTGTATTAATTATTTTCTTATCCTCTTGCAATCTATCTACCTCCCCATAAGTTAGCAAGTCTACTATTGGTTGATTTTATAAGTACAAATATTATTTATGGGGCAAAGTATAAACTTACTTCAAATTAATTTCAGAAATTTCAAACCTGCACAGATTACTCCTTAATAGTTTTAAGTTATGTTTTACTCGAAATATTATGTACCTAACTTTGCTACATTGTGGAATCACTCTGTCTCTATATATAATTTTTTGGGCACCTACTGGTTTAGATTTATAACAAAAAAAGGTAATTTCCTCTCTATATTTTTTAACAAAGCGACTTGAGTCAATTGTTCTATTTAACAGATACATATCTCCTCTAAAAAAATCCGCTTGAACTTCCGATCTATTTGAAGCACTATCTGTTGTCCGATATACTGATAGTGTTTTGTTGTAAAGAACCGTATTGTATCTTTCTGAGAAATCCACAAAAAATACAAGATCAAAAATATAAGGATAATTTGAATTAAATCCTCCAAAGTCCATAAATGAAGACTTTTTAAACATTATTCCGCATGTAGGTCCTCCTCCGAAACCATTGTACCAATCATTTGCACAATCGTTCGCAGTTATTTTTTGCAGTGCTTCCCTTTTTTTCTGGAATGTATTAAATAAGAAACCTTTCAGCCGTCCTTTTAATTTAGCTTTTTTCCCAAAAGTTGTTTGAATACTTTTCCCATCGAAATAATAGCTCCGATTAGGAATAAGACAATCAATATCATCTAAACGATTTGCCACAAATAGTTTCCCAATTTCATGCAAATAATTGGGAAGTAGCACATCATCATCTTGTAAATATGATATAAAACTTCCATTAGCCAACATTGCACATTTATTCATATTGTTACACATGCCGACATTTTGATTATTTGCATAAATAAGAACTTTATCTGGGTCCAATTCTACATCAAGTAAGTCAATATTAAACTCATTATCATTTGATACAACTATGATATTATATATTATATAATCAACAGGTTCTTGATTTAAAATACTCAGAATTGCCTCCTTAAGACTATCATATCTCTTGAAAGTTGGAATTACGAAACTTATCAAGGGTATTTTCTGAGTTACCCTACCAAATAGCAAATTACTATGTACCTGCTCAACTTCAAAAAAATTATTCATACATCCTCCCATTTATGTAAACTTAACTCAAATTCCCAAAATAGACGAAGTATATGGGAATGTAGCAGCCGCTCCAGAATAAATAAAATAATAATACCAATACGCCAGATCATAAAATATAATAAAAGCAATTGATAAGTGCCTTCTTATATTACTTGTACACTCAATATTTTTCTGTTGAACTTCAATTCGAAAAAAACCAAAATATCTGCTAATTCTTATTCCCTGTTCAAAAATGCTTGTTAGCTGAAGAAGGATAGCTTCAAGTATACAATTAAATAACAGAAAAAAAAGTTCTTTCTGATTAATTTTTTTTAAATGCTTTCGATTGATATAACATAAAATAAAGATCGGGATACAAAGAGGGATTGTTAAAAAAACGAATTTTACTGTTCCAGTAACGTAATAATAATAATTACTAGGTAATATACCAATAGATATTAGCATATTTACAATATAATTCAGCACAAACAAACCAACGAACAATACCGTAATAAATAAGATTCTAACGTATTTCGGATAGTTCCCATAAATCGATAAGTATGTAAATATTAATAAAAAACCAATAATTGCACTTGAATGAAACAACATACCTACAACTATAAAGCCACAGTATTTTATATACTTTTTAGAATATAAATAATTAACTGCATAGAATACAATTACAATGGCAACATACTGTCTTAATATGTTGTATGATTCTTGATAAAACAGTAAATAATATGATAGCATTCCTATCCATATATATTTTTTTGCACAACGCTTTATCAAAGTAATAAATACAATTCCTGTAGTAATGAAACTAAGAGTAAAATAAAACCAATGTGCATTGTCAGTCATACTGGCAATGAAATAGTTTAATAAAAGATAAAAAATGCCACTCCGTTTATTATATGAATCACCTATAAATATTATAAAACTATCCGCAGAAGCTGCACTATTAAAAATCCGGTTTCCATACTCTAGTATATCCGTACCTATAGTAAAATCTCTGCATCCAGCTAATATTGCTGGTAAAAAAAGACCAATGAAAATTATAAATCGTGCAATTGGTTTTGGTTTAGAAATCAATCCGACATGTATAATAAAGACAGATAATATGTAACAAGCCAAATAAACAAGCATCTAATTTTTTCTCCTTTATGCAATTTAAATTTATCAACAATACTTGCTTAAAAACTGTTTACATTTATTATCCCAAGTGTAATTTTCCATACGTATCATAGCTCCTTTTCCCAATTTTTTTCTTAATTCTTCAGATTTTATTAATTCCTCACAATGCTCTTTAAATTGTTGAATAATACTTCTGAGATTTCTATCTTTAATCGGAACAAGCCTACCACAGGTCTCATCTATTAATAATTTTGCTCCATTTTGTTCTAATGAAATTACTGGTAGACCATTTGACATTGCCTCAAAAAGTACCGTACCTGTTGTTTCTCTTAAACTCGGAAAAACAAATACATCAGCTTGTCGATAATATTTTCCCATTTCTTCATAGGGTATTTTTCCCACAAAATGCATCCTGTCGCTAATTCCTAAATCATTACATTTTGCTAACAAAATCTTTCTTTCGGGACCGTCCCCTAATATTACAAATTTATAGTCAAGCTTTCTATCTATTTCTGATACAACATCAACTAGAAAATCAAGACCTTTTCTATAAATTAATCTTCCAGCCCAAAGAAAAAACACCGTATTATTTTCACGATCCATATCATAGCAAGGAGATTCTTTAACGTAGTATACTCCATTCTCTGTTAAAAGATCACACTTTTCTTTCTGCTTAATTTTTTTTTGTAAAAATATTTTTGTTTCTTCATTAGCAGCAAATATATATTTTGCATGATTCAAGCTCTTTACATGCCAAGGTAAATTAAGCATAAAATGATTAATAAATGTACGCTTTAACTCTTCAATTCTGTGATCCTTAACATATGGATAAAACACATTAGGCGTAGTCTGCGCTCCGCCTACAGGTCCAAATACATAATCTATCCCCGTTTTCCATAAGGGGGGGACAACTCTATAATCACCCAACGTTATATGTTGTACCAAATCAAATTTATTTGTCTGATATATTTTACTAATTGCTTTCTCAACAGTATATTGCCATGCAATATAATAAATAAAATACATCTTTTCGTGTTTTGTAAAAATATTACTCCAGAGTACTGCATCATGGTAGTACATAGTCACGTTATCAATTCCTTCTTCCTTTAAATAACGCTGGATAGAATTGCGATTTTCTTCGCGTGTGATAATTGATACTTCTGAATAATTACGCATAGCTTCTGCCCATGCCCAACCACATTGTGCTTCTGAGCCTATATAAGGATTACATGCAAATGCTGAATATAGGATTTTCATTACAACCTCCAACATCAAAACATAACAAATATTGGTGTTAATACTAACCAATATAAAAATAAAATTTAAGTTATACTGTTATTATAACCATTTATTGCTTTATCTCAGTAAATACCTTTTCCAAATACTTTATTGATTTTAACCGCATATTTTCAATGACATCATTCACAAATTCATAGTTAATACTTTCATCTAAAAGTGAAAAATCATCAAATGATTGTAAAATTCTATCTTCAAGCCCAGTCATTTTCAATATATCAATATTCCTTGTTTGAGTATTATTATTAGGTAGTATCTCAATAAAAGTTCTATTAAAATTAATTGAAAAAGCTGTACCATGAAACGAATCAGTAATAATACATTCTGCATTTTTAAAATATGCTAAAAATCTTTCAATACTAGGACAATATACTGGTTTTCCTCCTTTTATTATCCTATGTAATAAAGGAGTTACTCTAATTAGATCACATCCTTTTAATTTTGCAGCTCTCTTTGCATATTCATCCATATTTGGATTACTGTGAAGTTGATACAATAAGATATATTTACCAGGAACATCTCTATCTATAAATTTATACCACTCATTTTGATTAAGTAACAATGTAGGATCTAAAACAACTTCCGGTTTACTCAACCCAATATTTGAAATTAGTTGAGAAGCACTATCTTCTCTTACAGAAATATTGATATATTTTAAAAGATATTTTTTTACTTCTGATATTGAAGATTCATTAAACTCCGATTTGCCAAAACTTGCTGCATATGTGAATTTAGGTTTATTGTCAGGTACGAAAGCTAGGTAATATGAATAGTCTATTGTAGAATTTGCCACATTTCCCCATACTTGATCGCTTCCAGTACAATAAATGTCTGCAACAGGGCAATTTAATTTTAATTCATCATAACTCGAAAATTGATTCGCCGTTAAATGCAAATATTTATGTCTAAACTTATCAAATAAATTTCCCATTAAAACATATTCTGGTGTTTGAATCAATAAATAAAATATTCGAAGATATGCATTTGAATTCCATTTTTTTTTCTGTGTTACAAGCGTACGGGTAATATTTTTTTTTCTTTCTTCTGTACGAATATAATCTATAATCTCAACACTATGTCCAAGTCTTTCTATAATTTCCTGCAATGCATATGCTTGTAGCAATGAGCCATAGTTAGAAATCGCATGCCTAGTAATAATCGCAACCTTCATAATATAATCCTTCCTAGATACAAAAACTAATTATAATAAAATTCTACATCTTTTTTTATACTTTGAATTCTTGATTTAATAATTTTTGCAGGTACTCCTCCGACTATGGAATATGCCGGTACATCATTATTCACCACCGCACCAGCGGCTATTACACACCCATCACCTATGTTTACACCATCAAGTATCACGGCTTGTGTTCCAATCCAACAGTCTTTACCTACCCTAATACCTTTTCTTGTTTCACCTTGTAACCTTATCGGTATTTCATTATTCTCAAAAACATGATTTTCTGCCGCCATACTTACTCCAGAGGCAAAAATACAATCATCACCAATCTCAATATTTCCTCTAACCTCAATAAAACAATTTTGAGCAAATCCAACGCTATTTCCAATTTTTAATGATTCGCCTAAATTTCTGATTACTCCAGTACACTCAATAATGGTACCACTTCCGATAGATACATTTTCTCCAAACTCGATTCCACCTTTTGATAAGGCATTAATCTGGCATCGATATCCTAATGTTAATCCACCTTTTGTCCTAATATGTCTTGAATGTCTAATTTTTACATGCTTTCCAATAAAAATAATTCCATGCTTTTCTTTAAAGAAGAATCCATGCCACATTCCTCGAAGTACTTGAAATCCTTTTTCAAACAAAATTATCATAATATCTGTCAAAGTAATATTCTTATCAATTTGATATGGCACATGTTTAATTCTAGAAATTTGATTAGATACAAAACGATTAAGCATAATATACTCCCTATCTTATTATGAGTTCCATATATAGTTCTAGCAAATGTTTGCTATAGGTTTTTATAGTATTGCTCTTTACATTTAAGCAGTTATCTTTCATCTTATCTGTTAAAACATCATTTCTCCATAACAATATCATTGCATGAGCTAACTCATCTTTATTACAACCTTCAAATAATAGCCCTGTTTTTCCCGGTTCAATAAGTTCATTTGTACCACCTAAATTAGAACCGATTACTGGTGTTCCCAAGGATTCTGATTCGATTATTGAAAGTGGGCAGTTCTCATACCATTCAGACGGATAAATACAAAATCTTGCACCAGCAATAAGTTGTTTTAACTCATTTCCGGATTTAAATCCGACAAAATTTATATTCTTTAATGATTTTACTTTCTCTTCCACAACACTTTCCAAGGGGCCACTTCCAGCAATTATTACCCTAATATCCTTTAAGGTCTGACAAACTTCTAAAAGTGAGCGAATCCCTTTTTCTTCGCTTAAACGGCCAAAATACAATGCATACTTTTCATCAATATTGGATGGGACAAAATCATCCAAATCATCTGAAAAGTTATACTTTACTATAATACGCTCTTTATCAACACCAGCAACTATCAGTTGCTCAGCAATAAATTTACTGGGTGCTATATATTTATCAACCAAATTATATGTGTTTCGGATATGATAATAATACGACTCCATCGCAGCAACACAACTTTTTAAAATAGAACCATGAACACATCTATTTTTTATGCAATTCCAAAATTTTCCAGTTTTACAGTTATCACATATTTTTTTCTTATGTTCAATATAAAAGCGATGACATGGACAAGCGATCTGAACATCATGCACAGTTTGAAGAATAGGAATTTTTTTCTTTTTAATCTCATAAATAATTGCTGGAGTCAGTTGGAAATTAATATTATTCAAATGGCATATATCCGGCTTGAAATCATCAAGAATAACGCCGAGTTTTTTTTTAGCATCAAAAGAGTAGATTGTTCTAAAAGAATAGATAATCTTATTTATACTACTCGTATTCCGAAAATCCTTTTCTTCAGCATATATATTTAAAGCATTTCCTACACACCGATTTTTGTGGTCCATCCCAAAGAATTGAACTTCATGCCCTTGTGATTGAATAAACTTTCCGAGTTTAAGTGTATAAGCCTCAGCTCCCCCAACTTTGTGGAGAAACTTATTAATCATTAAAATTTTCATTTGACAACTCTCCACTTTTAATTGGTAATACTAACCTTTCATGATTATTATTTACATGGTTCTTAACATTCCTTATAAATGGATAAACCCAAGCATGAAAAATACAAATAATTACAAAAGTCAATGGTTTAGGCATCACTTTACATGAAGCTGTCATTACTTTCTTCATGATTGGAGTAGTATCATTCCATAACGGTTCATTTTTCCATGCTGTCATACCTCGATACCTTAAAAATTCCTCTCGATATGGATGGTTATCTTTTTTCAACCATGGTCTAGTGTTAGATAGGAAACATGTCGTAAAATGAACAATAATTGGATCTTCGATATCTTTCTCAAATTGATCTTTACTGTATGCCCAAACAGGTTTACGGCAAGCATTCAAGCCTTCATAGCCAAGATCATAACATGCTGTTTGTGCATTATATGCAATAGGCAACAGTTTTACTTTTTTTAAAGGTTGGAACACACCATTTACAACCCCTTGATCAACATATGTAATATCACCGTCGTATTTCTTTATAAACTTAATAAATTTAGTCTCAACATCATTTGCACGCCATGCATCAAGATCAATTACCATAAGACCATTATTCGTATAGATAGAATCAAGGGGAATTCCAATATTTTCACGATACTTTTTTCCTCTACAGTCATCCGCACTCATGACCCAAGTTCCTTCCATGTCCATTTTCCAAAGTGATTTCAATGAATAACGAATAATCATGTCACAATCAATATAAATCACTTTATGTATATTCTTTGGTAAGACTTGCAACATAAATAGGCGAGAAAAAGTACTGATATGCCAGCGGCCGACGCTTATCTTCCTGGAGGCAATCTTTTCAATATCTATGTTTTCGAGATAAAAGAGATTTCGTCCGTAAGACTCGACCATTTCTCTTAGGATCCTTTTATGTTCTTCACTGATTCCTTTGTCAATGATGTAAATATTGATATCATCTACATCTGAGTTATTAACCAGTAATGAAACGATAGAAATTGCCGCAAGTTCCGAATACAAATCACTACTTGAATAAATAACATTCATCTTAAAACCCTTTTCTCCTTATAAAGATTTTAATTTCTGATAGTCTTTGAAAGTCATCAAATTCAAATCTTTATCGCTAATAATAAGGTTATCTTTCCCACCAATTAATTCAAATGGCCATTCAATGCCAATATCTAGGTCATTATACATAATTCCAGAGTCGCCCTCACCATAGAACATCTCGGCGCACTTATAACTGACAACAGAGTCCTCAATCACTAAATATCCATGACCAAAATACTCTGGGACAAGCAGCATATTTGTATTTTCTCCTGTAAGATGAAATCCTCTCCACTGTCCAAACGTGAGCGAATCAGTCCGTAAGTCAACAATGATATCATACACGTGACCACTGATACATCGTACGAGTTTAGCTTGTTGCTTCACAAGTTGGAAATGCGTTGCACGGATAACACCACGCTTTGACAGTGTATAAAATACTTCTTTCAGGTCATGATTGATACCATTAGTCTTAAACATATCAACGTTGTAATCCTTAATTAGACTACCTCTATTATCAGTTATGTAGAACGGTTTTATAAAATATGCTCCTTTCAAATCCAATTCTTGAAAGTCAAATTTTTGTACCATTATATCTTCCTTCCATTAAACAGTTTTCAACCACTCCATTGTCATTAGGGTTCCTTCTGCAAAACTGACTTCTGCCTTATAACCACAATCAATTTCTGTTTCGCTCGTGTCAAATGTACTCAGAGGTAAATTTATTCCCGTAAAAAGAACATCGCCAAACAATGGAGTCACCTCAGGAGCCAATACCTGTTGTAATTCAATTATGAACTCCTTTAATGGGCGAGCTGTGGAACTGCCAATCATATATTCGTAGAACGGTTTACCGTTCTTAGCAATCAGATAAAATGCTTTTGCAACATCGGTCACATAAACAAAATCATAATTCTGGTTAGCTGCAGTAAACTGGAGTAACTCATTGTTAATTATTTTCCTCAAAGTAGTGTTGACAAAACGAGGCGAATGCTCACCAATACCATAAGCATTCGTAATCATCGGCCATACCAGCTCTATACCGATTTCAACAGCAACAGACTTGCACATACAATGTGCAATATGTTTACCCATACCATATATATATCCCATATCAGGGCGGCTCCCCTGTGCATGAATAGCAACTTCTACTTCATATTCCATGATACTTCCTGCACCAACAAAACGTGTGCATCCCCTATTTTTTGCAACTTTCATACACTCAACTGTATTTAATGCATTTTTCATCTGAAGGTTGTAGTCAAAACGTGCAGAACCTGAAGAACCAGCCCAAGCAAAATGAATAAAGGTATCATACTCACCTACCGGGATCTTCTCTTTAATCATATCTATATCTTCAATATTGCACTTCATGTAACATAGATTTTTATTTTCCTTTAACCGTCTAGGAGTATCCCCTATATCTAAAGCAAGAACCTTCATGCCATTGTTTAAAAAGCATTCAACTGTATAACTTCCAACAAACCCATCCGCTCCAGTAATAATTACATTTTCCATGGTTTACCCTCTCCCTCATTAGTTAGCTAAGAAAACATCAATTTCCTTATCCATGCATGCCCGAATATCTCCATTTGAAATCCAACATTTACTCCATTCCACCACCATTTCAACAGCTGTGCCCAAATTCCAGTGAGGATTCCATCCGAAAGTAGATTTCAGTTTTGAACAATCCAACTTAAGAAAGTTAGCTTCATGTGGTCCGTCGTCATAACGGTTAATCCACTTCATACCCTCGCCCCATTTCCTGACAAACAAATCAACCAAATCACCTGTCTGGAGGCAATCTAAATCATCAGGACCAACATTATAGTAACCAGCATACTTACCATCTTGATATTGCATCGCAGTAATCATCAGATATGCATATAATGGCTCCAACACATGCTGATAAGGACGAGTAGCAAATGGATTTCTTACCACTATATCCTCATGCTTAATAGCAGCCCTGATACAATCAGGAATAATGCGATCATTTGAGAAATCACCACCACCAATCACATTACCTGCTCTAGCGGTGGATATCGCAACGCTACCATCACTAAAGAAACTGTTCTTATAAGAATGGGTGATCAATTCAGAACAAGACTTAGAATTTGAATAAGGATCATATCCATCCAATTCTTCATTTTCACGGTATCCCCAAGACCACTCTTTATTGAGATAGACCTTATCTGTAGTTACATTCATGAACGATTTCACGCAATCACTATTTCTTACACATTCTAAAATATTAACCGTACCCATGACATTGGTTTCATATGTATAAGCTGGGGCTTTATAACTATCACGGACAATTGGCTGCGCTGCAAGATGAATAACAATTTCAGGCTGTGTATCATCAAAGGTTCTTTTTAATAGTTCATAATTTCGGACATCCCCAATTACCGAATGAATATCCTGCTTGATTCCTGCGATTTCAAAAAGAGAAGGAGATGTTGGTGGATTCAATGAATAACCGGTAACCTCCGCATCAGCATTTACCAAAGTTTTGCAAAGCCAAGAACCCTTAAATCCAGTATGTCCTGTTATAAATACTTTCTTTCCTTTATAAAATGATAATTCAAACATGTTCTCTCCTTATTTCCACAGTTTCCATGGAGCTTTACCTTCGTTCCATAGTTTTTCAAGCTGTTGCTTTTCTCTTAAAGTATCCATACACTGCCAATAACCCTTGTGAGTATAAGCTACCAACTCGCCTTTATTAACCAAACCATTCATTGGTTCTTTTTCAAATACAGTTAAATCACCATCAATATAGTCTAATAACTGTGGTTCAAAAACCATGTATCCAATATTTATCAAATCGCCATCCATATCAGATTTTTCTCTAAAAGCTCCAACCGTACCATCTCTATTTATATCTAAAACGCCTTTGTTCTGTCCAAAGTTATATACTGATACAGTTCCAATCTTTCCATGCTTTTTATGGTAATCAAATAATTCCTTAATATCCACATCACCAACAGCATCACCATAAGTCAACATGAATGTTTCATTACCTATATAATCCTTAATACGCTTTACACGTCCTCCCGTTTGTGTATATAGACCAGTGTCTACAATTGTAACTTTCCAAGGTTCTATATGCCTATTATGTATAATCATTTCATTTTCATTTGTAAAATCAAATGTAACATCTGATGTATGAAGAAAATAATCAGCAAACCACTCTTTAATAACATGCTGCTTATAACCTGCACACAGTACAAACTCATCAAATCCATAATGTGAGTATCCTTTCATAATGTGCCAAAGAATAGGCATTCCTCCAATTTCAATCATCGGTTTTGGTTTAAATACCGACTCTTCCGAAATACGAGTTCCAAGTCCACCTGCCAAAATAGCTACTTTCATCTTCTTTTCCTTCTATTTGTAGTAATTGTTGTTTATCCACACAAAATTAAGCGTTATAAGGTAGTGCGATATTATATAATAAGAATACTATACTAAATTATCCTATTAATATATAATTGGGGTTCTCATTATTTATAACCGATTGGCAACTCTAATGATGGTATTATTGAATCCTTATGTTTGATGTCTGGTATCAGTATACACTCCACACAACACATTTCGCAGAACTGCTTATTACTGACAGGACTCTTGGCAGATTCCGTGAACATTGTAATAATTATGAATTGGAAACGGGTAGGTTCTACTTTATGATACCGTTTTTCATTCGCAAGCGAGAAGCCGAAACTGACAAAATAGACTTCCACTTAAATCAAGTAAAGATTGTTGAATCTTTATACCATCCATTTGGATGAATCCAGAGAATAACTCCTTTAGGTACGTGTCCTAATGAAACAGACATCTAAAAGTGGAGTAACTTACAAAACTCGGTTAATCCTGATGTAACATACCAAGAAGAAACTTGTAAGCATAATTGCTGTTACTTGGCAAATGTAAAAGAAAAAACCGAGAAAAAGGTAGCCTCGTAACAGATTATAAGAATTAGCAAAACATCAACTATGATAGCAAGTGAGGTCATTGAGAAGATTTCCCTACTAGGAGCCTTGAATAAAAGACAAAATCTGCCAATCATAATCACTAAATATAGTAGTTTTCAACAAAGTATATACAATATACGCCAAGTAAATCTGTCATTTATGGACTTTTGTTAATGACTCCTAGCATATACTATATGCTTGTTGCTACCGGAATGATATTAATTGTATTGTAATATAAAATTCAAAATAATGTTGATAATCTCAACAATGGAAAACGCCAGATTTCTACACTGCTTTTGAACTCAATGAAGCTGGGAGCAAAATTGTCCGATGTAATGTTAATCAAAGAATGCTAAAAAGCTTCTACCATAACCAAACGAATGGACAGTGTGTAGCCTCATTATCAATAGGCACCTTTTCCATTTATTACCATCCTTACAGTTCTTAAAATAATCTTAATATCAACCCAAATACTCGCTTCTTCTATATATTTAAGATCCATCTTAATCCATTCATCAAAACTTAATTCACTTCTTCCATTACACTGCCAATAGCAGGTCAATCCTGGCTTTACTGCCATCCTTCTTTTCTCATATGCATTACATTTCTCCGTTTCATATGTAACAAGTGGCCTCGGTCCTACCACACTCATTTCTCCCTTAAGTATATTAATCAATTGCGGCAATTCGTCAACACTAGTTCTCCTGATAAACCGGCCCACCTTTGTTACCCGGGGATCCTTCTTTATCTTAAAAACCGGACCGTCCACTTCATTCTGCAACAGAAGCTCTTTATGCAACATCTCCGCCTCCCTACACATACTGCGAAACTTATACATGCGGAACACTTTTCCATTGATCCCATTCCTGTCTTGTGAATAGATTACTGGTCCACCATCTTCTATCCAAATTGCTAACGCTGTGATCAAGAATACAGGCAGCAACACAATCAGCGCAAGCACACTACATACCACATCCATTATGCGCTTTACCACCTTGTATGCCATCTTCTGTTTAACGATATATCTCTCCCTACCCGTTCCCTCTATGACTTGAAAGTTGCTTTCTTCCACCATAACTTCCTGCTTTACCTGAACTTCCATACCTCATAACCCCTTTACAATTTTTGTTATTATTCGACTATATTCTCACAGATAATACTTACTCCCCATAACTTCCATAATATCTTCCATAATACTTCCCATAATACCCCTTACCCCTTAAATCCACCTTATTCAACACACATCCCAATATCCTGCAATCTGCCTTATTCAGCTGTTCCTTCACTTTTTGAACGAACCTGTAGCTGACATCACCGCTTGCTATGACAATCAAGGTCCCATCACACACCTTTGCAGCCACCGCACCATCAATCACACTGCCTATAGGCGGAGTATCCACAATAACATACTGATATTCCTTCCTAGCCTTAATAATCATTTCCTTAAACTTTTTATTCCCCAACAATTCACTGGGATTTGGAGGAACCGGACCAGCAAATATCATATCCATGTTCGCAACATCCGTTCTACAGCACACCTCTTCAAAAGTGTTCTTACCCACCAGATAATGAATCAGTCCCAGCCTCACCTTTCCCTTTCTATGATGAGTGCGCATAACCGACTTCCGCAGATCCGCATCAACAAGCAGCACCTTATCTCCATTCTCGGCAAATGCCCGGGCCATGTGATAGGATACACTGCTCTTACCCTCATTAGGCGTACAGCTAGTCACTGCCACAACTCGCACATCCTCTCCGGAAAACTCTATATTGCTCCTTAAAGTCTTGAAGGCTTCTCTTACATGGAAGTCAAGCTCTTCCTTTTTTAACTCTATTTCCTGCATTGTTTGCTCCTTCTTGCTTATACTGCTATGTGGTTTATACATTATTATCTTTGTATACATAATTATTTCTGGCATCAACATAATTATATAAAGCATCCATTATATGCTCACCACAAAAATATTTACCCTCTAAAAAAGGTATATACCCTCTGTTACGTATCCACTATAAAACAATTTCCTGCAACTTATCCGATTCTACCTCTTCCAGATCAACATCTCGCAATTCCGAAGCATTATAAACCGCATTCTTGCCTTTCTTTTCTTTCCCCCACTTTTTACTCTTTTTCCCTTCATCTTCCATCACCGGAATCAAGGCTAGAGTACTAAGCTCCAGATACTTCGCAACATCCTCACTGGTCTTTATGCTGTCATCCATAAGAAAACGAATCAGTACAATGGCAGCCGTCAAAAACAAACCAGCCAGCCCTCCGATCAGCGTCATCATCCTTACATTAGGAAAAGAAGGTCGTACAGGTAAATTAGCATATTCTGCGATATTCACAGCCTCCACATCAAATACATTGGTGATATGTTCCGTTGCCACTTCCCGAATGGCGTCTGCCAGATCCCTTGCCATTACCGGATCCTCATCTGTTACCGTTACGGTAATGATCCGGGTATCTGTGGGTG
>Ga0153944_1000335_pt1 | contig 20456 bp, 18 predicted proteins | sample TSNJ028MetaG_FD_104703 | JGI IMG/M metagenome (GOLD analysis project Ga0153944, IMG submission 104703) | Attine ant fungus gardens microbial communities from New Jersey, USA - TSNJ028 MetaG | ecosystem: Host-associated > Fungi > Mycelium > Unclassified | place: USA: New Jersey, Wharton State... | reverse complement strand
TTTGGATGAAGTTTCGCTGAGTGTATCAATGACCGGTACAAAATCCGCATAACTGCTGACTAAGCCATGTTCGCTGATATCCAGTCCCATAATTTCATCCTCGCGGGATGCCCGCAGACCGTTGACCTTTTTGATGACCTTAAAGACAATTAACATGGTAACAGTAGTCCATGCCGCGATCGCCAGCACGCCCAGCACTTGAATTCCCAGCTGACTGAAACCGCCGCCGTAAAACAAGCCTGCAACGCCTGTAGGCTCACCTGAGCCGTCAAGAGCAATAGGATTCGCGAACAGGCCGACCGCCAGCGTACCCCAGATCCCGTTTGCGCCGTGGACAGCGATAGCACCCACGGGGTCGTCAATGTGCAGCTTGATATCAATGAACTCAACCGCAACGACCACCAGTATTCCAGCGACAGCGCCGATTATCAAAGAACCCGCGGCGTCCACATTGGCACATCCTGCGGTAATCGCTACAAGCCCTGCCAGCGATCCGTTTAGGGACATTGAAACGTCGGGTTTGCCGTTTTTGATCCAAGTGAAAAGCATCGTCACGCAGGTGGCTATACCAGGGGCCAGCGTAGTTGTCAGCATGATGGAACCTAACTGCCGGATATCCGTGGCGGCGGCGCCGTTAAAGCCGTACCAGCCAAACCAGAGGATGAAGCAGCCGAGAGCACCAAGGGTCAGCGAATGGCCGGGTATGGCGCGCGGCGTTTTTTTGCCGGTTTTCGGATCGGTGATATACTTTCCGATGCGCGGCCCTAATATTGCCGCGCCGATGATAGAGGATATACCGCCGACCATATGAATGGCCGAGGAACCGGCAAAATCTATATAGCCCAGGTTAACCAGCCAGCCGCCCTCGTTCCAGACCCAGCCTGCCTCGATGGGATAGACGAGCAGACTGATGATTCCGCTGTAAATGCAGTAGGCGCTGAATTTTGTACGCTCTGCCATAGCGCCGGATACAATAGTAGCGGCGGTGGCGCAGAATACCAGATTGAATACAAAGCTGGAGAAATCAAACTCCGAAAAATCGGTAAAAAGCTTCCAATCGGGTTTGCCGATAAGACCGAAAAAGACGCTCTCGCCCATCATAAGACTGTAACCCAGCACGGAGAACATAACGGTACCTATACAGAAGTCCATCAAATTTTTCATGATGATATTACCGGCGTTTTTGGCACGGGTAAAGCCGGTTTCCACCATCGCGAAACCTGCCTGCATGAAGAATACCAGCGCCGCGCCAATTAAGAACCAAATCTGAAACGGGATACTTGCAACATTTTCTAGTGTCATTTTTCTCATCCTTTCAAAATAAAAAAGGCGTGTGCTTTCTATGTACATCCGAAGATAATCACAGATAAACACACACCTTTGTGCATAATTATTTTTTTATTTATTTTTATACCACGCTGTAAAGCAGCTCCGCATAGGACGGCAGCGGCCAGTGCTTTTTAGCAATAAGAGTTTCAAGTTCATCGACGATAAGCCGCAGCTCAGACATAGCAGGAAAAATCTTGTCACGGTAAAAGCTTGCATGAGCCAGAATTTCCTGCTCCTCCCTGGATTCTAAAAGCACATTTTCCAGGTCAGTCAGCTTTTTCAACAAGCAGGCGGACAGTTTTGCAATGTTGCTCAGCAAATGTTCTTCAAGCGAAGTATCATATTCGCCGCACGTTTTTTTCCGAGCCAGAAGCTCCACCAACTCGTTTTGATAGCCTACGCAGGCAGGGATAATATCTCCCTTGACCATGTCAACCATTGTGAGTGCCTCAATATGGAGCGTCTTGCAATAGCTTTCCATCTGAATCTCATACCGTGAATACATTTCGGCTTCTGTATATACGCCGTGGGCAGTGAAAAGCCTGATATTCTTTTCGGCGATGAAAAGGGGGCGCGCGTCAACTGTTGTTCTTAAGTTCAGCAATCCGCGTCTTCTCGCCTCAGCCACCCATTCGTCGGAATAGTTGTTGCCATTGAAGATTATTCGTTTGTGCTCGCTTATGGTTTTCCTGATAAGTGACGCCAAATCGCCCTTAAAGTCGCTTGATGTTTCCAAAGCGTCTGCGAATTGCCGCAGGGACTCTGCCACCGCCGTGTTCAGCATGATATTGGGACCGGAGATGGAAAACGCCGAGCCAAGCATACGGAACTCAAATTTGTTGCCCGTAAAAGCGAAGGGCGAGGTACGGTTTCGGTCGGTCGTGTCCTTTGGAAAATGCGGCAGTACCGTTACACCAATTTCCATTTCATGCTTTTCCTTGTTATGATAATCCGCTCCGACTTCAAGAGCCTGCAGAATTTCCGTCAATTCATCGCCTAAAAACATGGAGACGATGGCAGGCGGTGCTTCATTCGCACCGAGTCTATGATCATTACCCGCGCTGGCCACCGAAATCCTGAGTAAATCCTGATAATCATCCACCGCTTTGATGACCGCCACTAAGAACAGTAAAAACTGCGCGTTTTCATGGGGCGTCTCGCCCGGCTCAAGCAAATTTATGCCCGTATCGGTAGTGATAGACCAATTGTTGTGCTTACCGCTCCCGTTTACCCCCGCAAATGGCTTCTCGTGAAGCAAACAAGTCAGCCCGTGACGCTCAGCGATGCTTTTCATAAGTTCCATCGTAAGCTGGTTGTGGTCGGTAGCGATATTTGCCGTTGTGAAGATAGGCGCAAGCTCGTGCTGTGCCGGAGCGACCTCGTTGTGCTTGGTCTTGGCGTAGGCGCCCAGCTTCCACAGTTCCTCCTCAAGCTCCTTCATAAACGCCGAAACCCTGGGCTTCAGGCTGCCGAAATAGTGGTCGTCAAGCTCCTGCCCTTTGGGCGGGCGGGTACCGAACAAGGTTCTGCCGGTATAGACCAGATCCGGGCGTTTCAAGTACATTTTCTTGTCAATAAGAAAATATTCCTGCTCCGGACCGACCGTCGTAACAACGCGCCGCGCCGATGTGTTGCCGAAAAGCCTGAGTATACGAAGCGCCTGCTTGTCAATGGCCTCCATAGACCGAAGCAGCGGGGTCTTTTTATCAAGAGCCTCTCCGCTGTATGAGCAAAAGGCGGTGGGAATGCACAGCGTCCCGTCCTTGATAAAGGCATACGAGGTAATATCCCAGACGGTGTAACCCCTTGCTTCAAAGGTGGCGCGAAGTCCGCCCGACGGAAAACTGGACGCATCCGGCTCTCCACGGACAAGCTCCTTGCCCGAAAATTCCATAATAATTTTGCCGTCACCGGAGAGAGAAATAAAGCTGTCGTGTTTCTCCGCCGTAATGCCTGTCATGGGCTGAAACCAGTGGGTAAAATGTGTTGCGCCCCTTTCAACGGCCCAGTCCTACATAGAGTTCGCCACCACGTTGGCGACGTCCAGCTCCAGATGCGTACCCTGCGACATCGTCTTTTTCAAAGCTCTGTAAATATCCTTTGGGAGTCTCGCCTGCATGACCGTATCGTTAAAGACCATGCTCCCGAACAAATTTGGAATATCCTTCATCTTAAACACCTCACAGTTGTTGAATGCCAGTGATTTTTCATTAACAGCACCTCTCCTAAGCAAAAAAATAAAGCGCTGCGGACAAAAATCCATAGCGCCTTTGCTGTTTACATAAATTACGATAACGTAGAATGATTTTTTTGTCAAGAACTTTTTTCCAACGATGCTTAGCAACCTCAAAAGCACATCAAATTCTGACTTGTGATATCTGAATATAGTGTCAGACCGGTAGTATGCGCAAGATGCACCACATGGCTCCATGCCTTTTCCCCCGGTAAAATTTCGTCAAGAAGATTTTCCCTGTCAAGAATACGCTCCGGGCGAAATATTACATCCGTATCTCCTTCAAAAATTGCGGCGTAAAATATGTCCGATTCTACGATGTCCTGAAAAAAGTGACTTCCAAAAGACAATTCCGGCATCAGACCGGCCTGTTTGGAAGATATTTCACAGATAACTTTCATGTTACACAGCTCACTGAAATGTACCGGAACGCCCAGAGATGCGGTTGTCGTTCCCCATCTCCCGGGCCCGGCCAGCAAGATGCTGTATTTCTTGAGCTTATGGTTCAGTGTGCCGACCAGCCGGGCAATCTGATATTTCTTTTGTTCGGTCAGCTCAAGGTATTCTTTTGCTTTTATAAAGATTACATAGTCAAGCGCTAATCTGGCATTGCCGCCCATGAAATTCCCTGTGGACAAAAAGAATATATCGTCTTTTCTCGGATGCGGTATTTTCACGGCCTTGCCAAGCCCTTTTGTCTGCAGGGGGCGGCATTGCAGCAAGTTAAACCTGAAAGCACCGTCTGGTCTGAAATTCAAAGTAAACTCAATGTCAACGGGATAATTATAAGCTATTTCCAGGACAGACAGCACCATCCGCGCAAGTTCAGGAAACCCTGTCTCAGTCAGCAGCTTCTTAAAATCCAGAATCCTCGGCGTCGAGTTATGGTGACGCCCCAACTCCCGCAACCGGGATAGCTCCGCAAAATCAACGCTGAAAAAAATACTTTTATCCGTTTTAAGATCACAACCGGACAGATCATCCAGAGATACTTCCGCCAGGTGGTTCTTCCGCAGGTCGAGAACATCTGCATGATGCTGTGAAAACTTCTTTTCATCGCCGTAGCTGACGGGCGGTCCTCCCGCCGGATCATCCAGTGGGACTAATCTGGCATAATCACCTGAGACGCGGTCCACTGCGCGGGTGCCCAGTCCGAAAACCAGTCTCAGCATACCCGCATTCGGATCCATATCTTTATTCCATACATAAAGATTAGAAGAATTCCCCATGCCGGCAACGTGAGGCAAAAACAGGTCACCATAATGGTCACCGGATACGCGTTGTACAAGGATAGCCATTTGCTCGTCCTTTTCAGTGAGGCCACGGTTTTTCCTATAGGCAAGTGCGTCCTCACTCATGGTACTTGCATATACGGTACGTACCGCCTGCTCGAAAGCCTCATAACGTTCCTCCGGTGAACCTTGATTTGCGCAGAACACACTTTCATATTTCCCGGCAAAGGCGTTTCCGAAATTGTCTTCCAGCAGCGAGCTTGACCTGACGATGATCGGCGATTGCCCGTAGTGCTCCAGCATCTGTGTAAACTGCTCCCTAATGATATCCGGGAATTTCCCCCGCAGAAGATTTAGACGCAGTTCGGCAGCGAGGGTGAAAAAGCCCTCGGGCGTTTTTTGTCTGGTGCGCAGCTCCCACCAACCATTTTGCACGATGTAGGTATAAAAAATATCAGAACCAAGATAATAGGAATCGTGGGGTTCCCAGCGATTTTGAATGGCATCCCATATTTCTGTTTTGAGAATTTTCCTGCCCAGCAGCATACCAACACTCTTTCCGCCGATAAAACCTGTACCAATTTCCCGTGATGCTATATTCAGGATATCCTTCAGATCAAAATACTGCCCGGCAAGTTGAGCAATGCGCGGTTCTTTACCTATTATAAGTCCTATTAGGAGCTTTTTCATCTGGGATTGGATTTCTTCATTCTCATTAAGAGCGGCGTACGCACGTTCCAGTATGATTTCCCAATAATCCCGGGTTCGACCGTTCTGACCCAGATCGGAAAAAAGCGTGGCTGCGTCGGCACTGGCTGTAATGGAAACCGCTCTTTCCCCCTCTATCAAATGGGGGAAAAACATGGTTGGCGAATATCTCTCCCTTACCTTGAGCGGATGTATATAAAACTTTTCCTGAATGCTGTAGAGATCAAGCAAAACCTGAGTTGTCTCCCGGATACGTGCGATGGTGCTGTGTGTGTGAACGCCGCGGATCAGGGCAAAATAAGCAACGGTATCAAGCTGATACAAAAATGGGCATGTAACACGAAAAAAGTTCCCAATCATTAAATCGGAATACCAAAATTCTAACAGATCGCTCAAGCAGTCAAATACATAGAAGGCTTTGACACCTTCCCGTTCTATTATATTATGAATTTTTGTGGCGAAACCCTCGAATCCCTCAGTGGCATCCATTTTATACATAACCGACGGCTCATCTGCCGCCATCAAAGGTTCATGGCTTCCGAAGCGAAAGTAAACAAGCCGGCGGCCATCCTTTTTAGCCTGCCGGATGTAAGGCTCCACAACTTGATGATAATCCTCAATCGACTGAACCTGCCAGACCACATTGTCCCCCAGCCGCAGCATGTCGATACACTGGTCAAAGCCGGTAATCCCGGTGCTTACCTTATTCCCAATTGTCATGTAGATCAACTCCTTTTTAAATACAACTTTAGCGGCAGGCATTAATAAAGTTTCAAATAGCCGCCGGCTGGTTCTATTATCCGGATTAAATTCCGGAGGCCTACGAGGTGCAAGCGGTGTGCTTAGTGCAAAAAAATAAAGACGCCCCTCCGGTTTTCGGAAAAGCGCCTTTGCTTAGCTGGTTATATTATACGCCAGCTCTCGTATAAAAGCAAGTTAAACAATTCGTTACAGCAAACAGCCGCTGGCATCGCCGTGGACTGAAATGAAGCATTTGGTATAGATTACAGATTCATACACAACAAATATGCACCTTCAATTGCATTTTCTAAATTCGAAATTTTGTCTGCATCACCGATAATATGTACTGAGGTGCCTTTATTCTTAAGTGTTTCATACAGTTCCTGGCTGCTAAGGTATCCAATACTGACAATGACTGTATCTGCTAATGCCTCCATCGTACCCTCTGCGGTTACATAAGTAACACGATCCTTTTCAATCTTATCTATCTTTGCACTTGTATGAATTGGGATTTTATAATGTTTTATTAATTGGCGAAGCATCATAGCATTCGCTGCACAAAGGCTTGGCATATCAAGGATGGTATCCTTCATTTCTATTATTTCTACCTGCTTTCCGGTCAATACCAAGTCATATGCTGTTTCAATACCAGTCAATCCCGCTCCAATAATTACGACATTTTCTCCAATCGGCTTTTGTTTAGTCAATGCCTCAACCGCAGTAATAACCTGAATGCCATCTGCTCCTTCTACTCCCGCAAGTCTTCTTTCCCTTGAACCAGTTGCAAAGATAACTTCATCTGCGTTATATTGATTTATAGATTCCGCAGATGCTTCTTCATTTAAATGTATATGTATTTTCAATTTTGACATCTGCCTTTTATACCATTCAATCAGCTCCCTATCTTCTGCTTTAAAGCTCATTGAAGAAGCCGGTATAAATACACCACCTAATGCACCGGATTTTTCGAATAAATGTACCTCATGACCACGAAGCGCACTCACACGTGCAGCCTCCATACCAGCAATGCCTCCGCCTATAATCAATATTTTCTTCTTTACTTCTGCTGTAGTAAACTCCAATTGTTTTTCACGGCAAACAGGTGGATTTAATGCACAACACATATCTCTGCCTTGAAACAAGTGTCCGAGACATCCCACATGGCAGGCAATACACGGCCTTACATCTTTCCGATTTCCTGATGCAACTTTATTTGCCCACTCTGGGTCAGCTAATAATGGTCTTGCAAGACCTACTGCATCTATTTTTCCATCCGCAATTGCTTGCTCTGCAATGTCTGGATTACCCATTTTACCTGCGCAGATCACTGGAACTGATACCACTTTTTTGATCTCTGCGACATCAGCTAAATTACATGCTTCCGGCATGTATACTGGTGGATGTGGCCAGAACCAAGAATCATAGGTTCCATTATCACAATCTAAAGCATCATATCCCATATCTACCAGCATCTTAGCAACTTTCTTAGATTCTTCTAAGTCGCGGCCTATCTCTTTATAATCTTCACCTGGAAGTGCTCCATCATTGAAGCCTTTTAACATACTACGTACACTGTAGCGCATCAGCACAGGGAAGTCTTCCCCGCAAGCACCTTTTATGGCCTGCAAAATCTCTTTCGCAAAACGAAGTCTATTTTCTAAACTGCCTCCGTATTCATCTGTTCTGTTATTGAAGCATTCTGTTGCAAATTGATCCAGCAAATAACCTTCATGTACTGCATGAATCTCCACACCATCGAATCCTGCCTCTTTTGCAACCTTTGCGCCTTTGGCAAACCCCTCAATATATACCTTGATTTCATCGGGTGTCAATGCACGATGAATAATATCTGGTTTCCATACATTTGGCATATTGTCTCCCGCTGCAATCGGCTCTCCGGTAGTCAGACCTGGCGGAGAGGTTCTACCCGATCCGGCTGTCAGCTGAATCACAATCTTTGCACCATACTTATGAACGCCTTCTGTTAAAGGGGTCATCTGATCAATATACTCTTGACCTGCTCTCGCAATGTTCGTATCGTCATGAGATACTTCAAACATACTTTGCACCTGCATTGCACCCGTAACAATAAGTCCAACACCACCTTTTGCACGTTCAATAAAGTAATTGTTTCCATCATCTGTGTAACTTCCATCATGATTTACCAAGCGCTTTGAATGGATTCCCATGGCAGTCATAACAACCCTGTTTTTGGTTTCTATTCCAGCAATATTCATAGGCTGAAATAAGTGATTATAATTTCTCTCCATCATTTGAACTTCCTTTCTAAGTCTTTATTTTAGAATATATACTTCGGTATGTTTTATTATATCATTGGTATGTTATCTTTTCAACAATGCTCATAATAAAAAAAAAAGATTGTTAGAATTGCTCTAACAACCTTCCGAATATTCATTACTATTTACTAAATATAATTTCAAACAATCTACGAAGTTCTGCTTTCTGGTCATAACTGTTTTTTGAAGAGCTCCAATGCATGGCAATTCCCATTAATCCTGAAATATAGGCAAACCAAAGATCCTTCGCCGTATAAGTATTTCTGACTACTCTATTCTTCTGACATTTATCAATTAATCGAAATACAAAATCCAGGTAATCTTTTGTATCGCCATGCTGTTGACTATAATATGGTGTAAAGATTTCTCCTCCCTGACTCATATCTGCAACCAGCATATGATGCAGCAGATCTGCCCCAAGAGAAATTGTTGCATTAATACTATATTCGATGGCCATCCACAATTGCTCTTTGGGGTCATTTTCTTCAAGAACATTTAATGCCATATTCATCGGATTACTTAGCAGTATATTATAATAGTTTAATAGTAGTTCATTTTTTGTTTTGAAGTGATGGTAGAATGACCCCTTTGTAACTCCTGCTTCTGCACAAATCCTATCTACGGTTACTTTATCGAATCCTTCTCGTTTAAAAAGCTCCATCCCGGTTTCAACCAGTTGCTCTTTCGTAAGTTTCATTATTTTAACTGTCCTTTCATTTATCAAAATATACAATTTTTATAATTGTATCAGATGATGGTAAAAAAGCAAAGTTAATTAATTACTCTTTGAAAGTTTGCTGATTTAGTAGAGACTGCCGGGGAAACTCTCTCGGATTTTCCTTTTATTATATTTTAATCTATCATGTTTTGACTATTCAGCAATTACATATCAAATTCTATTATTTTCAATCACTTCCGATAGCTTCTCGATTGTTTTTCCAGCACTCAGCTCCCATCGTCAGATATCCGCCGTCTACTTTTAAGTCCGCGCCGGTAACCGCGCTGGCATAGTCGCTTAACAGGAACAATACCGCAGGAGCCTATCAATTATAGCAACGATTTTTTCTGCCAAGTCTATCCTGATTTAATTCAATTCCATAACCCGGAGCGTCGGAAAGCTCAACATAGCCGTCTTCTTCGGTGTACCCGCCCAGGAACAACGGAGTACACCCTTGTGTGATACGCTCCATAAATGGTGATACTACACTATTCATAATCACATGCATACCAGGTACGCTCGGACAGTGCGGTATCACCAATACGCCGCGTGAAGAGGCTATTGCCATGATTTTTTTAAGCTCACTTACACCACCGCAGTATTCAACATCGGATTGCAGGATATCAACACATCCATTATCAATCAAGTCGCGTGCGCCCCATCGGGAATGTTCATGCTCCCCGGAAGTCAGTAATATCCCATGGGCGTTCAAGATTTTTCTTAACCGCTTATAACTTCGACCGCCACACTCACCATCTGTTCACATTCCGCATCTGACAACTTCCAAAACTCTGTCCCGTAACCAAACAGAGCAATTCCACCGGAGCCGTCCCGAATAGTTGCATCACACATCCGCGCAAAATCTTCATATGCCACGTCAGCACCATCCACAGTAAATGGGGTCTGCATAATCGGAATAATTCCGTGCATTTCTTTCCAATTTTTCTCCATTCTTCCTTCATCAACCTCCTTATTTATCTATGTACTCTCGAAATCTCCTTGCATGCAGATTCCGAGAGTACATATCTTTCCATCGGTTCTAATTTTTCGTTTAGTTTTTTGTGTTCGTTTTCGCCCTCTTCATGTAATAGTTTTAATTTCATTAATATCCTGCAATTAGTTTACAGAACATTTTGTATATTTAAGCGAGTATTGCAAATATTTGCTTTGATATTATTATATCTCATACATTTGGGATTGTATTGTCACTGTTTGATCTTTTTTTGCTATTTTCCCTTATATTTTGATGTTAAGTTATTAACAATTGCAAATTCTTGACCTCAATGACTCGTAGTTATTTACAGCTTTTGCTGCAATAGAAAAGGCAATACTGTAAGTATCCGATCCCAAGACAGACCCACGATTCTTTACAACATTGCCTTCTATAATAGTTTATGTTATTGACTTTTTTTATTGTATTCTTTCCAGTTTTCCCGATATTTTTGCGGAGTCAATCCGACTAGCCGGTGAAATGTATTATTAAAATTGCTCGCTGAATTATAGCCTACTAGATACGCAATTTCTGTTACATTCTTTTCTGTCCCCAATAACCACGTCTGGGCTTCCCCAATACGCCTGCGAATTACATACTGCATCGGGGAACATCCGGTTGTGGATTTAAAAACACGGGCTATATAATACTTATTAACCTTCATTTCCAAAGATATATCATCCAAAGAAATATCCTCTTTGTAATGTACATCAATAAAACTTTGAATCCGGTGCCCCAACTCAACTCTTTTACTCTGAGGGTGACTTGCATACCTCATCGCTGCACTTTGTACTAACAATAACAATGCATATACCAAATGTTCTCTTGTCTGGACTGTAACTTTTTCCGGCTCCATTAGCGCTGAATGCAGTAATGTGAAAAGCGCTTCCACTTCAACCGCACAAACCCCATCCTGTATCACAGGGCACTCCCCTTCTGCTGTTAAACAGTTGACAGGAAGCCCCTTCAGCTTTACGTCTGCTACGGAACAGTATAATATCTCCAGGCCTTCCTGGGTTATCTTCTCATCACCATGCAGAACATTCGCATTATAAATCAAGATGTCGCCTGCTTTGGTTTGATATAACTTCCCATCCACGATATGCATTCCACATCCTTTTCGAATCAGCATAATTTCCAATTTATCATCATAGGTATGCAATGCACGAAATAAATGTGGGGTTTTTTCTTCCATAAAACTGACCCCTAATAACTTAGGTTTTTTCTCAAATGCATTTGGAATATCATTGTTCTTCACGCAACTCCCCCTAATTTTTATTTCAGTTTTTTGTTGAATCACAAAAAGACAATTTAAAACATTTCACATAGACTGCTACTATTATTTAATCTATCATGTTTTGACTCATTCAGCAATTGCATATCGGATTCTATTATTTTCCTTAAAACTATCCCTTCAAGTAGGTTGCCGAACAAAGCCCCGATTGCACTAGTTGACTTGCCGTATAAAGGCAAGTTATAATACATATCATGCCTTTCAGGCAAACTGCTTGGATAGTCTTCCAGCGTACTTTTATGCGTTTCTTCCATAGTTAGTTCACTCATTTTAGCCCCGCCAGTTTAATAGCGGGGCTGATTTTATATTCTTATTATAAATTAACTAACTTTTGTATTTAAGTCTTTTTTGTTTTTTAAATAGAAAAAAGCTTAACCCTCCTACAACACCATAGATAGCTATGATGATGTAGACCTGTTGCAAGGTAAACACCCCGGCCAGCAACGCATAGATCAGACCGAAAAAAATCATTGCTACATTTTGTCCAGCACCATAAAATGACATTACTGTCGCTCGGCCTTCTTCTTTTATCTCGTTTTGCAAAGCATTTACTAACAAAATCTCCGTTATAGTCATAATCATAAATGAAAGACCAAAAATTAGTATAACGTACTGATTCCACATTACCGCAAAGATTGTTAGAAAAACACATCCTACTCCGTTAAGAAAGAATATCTGCTTAATAGAAGAAATCTTTTTTTGTACCATTGGCGCGAGGATGTCACCCAAAGCAATGAAAACAAACCTTACCGTTAGAATAGCACTGACCCATATATTGCCGAGTTGAAAATCGTTGACAATGAGGGCATCAAATTCATCCAGATAACTTCCAAGACTTGCAAAAAGCACAAGAAATAGAATGGAAACTGAGGCAACCCCGCTCCCTTTGATAAAAGTACCCGCTTCTTTAAATGTTTGAAAAAAACCCGTAGACTCTTCATCTAATTGCTCTGAATAAAAGTTTTTCTCTCTTATTTGCAAAGCAAATATTACATTGACCAAGCATATTGCTGCGGATATCAGTGCAATGGCTTCTATACTGATGAAACTAGCAATGATGCCTGCCGACGCAATCCCGACAATAGTACCCACATTTGCATAAAGATTGGCTTTTCCATACACTTTGGGGAAATTTTTCTCACATCCATCACTCTTCAAGTTATCATAGATCAAGCCCTCTTCCGTTCCAGAAGTAAAAGCTCCTGCAATAGCCCAAAAAACAAATCCCATGGCAAACATAAGAAACGTATGGGAAAAATACCATGTAATGAAACATAAGCCCTGTAACACCGCTGACATAGCAAGCATATTTCTTCTGTTCCATCTATCTGCTAAAATTCCAGAAGGAATTTCAAATACAATGGTAAATACACTCCAAAGTACGATCAACACAGCAATATCAGTAACCGACTGTCCTCTCTCGATGAACAGGATCGTATAAAAAGCATAGATGGGCAAGCATTGACTTATGAATTTGTAGATATACAACATCTTGACATTAAATGCTATCATTTTCTTCTCCTCCAAATTTTTATCATATATCATATACAATGCAGATTTCTTTGGAGGTCCGCGGTTTCTTACTCTATTCGATATTTAGCAGGGAGGTCTGGCAATATTCATTTCATTATCTCCTATTCTCTAATATAAATTTTCCAATCTCTTTCTTTGGAATGCAGGCAGCACTGAAAAGATTTATACCCATTATAACAGCTTCACACAAACATTCAAGTCTGGGAACTACAATCAAAGGGAATTAACTTGTAAACAAAATATGGAAATATAATGCTTATTATTGCATCTAAAGCTAAACCCCGTTTAAGCTGTTTTGCAAAGAATCGGCTAACTTTCCGATATGTATTCCATCTACAAAAGAATGGTGCACCTGAACAGAAAAAGGAAGGATCCATTTTCCATCCCTAGCAAAAAATTTCCCCCAATCAAATAGAGGTGTAGCGTTATCTTTCTTTCCGGAGTTTGTATGTGAAATATGAGTATATGACACCCACGGGAATGGCGAAAACTGAAATATGTCATTACCCAGTGGACCTGTAAAATACTCTTTTTGATTTTTAGCCTTCGCAGTAGCTATGGTAACGTATTTTTCTAATGTATCCTGCATCTCTACATTGACAACCTTAAAAAGCTCAGTATCTTGGTTCATATATGTAAAGGCGGTATTGATTTTATCATAAAGCACTATCTGACCATCCACAAAGCGATATCTAAATTCCTCAATTTCATTGGCGCATTTAGAAGTAAGAAAGATTAAAGCCATTGTAAACGAACACTTCATCTCCTTAACTCTCTTTAGAAAATTGCTTATATCCAATTCAAACGTTACACAATATGATGGCTCAATGCTGCTTCTAAATATTTGACAGTGTAATGCACGCTTCCAGTTATTTTCATCAATTACTTTATAATTACCTTTCATATTGAATCACCTTCTCTTTTATCCTGATTTCAGTTTTTCGAACATTAAACACCTGTTTATCAATGCATGTAATAAACATAATTGGAAACTACAAAAGCCTCTTGCTAATATGGATAATCCCGCCAATAAGATTGAATATTACTGATGATCGGTTTGAAATCTATCCGCTATTTTTTCCCATGCTTCTGTCGTAAGGCAGCTTTCATCTAAGCTCTCCTCCATATCTCTGTACAGACAGTATGGCATAGTTAAGCTTAATATTTCCTTTGGAATCCTGTGGCGCTGGGAGATATCAAAAAAACCAATTATAGCTTTTGGAAGCTCTTTATTAATCTCCTGATAGGCTATCGCTATGGACTGACACGCAGCGGAAAACGGCGCGACCGTATTTAGCATTTCTCCACGGTTAAACCCAGCCATGATGACGAGGGCTGAGAGCTGATCAGGATTAGCAAATATGCATATCAAGTCCGGTGGATTGGATTCCTCTGTCTGACTTAGCGGTTTGAATACAACATACTTTTCAGGAGCTTCGGTATATGGGAATCCGGACTTCCACTTACCGGCAAGCTCGGGGGTAGCAAAAAACCTTTCGCCTCTCCCCAAGCTTTTTGTATGCGTCTTTCCCAACAACGCAAGCGCTTCATCACCTGTTGACAAAAGGCTTTCTGTTGGGTGGCTGTTCTTTGTAAATGTATCGCCGAAACATATACCTACACCACCACCCGGACAGCCATAAGTCTTATCATCAAACACGGCAGTCTTCCCATTAGCGGCGGTGACGAGCATTGACGCTACACAGCCACGTTTTCCCTCCTCAAACTGCAATGCCTCTTCAGGCCTTTCGTCGGTGAAATTGATAGCAACCGGTTCAAGTGTAAAATGGAGCTTTTCCGCTAATTTACTATACATAAAAATTACCTCTCAATTTATGGATTAAGTGCCGTTAGCTGTACAGACGATATTAAACATAATGAAGCTGGGAAACTATAAAAAGTTCCGTCTAATATGGATAATGCGTAATGAAGAAACTGCTTATTAGGTACAATCATACCAGAATAATCTAACGATTATCAGAGTTATTTGACAAATCGGTTTCCAAATGCGTTAAGCTCTTCACAAGGTTCGTATTCTGTTTTATATCCAACACCATCAATTATGATAAATGGATTGTATGCAGCAACATTTTTCGAGCTGCCATCACTCATCATCAGTTCAAACTCAACCCATTGACCACTATATTCATTGTAAGAATCATCTTTGCCAGATATAGTCACTTTATTTAATATGGCAATCAATTCAGAAATATCTTCTGCATCTGTGATTGTTATTGTCTCGTCGGGTGGACGCAATGTCACTTGAAAACTTGTAATATCTTCTGTCTTAAGACTGGATAATTCCCGTTTAGCTAGAGAATCTTCCTCACTTTTACAGCCAGTCAATAAGAAACATAATAATCCACAAACCAATATAAACGAAAAACACCTTTTCATATGTCAAATCCTCCTTATTAAGATAATTTACACAGTTTAAACATTCAAATCAAAAAGAAAGTTTCATCTGTCACAAATATAAATTTTCTACGTAACACTCATTATTGCCACAATTATTTCCATTTGGGGCATTTGCTTGAGTTGCTTATTATTGCTATAACTGGACATCTGGCAATTCAACGTGATTGCGTATTAATAGCCATAATCTAAACTTGCAATTATATAGATAGTGTCACTGAAATCACCTAGTCAACACTACCCGTTTACTTTTCCTCATTAAGAAACTTCATAAAATCATCTAATTTCATAAGTACCTCTCTAGGATTGGTTCCTGCTTCAGATTCTACAAGACCATTATATCAAATAAGAACAGAAAAATATAGTAAAATTATTCCATCGCCGACACAAAATGCCTGTACGCTAATACGCACAGACATTCACATTACTTGATTTCCATCACCAGCTTTACCCACAACCGGAAATAACTTATAAACGAATCTTTAAAGCGATACAAGGATTCCTTCTGAGAACGGGAATCTTTTGTCATTATAACTTTATTTGGGTTTGACAACCTTAGCCCTTCTGCCCTTAATACTTCAGAAAATTACCCCAAGAGCAAAACTCAATATCGTAGTAATACCCGTTAAAAAGAGAGTCCAATGATGGCCTCTCAAAGCTGCTGTATCATATGTTCTCTTCGTAATTACCTCTATTTATCTACTATTTCAATATCAAATAACTCAATACCTGCTGGTTTCAACAGTTCAATCAGATCATGCTGCTGTCCAACATTAGTTACATCAATTTTATTAACGCATTCGCCGATCCAAGACAATTCATTGACCAAATCATCCATCAAATCATAAATATCTGCCGTAGATAACTTCTGGTTTGATATGTAACCGGAACCCTGACGATGTGAAAAATCATGTCGCTTGAAGAAGCGTTTCAAATCGTCGTATGCTTTCCGGTAATTAGGTTTTGGATACAACTTCCGCAACTGATAGGTACTCAAATCAAAGTTAATCGCTTTGTAGTATTTTCTTTCCAAGTATTATGCCCCCAGGTCTTGCTTCGCTTTATAGTGACTTAATAAATCTTCAATATTGAAATCCTCCGGATTATCAGAATCATCACTATCATACAGTAACCATTCTGCTACATAATCCATAAACCACGCTTGCCGCTTAAATGTGTTAACAATTTTTCCAAAACGTCCGTAATCCCTGGGGTCTCCATTATCACGATACATAAGGGTGTCACCTTGCTGGCTCATACGCGGAAGTCCCATTTGCGAAAAAGCATTTTCTATAGCATGATAGATACTATCGCTTTTATATTTCCCTTCAATATTAATCTTATCTCTGTTCATCGTAATCAACATCTTTAACATAAAGCACCTCTCTAAGGGATACTACTCTTCCTTAATAAATTCTACGACATCCCCGATCTCACACTCCAGCATCAAGTGCGAAGTTTGAGATAATTAATCGAATTTCGATTGGTTTTATATAACATCCATCATACTTCAGGAGGCGGTCCGGCAGAATCACGAATCACTAACTCCGGTTCAACGCAATAGCGAGAAAAATCAACGTTTTCCGGTGAATAGATCATCTGCAGCAATGCATCCGCCGCCATTTTTCCATATTCTGTTCCCGGATGTGTCACCGTAGTAATGGCAACACCCAATTGGGAATACAGACTGTTATCATACCCGACAACCGAAATATCTTCCGGTACACGAATCTGTTTTTTCTTAAGGTAACCAATCAATTTGCTTGCCACACGATCATCGTGACACATGATCGCAGTAACCTCTTTACACATACGCCCCAGCGCAATACCCCCGCCCACTTCAAAAAGATCATTCATCTGGTCATGGAACATCCACACATTATCTCTCTGTATATGACGTATATCATGTTCTCGCAACGCATCCAAAAATCCTCTGTATCGGTTCTGTCCCGTATATTCATCAAAACTATACACCGTTCCGATTCTTTTATGACCCAGCGAAATCAGGTAATTGGCAAGCATTTTGGAACCCTGTCGATCATTAAGTGCTATAAACGGGAACTGCGGCACGGAGTCCATATGAATCATAAATGCCGGAATTCTGGAAAACACTTCCTTGTAGAGCGGATAATTAACAGAAAGGAGTCCCGAACACACCGGTTCAAACAGCAATCCTGCCGAAGGATTCTGCAGCATATTTTCCAAGATCAGCTGCTCCTTATAATAATCGCCATCCGTGATCACAGTATTCAGAATATACCCGTTCGCCGTCAGAACCTCCGATATTCCCTGCATAATATCCAAAAAGACATAACTCTTACCGTTCATCATCACCAAGGTAATCGTACGATTCTCCCCTTCTGCCGCCGGCACTCTCACCGCATATTCCGGTGTATTTTTCCGGAAATCTCCACTTCGGCGTTCTTCTCGTTCACAAACATACGTACCGCTTCCCTGAACCCGCTTCAGATAACCGGCTTCTTCCATTAGCGCTACCGCCTTGCGAAGCGTCTGTCTCCCCACATTGAACTGCTCACAAAGCTCAGGTTCTGTGGGAATGCGCTCACCGGATTTAAATGTGCCTTCCCCAATGCAGACCCTCAGCCTATCTGCCACCTGTTTATATTTAAAATCAGCCATCCCGTTCCCTGCCTTTAGTTTTTCAAATTACGCCGCCTGTTTGGCATCACTATCCAACTTAAATAATAAATGAAGCCGCATCAAAAGTCAAGGAACCCTGCTTTAGGCGGGTGCATATTTTAAAAGTGCAAGGGGCGAAGAAATAATAAAAATAATGACAATACGAAGACTATTCTACTGATGGAAGTATGAATAGTCTTTTTTTGACAGGTGCGTAGTGTGAAATCAAATGATATTATACTTGTATTTATAGGCTATATGCTGTATTATTGTAGTGAGAGGTTATAGCTATGTTCATGAAGATTCTGACAAAGGAATTTGGTGGAAAAAAACACTATTATGCGAGTCTTGTAGAAAACAAACGCATGGACGGACGGGTAGTCCAGTCAGTTAAAGCCAATCTGGGGTCAGTGACGGAGGATCAGATACCCTTTTTAAAAGCCGCTTATGCCAAAAACAAACCGCGCATTGTTTATGATGACAGACCACTGCGTGGTGAGAATCCATTATGCGAGGAGCTGGGGAAAATGAAGAAAACAGAAGGCAGTGATGACATTAACGCAATCGTAAGCAGAGTGAAGGCGGAGGTGCGGGAGGGCATGGCAGGAAAGAAAATGACGCTCACGGACATAAGCCTGAAAATGACGGCGGCATTTGATGAAATCAGGGACGCATTTACAGAAGAGATAGAAGAAGTTGTACGGGAAGGGCAGGATACCGGGGCCACAAGCTGCCCGGAATGTGGGGACGGTCTAAAAAAAACCGGAAATTAGGGCAGGAAAAAAGTATTTTCACGCCCTTAGGTCTCATGAGGCTGGAAAGAAACGTGGATTACTGCGGGCGCTGCCGAAAAACCTTCCCACAGGGGGATATGGAGCTGAATATAAACGAAACCTTCCGCGCCACAAATGACTTCATTGAAATGGTGGCATTCATAGCGCAGATGGTCCCCAGCTTTGGCAATGCCCGGGATCTGCTGTCAAAAATCTGCGGCATTAACATCAGCGTCTCACAGATACAGAAAATTGCCGAATATGCCGGCAGGAAAGTCCACGAAAACCAGATGGCGGCAGCGGAGGATGCTTATGACAGGCCGGAAGTTGCCGCCCCCCAAGCCCTGGAAAAGGACAAGGAGGAATGCGTCCTGTACATAATGGCAGATGGATCCGCGGTAAACACGAGGATCCAGGACGAAGATGGAAGCACGTGGAAGGAAATGAAATTGGGAATGGTGTTTACGGACAAGGACATCATGAGGCGGAATAAACACGTATACATTGAGAAAAAAGAATATGCGGCGTATTTTGGAAATGTTGAGGGGTTCAAGAAACTGATATTCGAAGTGGCGGCAAGGGCCGGATATGGGAAAATAAAGCGGGTCGTGATCATAGGCGACGGGGCGAAATGGATATGGAACATGTGCGGGGAGCTGTTCCCTGATGTCGTATGCATATTGGACCTGTTCCATATGAAAGAGAATATCTTCGAATATGCCAGGGCATTATACCCCAATGATGAGAAGAAATATACACGGTGGGCGAAAACCGTATCCTACTATATTGAAACTGACCAGATAAAAAAAGCGCTGGATAAGATAAAACATAACCCGCTTCCCGAAGCAGCAGGCAAAAATGTTGTGAACCTGGCGGGATATGTAACGAATAACATTGAACGCATAAATTATCTTAAATACAGGAACTGCGGTTATTATGTAGGGAGCGGCATGGTTGAGAGCGGGAATAAAGTTGTGGTTCAGAAACGCCTGAAACAAGCGGGAATGCGCTGGGGCAGGGCGGGTGCCCAATGCATGGTTGTGTTAAGGGCCAAATACGAAAGCAACAGATGGGAAGACGTGCAGAAGCTTATCCTTGAAGAACGGCAGGCTGCATAGTATGCACTTGTTACCATCCATCACCAAAAGATACCTGAAGGGAAGCCACCTGCTATTTTTTATGTCCTCCACATTTCCTTCTGTATATTATTAAAAATAATTTTTAATGGAACTCCTGTCAACATCTGGCTTGGGTTTTATTGTGATATAAAGAAGCCAAAATGGTCAGGGTATAACACCGCCCTAACCATTGCGAGCTTCTTTTGTTTTGCAGAGTATGAATATCAACATGCACTTTTAAAATATGCACCCTTGTATAACATATAGATTGACTTTTATTTAACTCAGTGCCATAATGATAAGAATACCTAATGTTGTAAAGGGAAATCAAGAGAGGTAAATATTATGTCAGAATGTAAGATCAAGTTGAACGCAACTGATGATGTAAAAGAGTTTGTCAATGCGGCAGCCAGATGCAGTTTTGACATTGACAT
>Ga0153944_1000334_pt1 | contig 20461 bp, 19 predicted proteins | sample TSNJ028MetaG_FD_104703 | JGI IMG/M metagenome (GOLD analysis project Ga0153944, IMG submission 104703) | Attine ant fungus gardens microbial communities from New Jersey, USA - TSNJ028 MetaG | ecosystem: Host-associated > Fungi > Mycelium > Unclassified | place: USA: New Jersey, Wharton State... | reverse complement strand
CGCGGAATAAGATCTTCCATGGAAATATCAAATTCATCGAATCCAATTGCAGTTTTTCGTTCATCACCATATTTTTCATTAATGATTAATATTTCTTCTTTTATAACACCAAGCAACAACTTTCTATCTCCCAGAATTGCCTTTAACTCATCGATTAATTTCATCAATTCAGCATACTCTTTTTCCAATTTATCTCTCTCTAAACCGGTTAAAGCACGCAGTCTCATATCAACGATAGCCTGTGCCTGTGCTTCACTAAAATCAAAACGTTTGATCAATTCTTCTTTTGCAGTCTGAACATTTGCCGAACCACGAATAATTTTGATTACTTCATCAATATTATCAAGGGCGATGATCAATCCCTGCAAAATATGGGCACGTTCTTCTGCTTTATTTAATTCATACTTAGTTCTTCTGGTTACAACTTCTTCCTGATGAGCAAGATAATGCTTAAGCATATCAAGAATGTTCATAACCCGTGGTTCATTATTAACCAGTGCCAGCATAATTACCCCGAAAGTGTCCTGCATTTGGGTATGTTTATATAATTGATTTAATATAACATTAGGATTTACATCACGCCGCAATTCAATACAAACCCGCATTCCTTCACGGTTAGACTGGTCACTTAAATCGGTGATACCATCGATCCTCTTATCACGGACCATTTCTGCTATCTTCTCAATTAAGCGGGCCTTATTAACCATATACGGAAGTTCAGTAACAACAATACGATTTTTACCATTTGCCATCGGTTCAATATCGGTTATAGCACGTACCCTGATTTTACCGCGGCCGGTTCGATATGCTTCTTCAATTCCTCTGGTTCCTAAAATAGTTGCACCAGTAGGAAAATCAGGTCCTTTAACTACCTGAAGAATATCCTCTATAGTAGTTTCACCTGTTTCTTCTATTTCAGCATCAATAATTTTTATAACCGCACCGATTATTTCTCTCAGATTATGAGGTGGAATATTTGTAGCCATCCCTACCGCAATACCAGAAGTTCCATTAACTAACAGATTAGGATACCTTGCCGGAAGTACTGCCGGTTCTTTTTCTGTTTCATCAAAGTTAGGAGTAAAATCTACTGTATCTTTATTAATATCAGCAGTTAATTCCATCGATATTTTGCTCAGGCGTGCTTCTGTATAACGCATTGCCGCCGCACCATCACCATCTACCGAACCAAAGTTTCCATGACCGTCAACCAATGGATATCTGGTTGTCCATTCCTGAGCCATATTAACCAGTGCTCCATAAATAGAACTATCACCGTGAGGGTGATACTTACCCATAGTATCACCGACAATACGCGCACACTTACGATGCGGCTTGTCCGGTCCGTTATTTAATTCGATCATTGAATAGAGAATTCTTCTTTGTACCGGTTTTAAACCATCTCTGACATCCGGTAAGGCACGGGATGCGATAACACTCATCGCATAATCGATATAAGATTTCTCCATCGTTTTCTTTAAGTCTACTTCTTTGACTTTATCGAAAATATTCTCTTCCATTAATTGTATCCTCCTAAATGTCCAGATTTTCTACATATTTTGCGTTTTCTTCAATAAACTCACGGCGTGGTTCTACTTTATCACCCATGAGCGTCGTAAATGTCAGATCAAGTTCTGAAGAGGTTTCTTCATCCATTGATACTTTTAGGAGGATACGGTGTTCCGGATCCATTGTAGTGTCCCATAATTGATCGGCATCCATTTCACCCAGACCTTTATAACGCTGAATCTTATTATTACCATCACGACCAACTTCCTGGAGAATGGCATCCAACTCGGAATCACTGTATACATACCAGACTTTTTTATTTTTCTCCAACTTATAAAGCGGTGGCTGTGCCAGATATACATATCCCTGTTTGATCAGCTCGGGCATAAAACGATATAAAAATGTTAATAATAAAGTATCAATATGAGCACCATCTACATCGGCATCAGTCATGATGATAATTTTATGATAACGGAGCTTCGAAATATCAAAATCATCATGGATCCCGGTTCCAAAAGCAGTGATCATAGCCTTTATTTCAGCATTGCCGTAAATTTTGTCCAATCTGGCTTTTTCCACATTTAAGATTTTTCCTCTCAACGGAAGAATTGCCTGAGTTCCACGATCCCTGGCTGTTTTAGCAGAACCTCCTGCGGAGTCTCCTTCAACAATATAAATTTCGCAGTTGGCAGGATTTTTATCCGAACAATCGGCAAGCTTTCCAGGTAATGAAGAACCATCCAACGCAGATTTTCTTCTGGTCAGATCTCTGGCTTTTCTGGCTGCCTCTCTGGCTCTCTGTGCCATTACCGATTTTTCAATCGTCATTTTTGCGACTGCCGGATTCTGCTCCAGAAATATTTCCAGCTGACTACTTACAATATAATCTACAGCCCCTCTAGCCTCGCTATTTCCTAACTTCTGCTTGGTCTGTCCTTCAAACTGGGGATCTTCAATCTTAACACTGATAATTGTAGTCAAACCTTCACGGATGTCTTCACCCGATAGATTCGGTTCGGAATCTTTTAATAATTTATTTTTTCTGGCATATTCATTAAATGTCTTAGTAAGAGCATTACGGAAACCAACCAAATGGGTACCTCCTTCCGGAGTGGTAATAGTATTTACAAACCCATAAGTGTTGTCACTATAAGAATCATTATGCTGCATTGCTACTTCTACCGCTACATTATCTCTTTCACCTTCACAATAAATAACCTGATCATAAAGAGCTGTCTTACTTTTATTTAAATAAGTAACAAATTCTTTAATTCCGCCTTCATAGCAAAATGATTTTACCTTCGTTTCATCTTCCCGTTCATCAGAAAGGGTAATCTTCAATCCTTTAGTCAAAAATGCCATTTCACGGAAACGCTGTTTTAATATATCATACTCAAATTCAGTTTCTTCAAAAATAGAATTATCCGGAAGAAATTTTACTTTCGTTCCGGTTTTATCAAAATCACAATCTCCCACCACTTTTAACTTGTATATAACATTACCTTTTTCATATCGTTGTTTATAAATTTTTCCTTCTCTGCATATTTCCACTTCCAGGTAATTGGAAAGTGCATTTACAACCGAAGCACCTACCCCGTGCAAGCCGCCGGAAACTTTATAACCGCCGCCACCAAATTTACCACCGGCATGAAGTACTGTAAAGACAACTTCAACAGCCGGGAGTCCGGCTTTATGATTAATTCCGACCGGTATTCCCCGGCCGTTATCAATAACGGTAACGGAATTATCTTTATGAATAGTAATATCAATGTGATCACAATGACCAGCCAAAGCTTCATCCACCGCATTATCTACGATTTCATATACCAGATGATGAAGCCCTCTGCTTGATGTGCTCCCAATATACATTCCCGGTCTTTTTCTTACTGCTTCCAACCCTTCCAGTATTTGAATCTGATCTGCACCATATTCTGCGCTCATATAAGTCCTCCTAATTTTCTTTAGCCACAATTCCGCTCTCAACACGAAATAATTTATTTATAGAAAAACGATGGTTTACAAACTCATCTAATCCTGTACAGGTAATCAAAGTCTGTATATCATTTATACTATCTAATAGATAATTTTGACGATGCTTATCAAGTTCAGATAAAACATCATCTAATAATAATATAGGTTTATCATTTATTAATTGCTTAACCAAATCTATTTCCGATAATTTCAGAGATAATGCAGCTGTTCTCTGCTGACCCTGAGATCCGAATTTCCGGATATCCATATCCCCAATCATGAAGCATATATCATCCCGATGAGGCCCGCAAGATGTATTTTTTATTTTCATATCTCTCTTTCTATTCCGCTTTACTGCTTGTTCTAAAGTAAGATGTTTAATACTTGATTCATAAGATAATACAAGATTTTCTTTATTACCTGTTAATTTATTATGTGTTTTAGAAATTAATTCATTTATTTCTTCTATAAATTTATTTCTTCGTTTAATTACTTTATCTCCATAGCTTATTAATTGTTCATCCCATATGTCAAGTGTATCTTCTATATTTCCTTTATGATAAGTATCTTTTAATAAATGATTTCGCTGGTTTACAATTCGGTTGTAATTTGATAAATTATTAAGATAAATCTTATCCAGCTGCGCTAATTCCATATCCATAAAGCGCCTTCGTTCAGAAGGACCATTTTTTATAATATTTAAATCTTCCGGAGAAAAAAATACAATATTAATAATCCCGAATAACTCACTTGCTTTTTTAATTGGAATTTTGTTTATTGCTATTCCTTTGGGGCTATTTTTCTTAAGATGTAAATCTATTTGAAAAGGAATACCTCTCTTTTCAATAACCGCTTCAATATGGGACTCATCACGTTCAAATCTAATCAGATCACGATCTTTTGTCCCCCGATGTGACTTAGTCGTTCCGGATAAATAGACAGCTTCCAGAATATTAGTTTTACCCTGGGCATTATCGCCGTAGAATATATTGGTTGCAGAATCAAATTTTAAATCCAGCAAATCATAATTTCTAAAATTCTTTAATTTTAAAGATTTAATAATCATAATATTTTTATTTTTTGATTATTAAAAGAAATTATATCGTTTTCATATAATTTTCTTCCGCGTCTTAATTCAATCTCACCATTTACTTCAACAAGTCCATCTAATATCACTTCTTTAGCTTCTATACCGGAACCTACTAAACCGGCTGCTTTTAAAGCCTGACCAAGTTTTATATATTCATCCCGCAACTTAATTATATTCATAATTATCTCCTATGCTGCTACGTTAAAATTAACCGGCAGTATTAAATATATATAACTTTCATTTTCATCTTTGATAAAGCATGGTGCTTTAGCATTCATAAAATACAGATCCACTTCTTCTTCTTCAATAACACGAAGAGCATCAATTAGAAAACGGGGATTAAATCCGATCATCAGGTCTTTTCCTTCTTTTGTAATGATAATTTCTTCATTCATCGATCCTAGCTGCGATTGGATTTTTAATTCCATGGACTCGTCCCCAATATTTATAATGATAGGTTTCTTATCACCCTCTTTTATTAAAAGAGTAGCCCTATCGATACAATTTAAAAATTCCTTTTTGTTGATCCGTACTTTAGTCTCATAATCATTAGACAGCATCTGGTCAATTTTAAAATACTCTCCTTCAATCAATCGGGATACTACTATCGTCTGATCAAATTCGAATACGATATGATTATTGGTAAAATAAATATTCACCATATTTTCCACTTCACCGGATAAAATTTTACTTATTTCCTGTAGTGTTTTTCCGGGTACAACAACCTTCTTAAAACCATAAGATTCTTTTAATTCAACCTTACGGATGGAAATGCGGTGTCCATCCAATGATACCACCTTTAGAATATTTCCACTTATTTCAAAAAGTTCTCCGCCCATAAGTTTATTGCTGTCATTATCGGCAACTGAAAAGATAGTCTGACGGATTAACTCCTTTAAAGTAAATTGTGATAATTCCACAGTTTCTTCCTTTTCCACATATGGTAAATAAGAAAATTCGTCACCTGATTTTCCACCGATTGTAAAATTAGCCTTTTCGCAAATAATATTCGTTTGCAGATTATCGTCGGTCTCAATTACCACTTCGTTATCAGGAAGCTTTCTAACGATTTCAGAAAAGATTCTGGCGTCAATAGCAATGACACCCTTTTCTACAACATTACCTTCAATGATGGTTTCTATACCGAGTTCAATATCATTGGCTGTTAGTTTTATCGTATCAGTGGTTGCATCAACCAGGATACATTCTAGAATAGGCATCGTGGTTTTTGACGGTACAGCTTTTGATACAATATTAACTCCTTTGACCAGGTTACTCTTTGTACATATTATTTTCATGTGTTAAAACTCCTTTCGCGTGCTGGTAATAAATAAATAATAAAAGTCCGCCTTATTATTAGTAGGGGCTGTGGATATGTTTATAACCCTGTTTGTCCTTTAATATCAGAGTTTCTCCGAGAAGGATAACCCTGTTGATAATTGTCCTTTTACAGTGGGATAAAAAAGAATAACTTTCTATACCGGATTAATTTTTTTATGTATAATGTTTATTGAATTACTCAAAGCTTCATCATTTTTCACATTTGATTTAATCTTTTCCACACCGTGTTTTATAGTTGAATGATCTCGTCCACCTAACAAAATACCGATTGTTTTTAAAGGTGTTTCGGTCATTTCGCGGCAAAGATACATAATGATATGTCTTGCCAGAGCAATTTCGGAATTACGTTTGTTACTCTTTAAATCGATAATAGGGATACTAAAGTGCTCTGATACTACGTCGATAATAAGCTCCGGGGTAACTTTCCGGTTTTCATTCGGCGAAATAATGTCTTTTAAGGCTTCAGCTGCTAAGGCTATATCTATGGTAGAATTCTGAATTTTATATAAAGCAATTAATTTATTAAGAGAACCTTCTAATTCACGAATATTTGATTTTACACTATTGGCAATGTAATCAATAACATCATCTGGAATATTATATTTTTGAAGCTGGTCAGCTTCTATTTTCTTTCTTAATATGGCTACTCTTGTTTCATAATCGGGCGAAGAAATATCAGCGATAAGTCCCCACTCAAATCTTGTACGTAGTCTGGCTTCAAGAGTTTTTATGCTTTTTGGCGGCTTATCACTGGAAATAATAATCTGTTTTCCTGATACATGAAGATGGTTGAACGTGTGGAAAAACTCTTCCTGGGTACTTTCTTTGCCGATAATAAATTGTATATCATCAATAAGAAGTACATCTATATTGCGGTATTTTTCACGAAAAGAAGCCATTGATGATTCATTACCTGTCTTACCGCTTTTTATAGAATCAATTAATTCATTTGTAAAAGTTTCACTGGTGACATAGAGTACTTTCTTTTTTGTATCTTGTTTTAATATGAAGTGTGCAATGGAGTGCATCAGATGAGTTTTTCCCAGTCCAACTCCTCCGTAGAGGAAGAGTGGGTTATAAACATCTCCTGGTGATTCAGCCACTGCTACGGATGCAGCATGAGCAAAGTTATTATTCTTACCGACCACAAATGTATCAAATGTATATTTAGAATTCAAATTGGCTTTCTCATATAAATTATTTTTCTTACTTTTTATGGTTTTGAAACTTAAGTCTTCTAATTTTTCAAAAGAAGAATCATTTTCTTCAATAAACTTCACTTCAAGTTCCTGACCGATAATTTCTGCAATACAAACTTTAAACGGAAGAAGATATTTTTTTTCAATGTAATCTATACTTCCGTTTAATGATACTAATATATAAACAGTATTCCCTATCACATCATAAACCTTCAACGGTAAAATCCATGTCTTAAATGAAACATCTAACAAACTGTGTTCTACTCTCAGTCTTTCTATTATATCTGGCCATTTTTCTTCAACAATGTTCATTTTTTTAATACTCCCGATTCTTGGCATTTATCTAATAATGAGCAAAATTACTCTTTTATATTTTACATCAAAATTGAGATTTAATCAATGAGATTTAAGTGTGGATAACTTTTTTGACAAATAAAGGAGACTGTTAATAACAAAAAAAGTGAAAAAAAATGTTTTATTAACATGTTATCCACTTGTTATAAACAATTTATCCACAATTTGTGGATAAAAATATCAGTAAAATGGCAGGTTATGCTTGACTTGACAATACTTTTTAACTATAATTTATTGTGATGCTTTCAGAAAAAATATGCTTATATTAATATAGATAGATATAAGTTTTATAAGGTAGGAGGTGGAACATATGAAAATGACATTCCAGCCAAAAAAGAGATCCAGATCTAAAGTTCATGGATTTAGAAAAAGAATGAGTACAGCAGGCGGACGAAAAGTTTTAGCAGCTAGAAGAGCAAAAGGAAGAAAAGTATTATCAGCGTAGGCCGCAGGTTTTGTGGCCTTTTCTTCTCTAAAAATCAGGAGAAAGTGCAAAATGAATTTTTCCGAATCTTTAAAAAAAAATAAAGATTTTCAGATTGTTTATAAAGAAGGAAAATCTCTGGCGAATAAATATCTGGTCATGTATAAGAGAAAAAATGGATCAGATAAGAACCGCCTGGGGATATCAGTCAGTAAAAAAGTAGGAAACAGTGTAGTAAGACATAGAATTATAAGATTGTTAAAAGAGAGTTATAGACTGCAGGAAGATCGTTTCATAAATGGATTAGATATTGTAGTAATCGCAAGGCCAAGCGCTAAAGATATAAGTTACAGGGAAATAGAGAGCGCATTAATTCATTTAGGAAAACTTCATTATATTATAGATAATCAAGTGGAGAAACAGAGTAATGAAAACAATGTTGATAGGGATGATTAAGTTTTATAGAAAATATATTTCAGGAATGAAAATCAAATCTACCTGCATATATGTACCAACTTGTTCAGAATACAGTCTTGAAGCTATTGAAAAGTATGGTGCATTTAAGGGAGGTATTCTTACTTTGTGGAGAATTTTGAGATGCAATCCATTTGTAAAAGGCGGATTTGATCCGGTACCTTAAGGAGGATGAATTTATGACAGTTATGACAAGTTTGTTATTGACACAGTCAACTACACCGATTATTGGACAGGTTGCATGGTTGCTTGGTCAAGTAATGAATGTAATTTTTAATGTTTTGACTAATGTGTTTGGAATAGAAAATATAGGTCTTTGTATTATCATTTTTACAATTGTTATCTATATGTTTATGATTCCATTGACTATTAGGCAACAGAAGTTTTCCAAGATGTCTGCTGTAATGAACCCTGAACTTCAGGCAATTCAAAAAAAATATAAGAATAAGAAAGACCAGACATCAATGGCAAAGCAGCAGGAAGAAATGCAGGTGGTCTATGATAAATATGGCTCATCACCGATGGGAGGATGTTCCCAATTAGTAATTCAGATGCCGGTATTATTTGGTCTTTATACAGTTATCCGTAATATACCGGCATATGTAGACGGTATTAAGAATGCTTATATGCCGCTGATCAATGATATCATGAATACCAGTGGTTATCAGAAGATAATGGAAACGCTCGGCGAGGCAAAACCAATTCAGCTGAGTGCTGAAAAATACGATTATACACAGGCTAATACTCTGGTTGATGTATTATATAAATTTCAGTCTGATACCTGGGCGACTTTGGTAGATAAATTTCCGAACCTGGAAAATATTATTGAAGATACACGGATAAGTGTAGAGCATCTGAATAGTTTTCTGGGAATTAATATCGCGGAAACACCGATGACATTATTTATGAATTCTATTAAGACCGGTGCTGTTATTTCAGTTATACTGGCGCTTGCTATACCTGTTTTATCAGGGATTACACAGTATTTGAGTATCCGGCATTCACAAACGCAGAATCCGTCAGCAGCAGGTGGTGATGATAATGCGATGATGAATTCAATGAATACAATGAATAAGACAATGCCGCTTATTTCTGTATTTTTCTGTTTTACGCTGCCGGCTGGTCTTGGCTTATATTGGATTGCCAGTGCGGTAGTCCGAACCATTCAACAGGTAATTATTAATAAGTATCTGAGTGGTAAGTCTTTGGATGATATGATTGCCAAAAATCAGGAAAAAGCAGCGAAAAAGCGTGAGAAAAAAGGTACTTCTGCAAGTAAGTTAAACCAGATGGCACAAAAGAGCGTAAGAAATATCGAAGAACCGCAAAAAGCAAAACTTTCAGACTCAGAAAAAGAAAGCAGGTTAAGAGAAGCGACTAAGAAAAATGCGAACGCAAAGTCAGGAAGTCTGGCATCAAGAGCAAGCCTGACAAAAAGATATAATGAAAATGAATAGTAAGGAGGCTCGAATATGCATGAAATAACAGTATCAGCAAAGACAGTGGATGATGCAATTACTGAAGCTTTGATACAGCTTAGCGTAACCAGCGATATGCTGGATTATGAAGTAATTGAAAAGGGCAGTTCTGGATTTCTTGGAATCGGAATGAAGCAGGCAGTAATCAAGGCCCGAAAAAAAGAAGTCATCCAACCTCAAGAAGAAGTTGTTGAAGAACAAAAGCCGAAAGTAATTGTAAAGAAAGCCGAAAGTTTTATTCGTCCGGAAGTGGAATTAGCAGAAGTTCAGGATGTCACTATTGCAGCTTGCGAAAAGTTTTTACATGATGTTTTAAAGGCAATGGATATGGAAGTTGAGTTGACTTCAAAGGTTGATGAAGAAAATGCTCTCAGTATTGATATGGAGGGCAAAAACATGGGAATTTTAATTGGTAAACGTGGGCAGACATTGGATTCGCTTCAGTACTTAACCAACCGGATCGCCAATAAATCCCAGGATGGTTATGTCAGAGTAAAGCTGGATACAGAGGATTACCGGCGGAGAAGAAAAGAAACATTAGAGAATTTAGCTAAGAATATAGCTTTTAAAGTAAAGCGGACAAAACGTATGGTTTCATTAGAACCGATGAATCCATATGAAAGAAGAATTATACATTCTGCACTTCAGGCAGATAAAAATGTAACAACCCACAGCGAAGGGGAAGAACCTTATAGACGGGTAGTTGTTACATTAACAAGGAGATAGATATGACAGGCAGATTTTTAATAAGAAATCTGCCTTGTTTTGACTTTGGAGGATATAATGTACACCGATACAATTACTGCTATTGCGACGGCTATGTCTAATTCCGGAATTGGAATTATCAGAATCAGCGGAAAAGAGTCATTTCAGATCATTGACCGGATATATAGAGGAAAAAAAGAAAAGAAGCTTTCTGAGTGTAAAAGTCATACTATTCATTATGGTTTTATTTATGATGGTGAAGAAGTTATTGATGAAGTGATAGTGCTGCTGATGAAAGGACCTCATAGTTATACTGGTGAAGATACGATAGAAATTGATTGTCATGGTGGTTCTTATGTAATAAAAAGAATTTTAGAGACAGTCATTAAATATGGAGCTCGTCCAGCAGAGCCAGGTGAATTTACGAAACGGGCTTTTTTGAATGGACGGATCGATCTGTCTCAGGCAGAAGCAGTTGGTGATATTATTAGTGCGCAAAATGAATATGCTTTAAAAAATTCGGTAAATCAATTAAAGGGTAGTATTAAGAACATTATTAAGAATATTAGAAATAAAATTATTTACGAAATAGCATTTATTGAATCAGCTCTTGATGATCCCGAGCATATTAGTATCGACGGGTATGCAGAGGAATTGCAGACAAAAAACAGTGATTTTATTAAGCAATTGGATGAGCTTATTTCTACATCTGATAATGGACGTATTATGAAAGAGGGAATTAATACTGTTATTGTCGGTAAGCCTAATGCTGGTAAATCTTCTCTTCTAAATATAATGGCCGGAAAGGAGCGGGCGATTGTAACCGAAATTGCCGGCACCACAAGAGATATTCTGGAGGAGCATATTCAGCTTGATGGGTTGATTCTTAATATCATTGATACGGCAGGAATCCGACATACACAGGATGTGGTAGAAAAAATCGGTGTAGAGAAGGCAAAGGAATATGCTGCAGAGGCTGATTTGGTCATATATATAGTGGATGGTACAAAGCTGCTGGATGAAAATGATCATGAAATCATTGAAATGATTGAGAATAAAAACGTAATTATTCTCTTAAATAAATTGGATTTAATAAGAAAAGTTTATAAAGATGAAATAATAAAATTTCTAAATAAACCTATTATAGATGTTTCTGCAAAAGAAGGAACAGGTATTAAAGAATTTGGTAATATGCTTAAGGATATGTTTTTTCAAAAAGAAATTTCATTTAACGATGAAATATATATCACCAATGTTCGACAAAAAGCGGCATTAAACGACGCCAGAGGTAGTCTTTTGAAAGTAAATGAAAGCATTGATGGTGGAATGCCGGAAGATTTCTATTCAATTGATCTGATGGATGCATATATATCTTTGGGACTGATTACTGGAGAAACGATAGGAGAAGATTTAACAGATGAAATATTCAGTAAATTCTGTATGGGAAAATAAAGATGAATATGATGTTGTTGTTATCGGTGGTGGACATGCCGGCTGTGAGGCGGCATTGGCGACGGCAAGATTAGGTCTTAAGACATTAATTTTTACAATTAGTATAAATAGTGTTGCTTTTATGCCATGTAACCCTAATATCGGAGGATCTTCCAAAGGTCATCTGGTTAGGGAAATTGATGCTCTGGGCGGCGAAATGGGAAGGGTTATAGACCGTACATTCATCCAGTCGAAAATGCTTAACTGTTCAAAAGGTCCGGCGGTGCACTCTCTTCGTGCTCAGGCCGATAAAGTTAATTATAGTAAAACTATGCGTCAGGTTCTTGAGTTGCAGGATGGCCTTGAGATCAAACAGACCGAAGTGAAAGAAATTTTGACCGATAATGGAAAAGTAACTGGTGTTAAGATATTATCGGGAATTGTGTTTAATTGTAAGGCGGTTATTTTGTGCACCGGAACTTATTTGAAAGCCCGCTGCATTTATGGAGATGTCAGTGAAAATATCGGACCGGATGGAATGAAAGCAGCAAATTATCTGACCGACTCATTAAAGTCATTGGGAATTGAGATGCGCCGTTTTAAGACCGGGACTCCGGCCAGAATTGATCGTTCAAGTGTCAATTTTTCAAAAATGGAGGAACAATTGGGTGATGAGCGGGTGGTACCTTTTTCTTTTACGACTAATCCCAGGGATGTGCAGATTGATCAGGTATCCTGCTGGCTGACATATACAAATGAAAGGACCCATAATATTATCCGTAATAATCTGGACCGATCTCCTCTTTTCTCCGGAATGATTGAAGGAACCGGACCAAGATACTGTCCTTCTATTGAGGATAAGGTAGTTAAATTTGCTGACAAAGACAGGCATCAGGTGTTTATTGAACCAGAGGGGCTGGAAACGAATGAGATGTATATTGGCGGTATGTCCAGTTCACTGCCGGAGGATGTCCAGTATCAGATGTACCGGACGGTTCCGGGCCTGGAAAAGGTTAAAATCGTACGGAATGCATATGCCATTGAGTATGATTGTATTGATGCCAGACAACTTTATCCGACTCTGGAATTTAAAAATATAAAGGGTTTGTTCAGCGGTGGTCAGCTTAATGGCAGTTCCGGTTATGAAGAAGCTGCTGCACAAGGCTTGATAGCAGGTATAAATGCCGCTTTAATGATATTAGGTAAGGAACAGATCACCATAGATCGTTCTCAGGCTTATATCGGTGTTCTAATTGATGATCTGGTGACAAAGGAAAGTCATGAGCCATATCGGATGATGACTTCCAGGGCGGAGTATCGCCTGCTTTTGCGGCAGGATAACGCTGATCAGCGTTTAACCAGGATAGGCTATGAAGCCGGTCTTATATCCGATGAACGTTATCAATTCTTATTAAACAAAGAAAATGAGATTGAAAATGAAATAAAACGATTGGAAAGAACTAGTACAGGAATAAATGAATCAGTACAAAACGTACTTAGAAAATGCAATAGTACTCCTCTCACATCAGGAAGTACGCTTGCTGAATTATTGCGGCGTCCGGAGATACATTATAAAGAACTTGCACCAATTGACCGGCAGAGAAGACATTTAAGTGATGATGTGATTGAACAGGTTGAAATCAGCATCAAATATGAAGGATATATAAAGCGGCAGCTTAAGCAGGTAAAACAATTTAAAAAGTTGGAAAAGAAGCAGATACCGGATAATATTGATTATGATTTGGTAAACAGTCTCCGCATTGAGGCAAAACAGAAATTAATGCAGTATAAGCCAGTCTCGATCGGGCAGGCCTCCAGAATCTCAGGTGTGTCACCTGCAGATATCTCAGTGCTGTTAATTTATCTGGAAACTCTAAGAAATAAATAAGGGATAACATATGAATAATCTATTCAAACAGACTTTGGCGAAATTAAATATTGAGCTTTCTGAATTGCAGTATAAGCACTTTGAGTTGTATTATGAAATGCTGGCAGAGTGGAATAAGGTAATGAACCTTACTGCTATAACGGAGTATGATGAAGTGGTCATAAAGCACTTCGCAGATAGTCTTTCCATTGTTAAAGTGTATGATATGAAGCAGAACCTGCGGGTTCTCGATATGGGAACAGGTGCCGGATTTCCAGGAATACCTTTAAAGATAGTCTTTCCGCAATTGGAGATTGTTTTATTGGATTCTTTAAATAAGCGGATCAAATTTTTAAATGAAGTTATTCAGAGGTTGGAATTGTCTGGTATAGCTGCTATTCATGGAAGAGCTGAAGATTATGCCAGGCAAAGAGAATATCGTGAGGCATTTGATTTATGCGTATCCAGGGCAGTTGCAAATCTAGCGACATTATCTGAATTCTGTATACCATATATACGGGTAGGGGGTATGTTCATAGCTTATAAATCAGGGGAAGTCGATAAAGAGGTGGATAATTCAAGAAAAATTGTAGATATTTTGGGTGGTTCTGTAGAAAAAGTAATTAAGTATAATTTATTGGATACAGAGATTGAAAGATCATTTGTAAAAATAGGTAAAGTTGATAAAACAGCGAGTAAGTATCCAAGGAAAGCCGGACTTCCGGCAAAAAAACCAATTTTAACTGAAAAGTTGCCGAAAGAATTATAATTCTTTCGGCAACTTTTTTTATTGCTACCCTACCGCTCTATTCCAAAAAGTATATTAATTTGTTCTACCAATACAAATGGATATTCCAACTGAGGAAGATACTTTGTTTTACTTATTGGAATTATTTCAATTGATGGAACATAATTTTTATACTGTTCTGCTACTAATTCACCATCCCGCAATGCTTTACCGGTAAGGATATATATGCTGTTATTAATATTAGGAAGACAATGCAATATATTCATATTAGTGTATCGGCCTTTAATACTAGAGAATAAATATTTTGAATTTGCATTTCCAACATGCATTGATTCATAGTAGGTATTTATTAGCGAATCTTCTATTTTCATTGGATCATAGAAGTATTTATTTATAAATAAATTTTCAATACGTTTTCTGGTTCCTATTATATTATAAACTAATGTCCCTACTATTGGCATATTAATTATAAATTTTAGTATCTTTGTTCGCTTGGTAGGTATCTTAGCCAGCTCTACAATGCTTTCAGGATTAACAAGGATAATCTTATCAATCATTTCCTTATTGTTAGCACATGCCATTAAAACAAAGGATGATGATGTTCCTGTTACTACTATATTGCTCTTTTCGCCAATTATATTCTTTATAAAATCAGTTACCAACTGTACATATAGATAATTAGTATAGGTGAGGTTTGGCTTTTCAGAAAGTCCACAGCCTAATAAATCAATAGCATATACGGTGTTGGTTTTTGATAGATATTTAATAACTTTATTCCATTCGTTGGTAGAACTATAAGTATTTAAATCATGTATTAGAAGTATAGGTTGTCCACTTCCTGATTTTTTATAGTGTATATTACCAAATCGCCATTCATAGTAATTTTCTTCAGAGTTTTTTAAAAGGTTATCTATAGTAGCTATATAATTAATAATTTTATTAATTATATGCATTGTTATTGCAGCTAATGTTGTTAAAATGGCAAAGATACTAATCTTTTTTTTCACATTACCCCTTCTTTCTGTGTTTGTAGTTAAGCCTTATTTTATTATACTACATTATAATCATTAATGAAAGGATGTATTTCATAATGTTTCACGTGAAACATGTAAAATTATATATAATTTGTAGAAAGTAATGTTTCACGTGAAACATTACTGGATTCCTCAATAAAAAGATGCTATAATAAGTAAGATGATATAGAAAGGTGAATTATTAATATGGGAAGAATCATAGCAATTGCCAATCAAAAAGGCGGTGTCGGAAAAACTACTACAGCTATTAATTTATCGGCTTGTTTGGCGGAAAGAGGTAAAAAGATACTCGCTATAGACATGGACCCACAAGGTAATATGTCGAGTGGTTTAGGAGTAGATAAAAAAGCATTAGAATTTACTATTTATGATGTAATTATTGGTGAAAAGTCCACGGATGAAGTGATTTTAAAAGAACAAATCGAGAATCTGGATGTTTTGCCTGCTAATATTGACTTATCTGCAGCCGAAATTGAGTTAATAGGCATAGATGATAAGGAATATTTGATAAGGAATGAAGTATATAAAATAAGAGATAACTATGATTATATAATTATTGATTGTCCGCCAGCCCTTGGGATGCTGACAATCAATGCAATGACTACGGCTGATGCTATAATTGTACCGATTCAATGTGAGTACTATGCACTGGAAGGACTTACACAGCTTATCCATACAATAGATTTGGTTAAAAATCGTTTAAATGAAGAATTAGAAATAGAGGGAATCGTATTTACCATGTATGATGCGAGAACCAACCTATCTTTACAGGTGGTTGAAAATGTAAAGGACAATCTCAATCAAGATATATATAAAACTGTTATTCCAAGAAATATTAAACTAGCAGAGGCACCAAGTTATGGGCTTCCGATTAATTTATATGACTCGAAGTCGGCAGGTGCAGAGGGCTATATGCTACTTGCAGAAGAAGTGATTAATAAAGGAGAATAATGATGGCAGTAAAACGCAGTGGATTGGGGAAAGGATTAGATAGTCTGATTCCGGATAATAGATCCTTAAAAAACAAGAAAGAGGAAAAAAGCTCATCCCCTGAAGGGACAAGCAGTGAACAGATGATTCCAATTAATAAGGTGGAGCCAAACAGAAATCAGCCAAGACAAAATTTTGAAGAGGATGCTCTCTTAGAGTTGGCAGATTCAATTAAGCAGTTTGGCATATTACAGCCGCTATTAGTTCAGAAGAAAAAAGATTATTATGAAATTATTGCCGGAGAACGTCGTTGGCGAGCAGCTAAGATGGCAGGATTAAAAGAAGTTCCTGTAATTATTAGAGAGTATACAGATCAGGAAGTAGTAGAAATAGCACTGATAGAAAATATACAGCGGGAAAACTTGAATCCAATTGAAGAAGCAATGGCATATAAACGATTATTGGAAGAGTTTTCATTAAAGCAAGATGAAGTTGCTGAACGGGTATCCAAGAGCAGGACAGCAGTTACTAATTCTATGCGCCTTTTAAAATTAAATGATAAAGTACAGCAGATGATTGTTGATGACATGATATCTACAGGACATGCCCGTGCTTTATTGGCAATTGAAGATGAAAAGGAGCAACATTTGATTGCTATGAGGATATTTGACGAAAAATTAAGTGTACGTGATGTTGAAAAGCTTGTTAAATCGTTAAAAAACCCTAAAAAGGTAAAAGAAAAAACAAAAATAGAACATATGTTCCTATATGAAGACTTACAAGAAAAGATGAAAAGTGCAATCGGAACAAAAGTAATTGTAAGCCCAAAGGCAAACGGAAAAGGAAAAATCGAAATTGAGTATTATTCTGAAGGAGATTTGGAAAGAATATTTGATTTAATAGTAAATACACAAAAAGGAGAATAATAGATGGAAAATAGCATATATAGCAAACTGGGAATGGATCCGGTTTTTATTGACATTCTATTAATTATATTAGTTATTGTCTTAGCAGTTTTGTTTGTTAATGTTAATATGAAATATACGCGTCTGAAATCGAGTTATGCATCGTTCATGCGGGGGAAAGATGGAAAGAATCTGGAGAAGAGTATTATCGAAAAGTTTGATGAAGTTGATGCAGTAACTGCTATAGCAAAACAAAACAAAGCAGAGATTAGAAAGATTTACCGAAGAATAGAAAAAAATTATCAAAAACAGGGAATCCTAAAATATGATGCGTTTCACGAGATGGGCGGAAATTTAAGTTTTGCATTATGCTTGTTAGATGCATATAATAATGGCTGGATCATCAATGCGATGCATAGTCGTGAAGGCTGTTATACTTATATTAAGGAAATTCTGAATGGTGAGAGCTATATAGAACTGTCGGAGGAAGAAGCACAGGCACTGGATAAAGCTATCTATGAAGAAGTTTATGAACATCTGGAAACAGGAGATGGAAAATAGGGAGGAAGTAAAATGTTAGATATTAAATATGTAAGAATAAATCCGGAAATAGTTAAAGAGAATATCAAAAAAAAATTCCAGAATGATAAGCTGCCATTGGTGGATGAAGTGTTAGAATTAGATAAGCGCAACCGTGAAATAAAGCAGGAAGTGGAAGTGTTAAGAGCAGAAAAAAATCAGATTTCCAAGCAGATTGGGGCCTGTGTGGCAAAAGGTAAGAAAGAGGAAGCAGAAGAATATAAGAATAAAGTAGCACAGGAAGCGGAAAAGATTGAAAGCCTGTCAGCAGAAGAAAAAGAAGTAGAAGAAAAAATCAAGAAGATCATGATGACCCTTCCTAATATCATTGATCCTTCTGTTCCGATCGGAGCTGATGACAGCCAAAATGTAGAAGTGCAGAAATATGGTGATCCGATAGTTCCGTCCTACGAAATACCGTATCACACCGAAATTATGGAGAGTTTCGGAGGAATTGATTTAGATAGTGCCAGAAAGGTTGCCGGTAATGGATTCTATTATCTTATGGGCGATATTGCCAGATTACATTCAGCAGTAATATCCTATGCCCGTGACTTCATGATTAACCGTGGATTTACCTATTGTGTACCGCCATTTATGATTCGCAGTGAAGTGGTGACAGGAGTTATGAGTTTTGCCGAAATGGATGCAATGATGTATAAAATCGAAGGTGAAGACTTATATTTAATAGGTACCAGTGAGCACTCTATGATTGGCAAATTTATTGATACTGTGTTGGCGGAAGAAGAACTGCCGCAGACGTTAACCAGCTACTCCCCGTGCTTTAGAAAAGAAAAGGGAGCTCATGGTGTAGAGGAGCGGGGAGTGTATCGTATCCATCAATTCGAAAAGCAGGAGATGATTGTTGTATGTCAGCCGGAAGAGAGTATGAAATGGTACGATAAATTATGGCAGAATACAGTTGATCTGTTCCGTTCACTGGATGTCCCGGTCCGTACACTGGAATGCTGTTCAGGGGACCTGGCCGATCTGAAGGTAAAATCGGTTGATGTAGAAGCATGGTCACCGCGACAGAAGAAGTATTTTGAGGTTGGCAGTTGTTCCAATCTTGGTGATGCACAGGCACGAAGACTCGGTATCCGGGTGAAAGGTAAGGATGGAAAGTATTTTGCTAACACCTTAAACAATACTGTTGTAGCGCCGCCGAGAATGTTGATTGCTTTTCTGGAAAATAATCTTCAGGAAGATGGTACTGTATTGATTCCGGAAGCACTTCAGCTATATATGGGTGGAACAGCAAAATTAGAGCCTAAAAAACAATATTAGAAACGGTTATGTTTCGTCAGGAGTAAGAATGCATGATTTTTTATCAGCCATAGGATTTGGTAAACTAACCTCAAGAAAAGATGTCCGTAAGATGCTGAAAAGTATTGAAACAGATTATAACCAGTATAGCCGGATCCAATTAGACCGGGAACTGGACTTTTGTGAATTCAAGAAGGAATATGGGGATACTATCGGTATAAGTGTGTATGGCGAAATAGAAGAAAGGGGCGGTGAAGAAGTATTTGAAAGAGAGTATTATACGCCCTATTTCAAAGGAACTGGAATTACTTCTCATGCCGATCTTTTGGTGGAAAAACGAGCAGATAGGAATGCTTATGTAGGGATATGTGAAGATGTGAAGGTGGAGGTAACTCTCATCTTTCATCTTCAGAATGCTTTGGACTATATGGAGGAGTATGAATTGGGACATATACCCAGGATGGCTGCATCTTTGACCCTTTCCGGACTGGCGGCTAATGGAACGATTCTTTTTCCGGTGCGGAAAAGCCCGGAGCAGGAGAGGACGAAAAAAGAACAATCAAGAAACCGGATGATGCTCCTGAGCGCAGCTAGAGAAGGTGATTCTGCAGCGATGGAAAGCCTTACACTGGATGATATTGATACATATTCAAAGGTATCCAGAAGGCTGATTTCAGAGGATGTATTCAGCATTGTAGAATCTTATTTCATGCCTTATGGGGTAGAGTGTGATCAATATTCAATTCTTGGTGAAATCCTGGATGTACGGGAAATTGAAAATAAAGATACAAAAAGTAAAATTTATGCTTTAAATTTGGATGTAAATGAGTTACAATTTGAAGTGTGTGTTTCGGCAGATTCTCTGACTGGTGAACCGGCAGTAGGAAGAAGGTTCAAATCTAATATATGGCTGCAGGGATATATCAACTTCCAATAATTTGCAAGAAAAAATTCAAATAGAAATTATTCTATTTCTATTTCTTGTTATAGAAATGAAATATGCATGATATCTTGCAAAAAGTAAATTTCATAGATGTCTCCGTAGCTCAGTGGATAGAGCATTCGCCTCCTAAGCGAAGGGTCGGACGTTCAAATCGTCTCGGGGACGCCACAAAAAACGCCGAAAGTCTTGTAAAATCAAGGTTTTCGGCTTTAT
>Ga0153944_1000333_pt1 | contig 20473 bp, 10 predicted proteins | sample TSNJ028MetaG_FD_104703 | JGI IMG/M metagenome (GOLD analysis project Ga0153944, IMG submission 104703) | Attine ant fungus gardens microbial communities from New Jersey, USA - TSNJ028 MetaG | ecosystem: Host-associated > Fungi > Mycelium > Unclassified | place: USA: New Jersey, Wharton State... | reverse complement strand
TTTTAACCGAATATTTCTGAATAATCATTGTATATAATATCATAATAAGGATAAGGAATATGTTAGTAAGAACTAATTTATAAATACTTACATTATCCTTGATTTTATATATGTATACATTGTCCCATTCAGTTTCCTGTATAATGCCATTATGCACGAAGTCTAAATTTTCAGAAGGATGCTCATTTTCGTTAGCTGCATTTATAACAAACGGTATAAAAGATAATGGATATATCCCATCGTCGGTCATAGGACCTGAGATTTGCTGCATTCTAATGCTGTATTTTCTATTAGAATCTAAATAACTAGCTAAGTTAAATGTAAAATATCTCCAATTATCTATTTCTGTACTATGTACTTGTTCGGTTTGTAAAATAATGTGTTCATCATCATAAAGTGTAAATAAAACAAGGTAATCGTTATCTTCTTGTAGCAATGTTGTATGATTAAAGGCAAGCCTAATTTTAATGCTTTCCATATTTGAGTAAAGTGGTTTGAAATATTGCTCTATATAATCATTTTCTGTCAGTAATACCTCCGGGAAAAAAAACTCATTACGTTCAGGATATTCTTCTCCTGATATATAAGTTATTTCGTTTAAAAAAAGATTTTCTAATATAAGAAAATTTGTTAATGTGAAGATTAATAATAAAAACATAATAGCTATGATTCTTTTAATACCAACATTGATAATAATATCTCTATATTTTTGGTAAGCTATTTTCATTCATATTGTCCTCTCTATTTAATTAATTCAAGAAGGTCAAAAGTTTTTAATAAAAATAACTCCTTCATGCCATTTTATGGTAACCTATAATCACCACACAAAGAAGGAAAAAAAGAAAGAGTTATCATAGGACTATAATACCATGCACGCTGGTGATTTACCATACAATTATGATTGAATATACTGATAAAATTTTCCAGACATTCCGCATTTCAATGTAACATAGAAGCTATAACATAGAAGAACCTATCCTACAGGATAAGTTCCATCTCTTACTTTGATTTTGTTATTGTCCGGCATTCTTCTGGTATAGCAGGAGACCAGGGAAGCAGATCATCTATAAAATTATAGTCAGTATCGTTCTGATGCTTGCGTATGGTCTCAAATATATGGACGAGATAGCTATAAGGGCGAAGCACATTTAGCTTTGCCGTCTTCGTTATACTATAGATGATGGCACTGGAATGGGCTCCGGATACTTTTTGCAAATAACTAGTTTCTTCGCTCGATCGCAAATGGCTTGATAGTTCTTTCACAGGTTTATGCGAATATTCGGATAAACAGTTTTATACGCATTTTTCACCCGGCCAATAATCATCTATCATAATCTTCTGTACCAGAAACAATAAGGTTAAAATCAACTGTCCCGGATTCCATACACACTCCAACAGTCCAATCAAGACAAACACCAGCCAGACTAAAACAGGAATCAGATTCTCATATCGGCGCGGATCACGCAAGAATCCCTTAACCCCTAACCAACCTGTCGCCAGTATAAGAAAGAAGAACAAAATCCCTGAGGGAATGCCATAATAATAAGCAATCTGGAGAAAAACATTTTGGGCATGCCACGCATGATACCCCGGCGTAATCTGATAATACCCATCTATCAGAATATGCCCCTTGAAATTTAGGTTTTTGAAATACAGAAGGTAAATTTCCTTTCGGACCTTGCTGGAATTCGATGTATCCTCTCCGCTCAGAATGTATTCTGCCTTACCTTCACTTCCCTCATTACTGTCAAGTTTTTCTGCTACTATATCCTCGACGCTCCCGTTATCCACTAAATATGCCTCACCCGGCACAGATACCTCAGGAACTGCCGCTTGTGCTACCAGCTTCATTTCACCGCCAATACGTCCTGACAAAATCCTATAATCCAATCTTCCTACTGCAGTTTCCAAAAATTCATCAAGAGATACATATTTATCAGAGTTAATAGGATCATAAGAATGCACCTTAGAAACCGAATATTCACCTGAAAACCAGATCGGGTGGTGAAGTATGCCAGGTAAATAACGTATGGTCACATAAACACAGGGAAAAGTAACCAATGCACAAATACCAATCATGAACCATTGCAAAAGCAATCTGGATACCTTTTCTTTATATGCAATAGTGACGGTCATAATACCGTACAAGAAGGTGATAACGACTGCTGCCAATAATGCTGTTCGGCTTATCGTAAAAAATATGAAGGTGATAAGTCCACCTGCAATAATATAATAAAATGCTTTGATAAGTCGGCCTATTATTTTCTTCTGCTCTGCTTCCAGCCTTTCTTTACTGTTCAGCACGTACAGACGATAAAGAACCATAATGTATGTTACAAGATAAAATAACGCATTCATGTTGCAATTGCTGAATGCACCTTTATAACGTACTTCATCATAGGGACGGAATCCGTATGCAAATATTTGAATAGCGAAGAATCCCCAAATAATACCATCTGCCATACCATTCCATAACTTTTTCCTTTCCTCCCTGCTAACGGGAATCAGGTAAAACATTCCGAACATTACCAGGAACCATATCTGCCATAGGCTTCTAAACGGGGAGAGTGTCATGAAAGAGACCATAAGGAGCCAGGAAATTGCCAGAATCCCTGTCTGTAGCTTCACTTTTCGGCTCCATTCCTCCCAGACTCCGTTTTTCCATAATTTATATAACCTTATTTTATTCCGACTCTGCCATATCCTTATGCCAACGATTCCCAAGCATCCTACATTTAATGCGCCTGAAATATACTGATAATGATATACACGTCCTGGGTTCTGGTTCCATATAATATAACCCAGACTAGCTCCTATAGCCCATATAACAAGCCATATAAAATAAGGAATAATTTGATTTTCTTTGCTAGATTTTTTGGAGGTAGATTGATTTTCAGCAGATTGTATTAGGGTTAATATCAAAACTGTCATGACAAAACCCGTACAATTGGTTGCCAATGCCCAACGGTCTCCATCCTGACTTCCCCGAACCCAGTCAATCAGAACCAGAGCAAAAAAGCAGATCGTGTATACTATTTGTTTCTTATCTACTGTTCTTTTTTTTAATCGTATATCCATTTTTCAACAATCCGCCTTTAAAATAGGTTGCCTTTATCCATGAATATCATATCACAATTATATATGTTTGGCGAGGTCGAAAATGAATATTTAAGTGAACAAAAGTCAAAGGTTTATAATCTTCTATATAATCAAAATAATTTCCATTATTCCTCATTTCATGTGGATCCAAATATCTTGTCTCTGTTAAATCAACAGTAATAGCTCTTATTGTATTTCAATCAATATGAGTCTTTCGTCGGGGATGATTCTGTGGTAGAATGAGTTATTATAGCGATGAACCCTTTGAAATCTGGGACAGAAGATTATAATAGATGATTATTATCAGGAAATTAAGGTCATACGAACTGATGAAGTACAAAGGAGAAATTAAATGATGCTTTATAACCTAAAAGGACAAGCCAAAAAAATTATCCTATATATATATGTAGTTTTACAGGTATTATTTTTAGCTTTCCTGCGAAAGCAGTATTTGCTTACAGTATATCAGACAGTTGTGACTTATTTTGCTATCTGTCTGATTGGTATGCTGCTCATATACATTGCAGACAAAAAGAAATCTCAATGGAAAATAGTTCGGGATGGTTATCTGGTTGCCTGGAGTTCTTTTCATGGAATCGTGGTATTGGGGTTTTTGTCCAGCAGCACTTTTTATCTGACACTGACACAGATTAATATTGTTCAGGTGGTAAATATTTTCCTTGGATTTGCTGTATATTGGATTATCTATGTGATCGTGGGGAAATGTGTACCCGCAATCGGACTGGGTAATCTTTTTATTGGTATTATAGGTATTTTGAATCATTATCTGGTCAGATTCCGTGGTGCTGCTTTTCGGATATCGGATTTTAAGGCAGCAAAAACAGCAGGAAATGTAGTACAGATTTATGATTTCCAACCGGATACGTTGATGATCGTGGCTGTAATGGATCTGATATTGTGGTATATTCTGATAAGGTATTGGTATGGAAGACAGGAAAAAAGAAACCGCTGGAATATTTGGAATTTCATTGTGACAGCAGTTGTGACTATTGTTTGTATTGTTATACCGTTAACTCATTTTGAAGAGACTTATGCAAGTACAGGAAATTTTGCCAATGATACGTATCTGGCAGAATTGCTGGTTGATACTCTGGGTAATGTTGTTACTGTACCTGATGACTATAATGTGGATGAAGTTCAGGGAATTATTGTATCCTGGCAACAGAAGCAGCAAAGTCTAAATATAACAGAACAGTCACCAGGACAAGCTCCCAACATTGTGGTCATTATGAATGAGGCGTTCTCAGATTTACGTGTTTTGGGAGAATATACTACAGATGTTCCGGTGTTGGAATATTGGGATTCTATACAGGATGAAGTGGTTTACGGTTTCGCTAATGTGTCCGTTTTTAGTGGAACAACGGCTAATTCGGAATATGAATTTTTATCTTCGGATGCTACCGGTGTCTTTGCCGGAAATAACGGGATTCCTTATAATAATTATTTTAGTAGTAATGATGTTTATCCCGGTTTGGTTACTGTACTGAAGGAACAAGGATATGAGACAACTGCTTTTCATCCTTACTATGCCAGCGGTTGGAATCGGACACAAGTATATCGTGCAATGCAGTTTGACCATATTATTTTTTTGGATGATCTGGATGAAGACATGGAAAAATTGCGTATTTATGCCAGCGATGAGGCTAATTATTCGTATATCAGAGATTGGTTTGATAATAAAGAAGCAGGAGTGCCCCAATTTTATTTTAATGTGACCATGCAGAACCATGGGGGCTATACATATAGTGGTGATAATTTTGAGATTACGGTTCAATTGACTGGTGAAGCAGATGGAAAATTTCCACAGACGGAGCAGTTTCTCAGCCTGATGAAGGCCAGTGATGAGGCTTTAGAAGAGCTGCTATCTTATTTCTGTGAATATCCTGAACCAGTAATAGTGCTATTATTCGGAGATCATCAGCCAAAATTAGAGGCTGAGTTTTATGAATATGTGACAGGGGAGGATATGAACAGCTGGTGCCTGATGCAAATAATGAATCAGTATAAGACACCGTTTGTTATCTGGAGTAATGAAGAGATAGAGGCGAAGGAACTGGGTGATGTCAGCTTGAATTATCTGGCACCGATTTTACTGGAATATGCAGGGCTTGAAATGAGTGAGTTTCAACGATATACACTTGAACAGTTTGACCATTTGCCGGTGATTAGCAGTTTGGGAGTGGTGGATAGCGAGGGGAATGTATTTGCTAAGGGGAGTGAGGAGTTTCAAGCGTTGACATGGGAGTATCGGATGTTGATTTATAACCATACTGTGGATGTGGCGGGGAGAGTGGATGAGTTTTTTATATTGGAATAGCACAAGCCGCAACTGATTTTCTTTAAGCAGTTCTATCTGTTGCGGCGACTATACCAATTTCATTAATTAAACCATTTATGATTTCATTGTGTCAGTAGATATCGATTCTCTTCAGCAGTAAGGGTAATGCTATAGATAATCCCATTATACTCAAAGGTATTATCCGGCAGAGAACCAATCCAAATAATACAATCAGGTTCAAAATCTTCTTCTGCATATATTGCAGAAGTATTATCTACATTAACATGCTTCATCTGTAAAATCTCCCCTTGCAGCATGGTCCAAAATGGATATTCATAGTCATTGCTTCCCAGATATATTCCAATATTTTTATAATTCCCTTCAATTATGGCATCACATAATTCGGTATAGGGTTGATACTCGTTGGTGCGGTTAGCAAAATAGCCATATGGGCGTTCATCTGCTCCGTAACGTACATACATATTACGGTGATAATAAGCCAGTCCAATGAAATCCACGATGCACACAAACCATATAATACCAAGCACGCTGCTGCGGAGACCGAACTGCGTCTGACCATCAGTAAGCTTTTGCAATAGTATCGCAACCACAGGGCACAATAAAGCCAGGTATGAAAGCATATATCGTGTTACAAAAGGTTCCCAGCGTAATACACTACAGAATATAATAAATGAAAGAATACTGGTAATACAAAATCCCAAATAATCCCGGCTTTCACTTTTTTTCTGCTTGTGAAGCAGAAACCAGAAGATACATATAATTAAAAGAATAACAATAACCGGATTAACCGCAGTGTCGTGACCATAATCCTGAGCACCATGCATATAAAAAGCAGTTCCATTCTCCGAAATGGAAGGATGATCCAGATCAACGTGTAACAGCTGAGCCGCTTTTACTACAATTCTCTTTAACAACTCAGAACTGTCACGGAAATAAATATTAGGGAGATTGTATATTCCATTTTTCAGAAAGTTTATAAATACATACAAGGGCTGTATGGTGCCGATTAACTGGCGTCTGCCTGCTATGGGATCAGAAATAGCCTGAAAAGTTACAAGGTTACGGACCATTTCAGGAATTAGGGGTAATATAATGGTGGGAATGACACAACAAATTAACTGCAGGATGGGAATCAACCGGTCCTTTCTCCTGATGCAGAGAATAAGCAACCACAACACGAATATACACATACCAATACAGACAGAAGGTTTCGCCAGATAACCTAGCGATACACAAAAACCCAAAGTACAGACCTGGATAACATTATCCCTGCAAAAGGTTATCTTTTTTTCGGTATTTGTGAAATCCAGTAGAAAGTAGATGAAAATAAGCAGCCAAATGGTTGCATAATGATCTACTTGAGTGGTCAAAGCTTCAGAAAAAGCAATTGGCATGGTCAGAAACAAAAGAGCCGCAAGCCGACAAAAGGTATCGTTACATGTTATCTTACGTGCTATACCATATACAATAGCGGCATTCATTATGAAAGAAATACTTTGAAGCAGATTTAGAAAAATATCATTATCTCCAGACAGGATATATACCTGTAGATTGATGAATTCTGCTAATACAGGGCTTGTCAGTTGTCTGATAATATTGGTAGCATAATGAGCAACTGTTTGATTTTGCGCCCAATGAGCAATCCGGGGGAGATGATATGTCATAGAATCCCAATTATAAGGAACCGTACTAATAGACATTACGATGATAAAGCAGCAAAGTAATCCAAAAAATAAAATGCCTATAGTTATTTTGGGGATTGAAAATTTAAAACATTTATTCCATATTTCGCTTAAGGTTAATGAATATAATACATATTGCCGCCGTAATATTATAAGCAACAGAATATTTAGTATTCCCCAGATAACTAGTATCGGAAAAAAGCTCACTGCGTAGAATACAGATAGTATTTCCGTAATAATGAAGGTATAAAGGTTCCAGAGAATAATGCCTTGCAGACAGGAACCTAAGCGATCAGCAGAATGGTGATTCTGTAACCTGAAAAGATGGATGTTTAGATATAGTAATACGATTGCGATTATCAAGAGAATACCCCCTTGTTATTTAGTATTTAGTTAAAAACGTTATGATATCTATTCCTTGACATGTTTAATGATTATATAAGTATAATCAGCTGTCATATCGGATATATTATTATAACTCACTTACCTAATTAAATCCATTTTTTTGTTAGTCTTTTTATTCGTCCTTTTTATTCGGGTTTTATTCGTCTCTTTTTATTTCGTTTAATAATATAGAAATTCGGTATTAATAAATTTCACCTCAAGGTGGAATATAAGTATGCATGTTTTAGTTTCCTGGGAATATAAAAAGTCAAACCATTCCTGTATGTGTTTAAAGAGGATCTTCCATTTGTAAAACTAATTCCGCGAGATGGCAAAACGATCACAAAGTTGCTCCACAGTAGAAAATCCCGCAAAGTGTTCTGCTATAATGCGTAGAAGAAAAAAGAGTAATTGAGACACTTCATACGTTTTTGTAACAACCTGCATTCTTCTTGCTGATCCTTCGACCAGGGAAGGTATGCATCAATGCTTTCTGGTTGATTAAAGCAATCGGTATTCGGCATTCCCCTCAGGAGGTAATTTAGATCCTTGATGAAGATGCCCACAAAGTCAGAGCCAGACACCTAGAGACGGAACCTGTTTTCTGGAAGGCCCATTGGTCATAACTTGAAACCGTAAATGCAACTGGTGGCACTATTTCTTAAAAAGACAGTGACCTATGTTCGGATGCCTACAGTATTGTATTATAAAGATATGAAACCTTATAATTGCGAGACATTCAATCATTACATCTATCTAATAAAAAAATTCATCAACTCTCCCAGATGCATCCACAGTATGATTATAAATTAACAATCGATACTCTCTTGTCAACATTTGAAACTCATCGCTCCCCTTCGCAAATATATTCCCCTCATTATCCATTACTCCAACACTACTAATCACTGGTAAAGTATCAAATTGCTTAAGTACATATTGTTGAAATCCACTCATCTCAAGCCCTGCATATTCTAGCAAAATAGGCGCTAAATAATTTAAACTGACATCTCCCAGATCCTTTGTTTCTATTCCTTTATTACTCCAAATGATAAACGGTGTTTTAAACTGATTTATCCATTGTTCAAAATTCCAACTGTTCATAGTTTCTCCAGTCACATAATCGTAAAACTCCTCTTCCAAATTCGGCTGATGATCACCAAACATCATTACAATCACAGGCTCTGGATATTCGCGAAAATATGAAAGTAAGTCTTCCAACGCTTCATCGCTAGCCTTCATCAAGCTGAGAAACTGTTCTGCTTGAGGGAATATTCCAGTGGCTTCATCGCTCAAATGAACTGTAGATTTAAAATCATCGCCAATATATGTATATCCACCATGGTTCTGCATAGTCACATTAAAAAAGAACTGTGGAATTCCTTTTTCCTTATTGTCAAACCACTTAATTATATAAGAATAGTCTGCTTTATCACTAACATAGGTACGCATTGTTTCCATTTCTTCATTTAAACCATCCAAAAAAATTATATGATCAAATTGCATTGCACGATATACCTGTGTACGATTCCAACCACTGGCTAAGTAAGGATGAAATGCAGTGGTCACATATCCCTGCCTTTTGAGAACAGAGACTAGACTAGGAAATACTTCATAACTACTAAAGTAAGTATTATACGGAACTCTACTGTTTCCTGAATAAACACCTGTGGAATCCGAAGACAAAAACTCATATTCTGAATTTGCAGTATTCCCACCCAGAACAGATACATTAGCCCAACCATGAACCACTTCGTCTTGTATGGAATCCCAATATTCCAAGGCTGGCACATCTGTAGTAAACTCTCCAAAAATGTGTAAATCTGAAAAAGATTCATTCATAATAACCACAATATTAGGTACTTCTCCAACAGTTGGCTTCACATCCTGATGATCTTGTTGATTCTCATGCTCCCATAATGTGATGATTTCCTGTACTTCTATCATACTGTAATCACTAGGCAGGGAAACTGCGTTGTTTAAGATATCTACTAATAAATCTACTAAATAATTATCCCTAGGAAAAGCCCCTATTCTTGCATAAGTCTCTTCAAAATGAGTAAACGGCAAAACTATACAACTTGTTGCTACGCATATAGTAACAATAAGGTTATAGATGTTCCATCTTCTTTTTATCTCCTGTTGACCATACAAATGGCGAATTAAAATATACCATAACACCAGATCCGCAACGGCAATAAGAATAAAGATGTCCGGAACAAAATTATAACTCTTCATTACATTAACAGCTGTTCTCGCTGCTTTTATATCCGATACTTGAAAGGGCGCACCACGAAACTCAATTAAATAATGATTTACGACACCTATAATGCCAATAACTAGGTTGCTTATCCCAATGGCAGTCACACATTTTCCAGTTATCATATAACATATCCAATAAATAGTAAATCCAAGGAAAATATTTAAAATTTGTATATTATTATCTTGTGAAAATGTCAGATAATAACCACCTTTGGTTAATAAACTTAACACAATAATGCCATGAAAGGAACTCCAAGCTATTAGATAGATGTCTCGAATTGGCTTCCATGAAATTATGCTTTCTTTCTTTTTATCAGTTATAAATATAAGAATAGAGCCAATAATTGCTATTAAAAGGTAAATATGTACTGTTTGGTATATTGTAAGTAGGTATTTTCTTCGAAGAAACTCTAAAAATATTACCTGTAAAACTGCATATGAATAGAAAGTTATCTTTTTTTTATTTATGTTTTTCCCAATCATAATCAATTACGACTCCATTTCATCATACGTTTTATCAAACTTATACATTCCAACTCAACATAATCATTTACACGATTATTTAAAGCCACATTCACGAAAACTAAGCAACCACATGGCACTCTGTTCAACAGGGTATATCCATTCCTAAAAAACGACGTGAAAATATTTACACTGTTTCTATCTCTTGGTTCGCTTGCTTCATGAAGCTGGCTCAAAATACCATACAAGTGGAATTTATCGGTCGGAATATACAAAACTAATTAATTACGATATTGCATAAACAAACCCATAATATAAATATTATATAATAATATGTCCTTAACTAATTACTTCACAAAATGAATCCATATACTTGTCAATCATATATTCTTTCGAATATTTTACTAATGATCTGGATGCTATAGAATGTCTATTTGCTGCCCAATAATCTTTATTATCTGTCATTGCTTTCATCGCTGATACCAATTCTACTGTATTTGCTGGAACTCTATTTCCCATCTTTTCAAATAACTGATTAGATTCGTACTCTTCAATATTACCAGCAGGATTGCAAATCATTATTCCATTTTTACCCTCATCAACTAATTCAATTGCACTGCCACAATATGAATGTATGATAGGAAGACCACAATATAAAGCTTCAGTAGCAGCAATGCTCCAACCTTCAAAATAAGATGGCATTACAAAAACATCTGAAGCATTATATAAACCGGCAATATCTTCATGATATCCTAGCTTTATAATATGTTGTTTGCAATTTAATTCATTTATATACTCATTAACCGCTTCATTATAAAAATCACTCAAATTATTTCCAATTAAAATCAAGAAGGAGTCACTATTTATTGTCTCATGATAAATACTAAATGCATTTATCAATCCTAATTGATTTTTGCGTCCATCTATGCTACTAACATTTATAAACACAAAACTACCTTTATCGATTCCCAATGCTTCTCTAGTAAATATCCTATTAGCTCCAATTATTTTTTTTGCATTTGCCGAGTTTCCTATAACTTTAATTTTGTCAGGATTAATACTTCCATGCTTATTAACATATACATTTTTTACTAATTTAGATACAGCAATCATCCTAACAAAATTTTTCTCAATTTCCCTCTCCTTTTTCCACATTTCCTCATTTTGAAAAACATACATATTATGAATCACTTCTACCATCGGAATATTATATTTTTTTATAACATCCAGCATATTTTTGGTAAAATGAGTATTAACCAATAACGGTTTATCCGACTTTAATTGCTCTTCTAAAAATTCTCTTTTCCCTTGACATTCAATAACAGTTATTCCCTCAAATTTTAATTGCTCTGCAACCAATCCCCCTTGCTGCGTGCAAAATACTTTTATGAGAATCCCCCGTTCTGTAAACTCTCGTGCAAGTAATTCAACAACCTGCTCTAGTCCACCTTTATCCAAAGTATCAACCATTAATGCTATATATCCATTTTTTAGCGCATCTGGAGCACTACAATTAAAGAATAATTGTTCGGTTGGGCATTTCCGTTCCTTTATAGTTATCCTAAAGTCAGGTCTTTCCACAAATATATCCTGTCCAATTCCATTTAAATAATTAAGAATATTTTCTATTACTCCTATCTTAGATGATTTATATATATATTGATCAAGTAATTCCTCAATATCATTTATATTTCTGACTACTTTTATTCCTAATAGTTCTTCATTATAATTATATGTGCAAACTAACGGATTAGATTCATTCAGTTGATTTCTTTTTTCAATCATAATCCATTTACCTATATTCCATGCTAAAGATATACATTGTTTTATAATACTAACTGGTAAATCATCTCTTGTTGGTGGTATAAAAATTATATCCCAAGATGCATATAAAAAAACAGGTTCACCAACTTCTTTTTCATCCATAAATAGTGCGTTATGACAATACTTTATTATCTCTTTTTCAAACTGTTTGTTACTACCACCAATGATTGGACAAAATACAAATAATTTATCTGTGTTTAACATTAAAAAATCTATTGTTTTTTTTACATTTATATAATTTAAATCAATATGGCAGCCAACAACTTGCATATCCAAATAATCAACAGGGTATTCCCAAAACAAACTATTAATAAAAGTCTGACGAACTTTCTTTGCTATTTGAGGAATATCAACACCTTCAAAGAAACTAGCTCGTTTTTCTATCTTATCATTGTTTTTATAGTAAACTATATATTCTTGATCTTCCTTATCAATATAGAGTTTATTATTTGGTAATAGTTTTAGGCTGTCAATTCCAACAAAGTTTACATTTTTAATTGATTTACTCTCAAAATTGTAATGTATTTTCTTTAAAGCTTTTATAAGCTCATTACTTCCTGGAGCCTCTGTGTCTATAGAAAAGCTCCAGTTTTCATTAATAAATTCATTTCTTTTATGGCTGTACTCTATTAGTTTATTACTTCTCTGGACGTGCTCTTCCAGCTTATTATTTAATAAATTCTCACTCATAGTGTTTATGTGTACACGATATTGATACAAGGGATCTTCATTTTTCACATGTACTATTTTGCCAAAGGCTCTAATACGTAACCAAAAATCATAATCTTCCAATCCTTCTAAATCAGCACTATATTCTCCCTTTAATGCCCGTGCTACTTCCATCCTGTACATAAAACAAGCATTTATAAAATTATCACATTCAGCATCCAATGCTTCAGTAGCATGCGGGAATCGCATAATATACATATTTTCTTTATCCCGATTCATTTCTCGATAACCGTGTCCCATAAACTCACCTTTATCATTAATAATCGCTACATCTGCAAATACCATTGATGCATTAGGATTATAAATCAAAGCATTAATTAATACTTTAATCATTTCTGGTTCCATAATATTATCTGCAGAAGTCCAGGTGACAAACTGACCAACGGCTAAGTCATGTAGATTGGTTAATGTGTTAGGTAGTCTCTGATTTTCTTGAGAATATATGCGAATTCTGGGATCACCTTTATATTCCTCTAATATATTTAATAAATTATCTGTAGAACCATCATTAATTATAATTAGCTCCCAATTTGTATATGTTTGCATCTTTATGCTATCAATTGCACTTTTTATAAAATTGGCATGATTATATACAGGTAGCAATATTGAAACTTTAGGTTCCTTTTCGTACACTGTTTCACCCTTGTAATAATATGATTCCAAATTTTTTTCATTACTACAGTATTCTTCATCAATATTAATAGTACGGTTTAATGAGAGTACTTCACGATTAATCATTGTGATTATATTCTCTGTGTTTGAAAGACATACTTTAATCTTATAATCAGTTCCTTCAGAATCTAAATATAATTTTTTCTTTATTCCAACACAGCGTAATAAAATCTTAAGGATAAGTTTAACCTTATTCTTTAAGTCAACATGCTTAAATCTTCCAAGAATAGAGTGTATCTTTATCATCTTCGAAAAGCTATTTGCATTTATATACTTCTTTATATTTTCAATATCGGATTGAACTTGCGGCATAAATAAATCAACTATTTTATGATAATTATTTTCCCATCTCTGTGCTTCGCTTTCATTGAATTCATTTCCTTCAACTAACCTTTCAATTTCATTGCATTTCTCTTTAATAGCTATCTTATGTTCGGAAAGCAGATTTTTGTTTTGAATAATTTCATTATTTTGTTCCGCTAGTCTTTCTTCATATTTAATAATATCTTTTTTTAATTTTATTGCTTCTGCTTTATAATTTTCTAATTCTTCATTTAGAAGTTTTATTTCTTCACTATAATTCTCATCCAGTTTATCTCTGTTTAACTTATTACCTTCATCTTCTTTTTGTAAAGCAATCATGTTTTTCTTTAAATTATATTTTTGGGCACTTAATTCAAATATTTCTTCTTTTTGATTTTCGGTATTTTTTGAATACATAACAACATTACTACTATTTCCGTTATGAACTTCATATGCAACCAGGTACCCTTCATTAATTGGCATAATATTATCATTAATCATTTCTGCATACATTAGAGAGTTTTCATGACCAGCAAAAGTAGATTCAAAATGCCATTTCGATATGCCAAAAGCTGCATAACCCAATATCGTGCCAGATAGCCCTGATTCATAAGCAATATTTAAATAATTAGTCCGTAAGTATTCTTGTCCATAAATCCATTCTCCCTTTCCTTGTAAATTATATCTCATCAATAAATAAGAAATACTTTCAGGATTTGGTACTAAGAATATAAACTTATCATTCATTACTTTACTAATTGACGTAAATACTTTTCTTAAATTATCATCATCAAAATGTTCCATTACTCCACTGTTCCATACCAAGTCATAATCCAATTTTATTTTATCCAAACATAAAATATCTCCTTCAATAAAATCACCACTAAGGTTATATTTATTAAATGTTTCTTGAGCTTTTTCTAATGCTCCTTTGCTGAAATCCAGTAGAGCAACATTATATCCTTTCATAGCCAGACATGCAGACAAATGGCCACTTCCGCAACCTAATTCAATTATTTTAGAAGTGGGTGTAACTCCGCATTTATCAAATAATTTAACTAATTCATCTGCAAGTTTGAACTCACTTTCGGTAATCTCAATGCCGTAACCCGCACTTACTTTGTCCCATGTTTCTATCATCGGTAATATTCCGCTCATATTTTCCCTTTCTCCGAACTCAATATATAATTGTTCTTAACTTCGTTTGAATATATTTTTCATGCGCTACTCAGCTAATAATTTATACATTGATTTAAAATTATACAACATATTTTTCTTTTCATGGATTAATTTATTTTGGTCCACCTTTAATGGTTTTTCTAACAAATTTTTCCATTCTCCACAAATTATTTTATTAAATAATGATGCCCTAGGTGTCTTTGAGAATAATTGTGCATAATTTCCAAATGCTAATGAGGCAATACATGCATGCACCCTTTCAGCATATGTGCAATGAACATTTTTGTAAAGTGCTAGATAGTCGTAAGGCAACTCTGAAATCAAAGTATTACCCTTATTAATATAGATTTCTGGTAATTTACCATAACAATCATGGTGTGTATATATGACACTATTGTCTTCATGGTCAATGAATGGATGGGATATCCTATCGAAACATTCTATGTCATATTTCGGTATGTTTAGTTTTGGCACATTGCTTTCAGCAATAAAAAAAGCCGCATCTATTCCTTTTGATATTTTATCTTTTAAAAAGGCATATTTAGCATACATATTATAAGTATCATCATCTCTTGTTATTATTCCTATTAGTTCAATTTCTTTAAAAAAATCCGAAACATATTCCTGTTCTTCATGATCATACTTATCAGCACCTGCACCCACAAAAATAATGGGAATATTTCTTTTCGAAAAACTCAGAAAGATATCTCCTGCGCTATCTATACATTCCTTGGTAAGCATCATTCCACCCCATACTACTAAATCTACATCAATATATTTTGATATGTTAAATGCGTTATTTGTGTATTCACCTTTGTCATCTGCTATAGAAAAAAACCAACTATTGCTAACATCAGCAGAATAGTATATTTCACATTCCGGTATAGTATTTTTGATTATATGCTCTATTCCTATATTAACAAATGCATTCCCGATATTTGGACTCCAACACCCATTAAATAATAAAATTTTCAAATTATCAAACCTTGTATAATGTTTGCAAACAATTCGCAAATTATCCTCTCTTAAGCTAATAGTCAATAATTCCTTGCTATTCAATATCCCACTTATGCTCCATTTGAAATAGTCCAAATTCTTTACCATCCAGATCTGATTGTATATAAAAAAACCTTACCCTCTTAATTGAATCGTATTCAAGTAATTCTTTATTATATATTCCAATATTTATAAAGTATTTTCCACTCATTAACTTTACATTATTTAATACTAAAGCTAATTTATTATGTCTTTTTAAGTCCATAAGAAAGAAATTCTCATGATAAGTATTTGTCCCATAACATAAAATTCCATCATCTCTCCATATACTTAATGATATACTAACCCTCTCAGCTTTATTTTCGGTTGTTAATTCTAATTCAATTCTCAGACTTTCGTTAGCATGATATATTATGCTTTCTTCGTTATTTTTATTAAGCAAACGTATGTTATTAAATTGGACAAGTCTGGTTCCTGTCCTAACTGCTGTTTTATCACAAAATGCTGGTAAATTTGGTTGTTCTATTTTGATAATTTCATTGAATATACCCTCTTCATTTTTCTCTAAAGTATTTTCGAAATCATTTTTTTCTAAGACATCTTCTTCTTTTAAATTTGAAATTGAGTTTGTCTCTCGTTTCTTTTTTTCATCTAAATAACTTTTTTCATTTCGCAGTAATCTCTCATCCTCCATCTTCTTATAATAATGGGAATTAACTATATTTGGTTTTCCTTCTTCAATTACAACGCCATTTTCCAGCCATATACATCTATCACAAATTCTCTCAATTTGCTCTAATGAATGTGAAACTATAACTATAGTGACACCTGTAGCTTTTATTTCTTGTAATCGCTCAAAGCACTTTTTCTGAAAACTAACATCACCAACACCCAATATTTCGTCAATCAGCAAAATATCAGCGTTTACATTAATAGCAACAGAAAAAGCCAATCGCATATACATTCCGGTTGAATACGTCCTGACAGGATTCTCAATATATTCCTCAAGCTCCGAAAAATTAATTATATCACTTACTTTTTTTTCTATTTCCTTTTTTGTTAACCCAAACACTGCAGCATTCAAGTATATATTTTCTCTTCCGCTCATATCTGGATGAAATCCTGCCCCTAATTCCAATAAGCTTGAGACTCTTCCCTTAATAATAATATCGCCTCTATCTGGATAAATAATTCTGGTGAGTAATTTTAATGTTGTACTTTTTCCGCAGCCATTTCTTCCAACTAATCCAATTGACTCACCTTTTTTTACGTTGAATGAAATACCCTTAAGAACTTTTCTGATTTCATATCTTCTTCTTCCTTTAGTAACAAACTGCTCTTTTATGTTGTTACTCTTATCATAATATACCTTAAAACTTTTTTCCAATTCTCTAACTGTGATCATCTCTTCTTTATTCAATATCATAACGCCTCAACAAATCTCCTTTGTAAACCTTTAAAAGTGAAACCACTTATTATGAGGATAAAAATACCTACTCCTGCTGCTTGTGCTATAGTCATCAATTCTGGTACTTGTTTATAATATAAAATATCCCTATATGATATTATTATTGATGTCATAGGATTTAAGTAGAAAAGGGGACGAAGTTCTATTGGAACCATGTCTACGGTATATAAAATGGGGGTCATATACATCCAAGCCATAGATAATATACCTAAAATATATTCTAAATCCCTAAAGTAGACAGTTATAGACGATACTAAAATTCCAATCCCCAAAGCAAGTAAATACTCTACTATCATTATTAAAGGAAGATAACATAATGCTTGTAAGTTTATACCAAAATTACTAATTATTAGTACTGCAAAAATGACTAAAAATGTTAGTATCATATTTACAAATGCGCTTGTCACGTAGGCAATAGGTAATATTATCCGTGGAAAATATATTTTTTTTATTAAATTTTCTTGATATATTATTGTGGTGGAACCTCCGGTAATTGATGTACTAAAAAAAAGCCAAGGTATCAGCCCTACAAATAGAAAGATATAGAATTGTTCAATATCCGAACTTAAAATATAGGAAAATACTATTGTATAAACAACAAGTTGAAGTAGTGGATTAATAAATGTCCACAGAAACCCTAATATCGACCCTTTATATCTTCCTCTCAATTCTTTTTTTATTAAACTAAAAAGCATCTCTCTATATTCATATACTTCTTTTATCATTACAGTTCTCCTCAATTACTTTTCATACCAGTCAATAATATGTTTTACAATTCTACCGCAAGCATAGCCATCTCCATATGGATTTATTGACTTAGCCATCTTAGTATATTCCTTAGAATCAGTTAATAGTAACTTTGCATATTTATATATGTTATCTTCATCAACGCCTACTACCTTAACTGTTCCCGCCTCTACTGCCTCTGGTCTTTCAGTCTCCGTTCTCATTACTAAAACAGGAACACCACATGCAGGAGCCTCTTCCTGCAGCCCTCCTGAATCTGTCATGACCATGAAGCACCTGGCTAGCATGTTATGCATATCTTCTACATCTAAAGGCGGAACAAGGTATACTCTATGTAGACCTCCTAATATATTAACTACAACATTTTCTACTACCGGATTCATATGAACTGGATAAACAAGTTCTACATCATCAAACTCATCAACAATGCGCTTTATAGCTTTGCAAATATTTATAAGTGGTTTTCCTAAATTTTCCCTTCTGTGTGCGGTTACTAATATGCATCTTTTTCCTTTAAAATCTATTCCCTTAATAGTATCATTTGTAAAATTATATTCATTTTTCACAGTTGTATGGAAAGCATCAATAACAGTATTTCCAGTCACATATACATGTTTAGTAATATTTTCTCTAACAAGGTTTCTCATATTATTTTCAGTAGGTGCAAAATGTAATTCTGCTATTCTTCCTGTAAGATTACGATTCATTTCCTCTGGAAAAGGTGAATATTTATCATAAGTTCGTAACCCAGCCTCTACATGTCCTACAGGTATTTGTTGATAAAATGCTGCTAATGCAGCAGTAAATGAGGTTGATGTATCGCCATGCACTAGAACTATATCTGGTTTTTCCTTAATAAGTATTAATTCCAATTTTTCAAGAATACTTACTGCTATAGTCGTCAATGTTTGTTTTGGTTTCATTATATTTAGATTATATTTAACTCTCACTCCAAAAATGTCGATGACTTGTTGCAACATCTCTTTATGCTGTCCAGTAAGGCATACGATACTTTCTATATTGTCATTTTTTTCTAATTCCTTTATTAGCGGGCACATTTTAATTGCTTCCGGTCTAGTTCCAAATACACTCATCACCTTGATTACCATTATTATTTACCTCTTTTTCATTTAGTAAACTATTAAGAATACCATCTATTTTTTGCAATCTTACAGACCAACTATTCTCTCTTAAAAATCCTATCTGCCTTTCTCTTGTATATTTTGGTGGAAAACCTCTTTTTATCAAATCCTTCATTATTGAATCAAATTCTTTTGAATCATTATAGAAATACACAAAGTCTCCAAATAAGCTTATTTCTTGATAATATACAGAAACAATACATTTTCCCATAGCAACATATTCATATAATTTAACAGGGTCGACCCATTCGACAACATCGTTAATAATAAAAGGCATTATCAAGCAATCGAAATCTCTAAAAAAATCTACCAAATTATTATGCGGAATGATACCTTCGTATATAATTCTTTTATGGCTATTCTTATATTCTTTAAGCAATGGACCGACAAGATGATATTCTATATTTGTAAATTTATCCAAACAGTTGAATAGTAAATCGTAATCAAACCAATCGGCTAAAGTACCAAAGTATCCAACCAAATATTTATTCTTTTTATCAGCTTTTTTTAAATCCAACAAAGAGTTAAAATCAAAACCATTTCGTACTAGAATTGTCTTATCTGGATATTTCATATTGTCTATTTTACTTTTTAGCTTTTTGCTTGTAACTATTATGCAATCACAATCCTTAACAAGTAGTTTTTCTTGAATTATCATTTTTTTTACGCTTTTAGCATCGGGGTATAAAGCTTCATGATTATCCATACAATCATATATTATCTTCCCACCATATTTTTTTGATATATACCTATAATAAAGAGGATATCCAATAAAGATAGCATCATATTGATTTATATTTTTAAAAATATTTCTCTGAAGTAAGGATGCGATCCAACCAATCATCCTGTATTTCTCTTGAAAGGGAATGGTCCAAAGAATTTTGTATAATTTTGGTAGATTTTTATTCAATTTATTTTTAGCCTTTAATATGCTTCTTGGAAAAATCACAGTAACATTATAGGATTTCTCAAGATTTTGTTCTATTATTTGAGGGCGTTGATATATCCAATCCCAATCAATTCCCATTATATATAGAATATTCCTTTTACAGTTATCAAACTTGTACATATTTCTTTATCTTTTTGTCTCCTATTTTTTCTATGAAAAGTGCTCATATACTGTTCCTTCAATGTTGACAAATATATAAAACTATTGCAGATAAATCTATGCAAGTACTTATTTCCTAAAGTAAGCCCCTTCACGAAA
>Ga0153944_1000331_pt1 | contig 20550 bp, 31 predicted proteins | sample TSNJ028MetaG_FD_104703 | JGI IMG/M metagenome (GOLD analysis project Ga0153944, IMG submission 104703) | Attine ant fungus gardens microbial communities from New Jersey, USA - TSNJ028 MetaG | ecosystem: Host-associated > Fungi > Mycelium > Unclassified | place: USA: New Jersey, Wharton State... | reverse complement strand
ATGTGTACTGTCATATACTCACTGCTTGAATAAATACGATCTACGAAACAATGATAAAAGAAACACAAAAAAGTTTCGACACCTCTTAAGTTCCGGACAGTGGCTGGGATCAGGAAGTCTACGAATTTCTACGGATGTCAGGAGCTTCAACACTATTTATCGGTACTCTCCGTGGACCAGCGGTACTCATGCTCGGACCGCCTTTTGAGCTTGCACCAACAGAAACCTTGGTCCTGGTCGACACCCTCGTACTTTGAACGCCGACTGTCCTTGCAGTAGTAGTAGAACTTGAAGACCTGGTGCCGGTTCTCCGCGAGGCAACATCGCTGTTCTCCTTCTCAACACCATGACTGCCACCACCTCTCGAAACACCCGTATTGGCTTTGTTGGAACCAGTCGTCTTGGACTTTTGTCGTGCTTTGACACCTGCACCAGTGAGAGGTTTTTTTGTCCCTACACCAACACTAGTAGAAGGTTCTCCGTTCTCTCTTTCCAGCATGACACGTCCACTGTTCCCAGAATTTCCCATCTTCCTTTTCTTCTTTGACGGTTCTTCTCGCTCTTGTTCTTCATCATTGGCGACGATCTCAACTATATCGGGGGGACTCTCGACACCCAATTCTGCAGCAAGTGACATCTGCCGATGCTCAGGTCCTTGTTGGTGCTGCGGTGTTTCCAGTAACAGTCCTTGATTTTGGCGGCTTTGAGATGGTTGGATTGCGAGTAATTCACCTTCAGAATATGTCTTCTCTACGTTATCGATCTCATTTTCTTCTTCATGCACAACATCCAACTGTCGAGCGCCAGTGACAGAAAAAGGTCCTTGTTCAGAAGATGGAGTATCGGGTGAATGGTTCAGCATCAAGATGCGACTTAGGGGGCTTGGTTTCACAGGCGAATAAGCGTGAATAACTCGTTGAGGAAATGGTTTGGCTTTATTGGGAAAGGGTCGTTTGACCGGTGTAACAGTTCCTTCTTGAATTTGAGTCTGAGCTTGGGAATGAGGGTGAGGAAGAGGTTTCATACCTGGAAAAGGGGTGGACTCATTGAAAGGTGTGGGAGGGGGTAAATGCGCCATCAGAAAATCGGGTTGAGGCATTGACTGGAATTGTAACGATGAAGATGGGGGGAAAAGTGGTTGGCGAGGAAGGGAAGCTTCCGGTGAGGGTGGTGGAAGGACAAATGGGGAATGTAGAATACTTGTCGTACTTGTTGAAGGTTTGAGTGAGAATGAGGGTGCAGCTAGCGGTGGCGGCGGCAGAAATATCGACGGAAGATATTGTTGCTGTTGTGGATGTGGTGCCTCATCCACAGCAGCAATAATTTCAGTCTCAGATACGGATGAAGTCGTCGATTCCACAGGCGTAGTGGACGGTCGATGGGAACTACGTTTTGCTTTCCGACCTGCTGAAGATAAGCCAGCAGAAGGTTGACGTTTGCGGTTGCGTAGTTTGCGAGGTGATTGCTTGGAGAATGAGTGATGTATGGTCACTTTCGGTTTACGTGGTGATTTGCGCGGCATTTGCTGGACGTCGGGAGCCTGTGGTGGATGCGATTGAGGATGAAGATGAGGGTCGGGTGTGGGAGGTAAGTCGTCAAGCATTTGTTGGACCTCCCAAGACCGTTTTTCTTCCAACAGTCTTACTCTATCAGCCTTCATAGATGTCACAAATCAGACTCTGAACAATTCCTCAGGGATTCAAACCTACCTCCAAAGCAGTTCTTTCTCTCCCAAGTTGGACAGCTGCCTGTGTGAACTTCTCCCTCTCATTGTCCAACTCTTGACGAATTTTCTCCAACCTCTCGCGCTCTGCATCGGCCATTGACGCAGTCATCAGTTCCATACTCATTTCTGCGACATCAGGTGAGGTTTCTTGCTGGGGTACAACAAAGAGAGCTCGAGTTTGGGAAGCTTGATGTTGGGTTTGTGTGTGGACTTGATCTGTCATATACTCAATGAGTGTGTTTTCTGGAGAACAATGTGACCAACCGATTTCTTGTTTGAGTTGGGCGATTGTAGCATGCAGACGAGCAATCTCTTCAGTCTTGGGATCAGTAGATTCTGGAGTCCTTGTGCTTGTATTTGTTGGGGAAGAGGATGAGATACTTTGCATTGGTGTGGAAGCAATGTGTAGAGGAAGGGCGGCCAGTGTGTCTCGAAGCGATCTGAGAGTGGCAGATAGAACATCATGAGCATGCGTTGGCGGATACATTGGAAAGAGGGTTGTGATGCTGTATTCGATGGGCTGAGATGATGTTAGTCTCATGTTCGCAGAATTTTAGAACAGGATTACTTGTTCATTTTTGTCTGTCACGAAGCCCTGGACATGGAACAAGACTGCTTGTATCTGATTGACAACCTTGACGACAAGTCTCCTCAAGCGCCCGACTTCTTCAATTAATTGCTCCCTAGCCTTCTCAGCATCGTCTAGAGCAGTGTCCAGGAGACTAGGTGTTCTTGGAATGAGTTCAGAGCCATGCACGATACCGACATTGGCACATTTCAAGCCGGCTGGTACAGTCGAGAGTTTGAGTTGGGCGTCGGAGAGTTTATTCCATTTGCTGGCCATACGTTCGAGCTCTTTGTCTTTCTTTTTGAGTTCTTGTTGGTGTGTTGTGCGGATACCCTGGAGCGCTGTACGGGTGCGTTGAAGTTCTGCTGTGGTTTGTTTGTGTGAGGATTCGCTGGATTCAAGGGCTCGTTGGGCTGCACTGTAGATTGGATTAGAAGGAGAAAAATCAGGGGTTTTAGACATACGTGAGCTTGGTCTTGTAGAGGTTGACTTCTTTCTCTGCGGTTGCAACTTTTTCGTTTGCAGTGCGATGAATTGTAAGTAGCCGTTCATGGTCGTATGTAAGCGTCCGGAATTTGGCTGAGAGTTCCTCTGTCCTCGACATGTCTTGCTGAAAAAAGTCAAGACAGTACATTCAGCCCAGACAGCAAAGAACAAACCAGTCGTTGGCTGAGCATGCAAAGCAGACATTTAACGAGTCTGTCCGAGTCTGTGCCCGACAGACCGTCGAGGGATAGGCCCGGAGGGGAGGCAAAGCCGTGTGCTACGAGCTGGGCATTCACATATTCAAGGCTTGAAGTAGAAATATAAGACTCTGTTGAGCCTTCAAGGCTAGGTGAGTGCAGAAACGAGTCCCAGTGTATCCTTGGGGGCGTCCCAGCCATGGCTCTACAGTGTGGCTGAGATGAACATGAACGCGTCCAATCACGTGCTGATGTACACCGGAAATCCGGACCGGATCACTCAGCTGCGGGAGTACGTAAGCAAGGCATTCTTTTGTCGCTGTTCAGCCTGGGCTACGATCAGAAATATGCCTGGGGTCACTGTCCATCCAGCCTCTCCTGCCCTCCCTGCCCTCGACTCCCGTCGTTCTCGTATGTTGGTTTTCTGCCATCCATTCGTCCTTATTGACCTCTGAACAGCTTCTGTAGACTCTCGTTTCCCGGCATATGCAAATATGTCCGTTGCAGATATCAAGAACAAAGCAAAGGAGACAGTGTTGAGAGAGGCGACCAAGGTCTCTGCAGCATCGCTCCTTCATGTTGCTCGCGACCAAATTCTCAAGGCCAAAGACCTGGAGAGTGCCGGCGACCATCCTGCCGCACTTGAGGGCTACATCAAGACCGCTACGCTTCTCAAGATGGCTATTGACTCCCCTGACTACAAGCGAGAAGGAGCCAGGGGATCCCTGCGCAAGGAAATGTCTGATTTTATCCAGGTACGCCATTCGCTCTTTTCGTCTGATCTATTCTCAGGTTGATTTCTGACTCAGGGAACTGCTTGTGATCTCTCAGGAAGAATAGCGACCGTAGAGGAGAGGCTCAGGTCGCTTGAAGCCAATAAGCAATCGTGCGTTCACTACTTCGGTCGTGTAGACTTGTTCCTTTAACAGACTCCAGAACCATCAACGACAATCTGATAAACCAAACTTTCGGAGGCTCCATAGCAGATCGAAAACGTGCTCTCCAGGAGAGTGGCCTTGCCATAGGCTCACACAAACCATTGTCCAGAGATATTCCCATCCGACCACTCTCGCCTACCCATTCTTCTTCTGTATTAAATACAACATTCCCTTTACCCTCTACTCACACGTTCGTCCCGCCTTCCTCATTCGGCCCTCCCTCTCCCGTGTCTTCCCCTTCATCTTCACCTATTCAAAACACTCACTTTGATCTTTCCGGATTTGCTCAAAGTTTTCCTTCGATTGACGAACTCGATAAGAGCCTCATAGTTTCGTCAAACTCGGAACACACTGGGGGTAACATCGCATCCTCGAAATCCAGCACCAAGGGTGATATACCACCTCCGTCACCATCAATCAACTTGAGAAATTTTCCATTACATATCGACAGGCCATCCAGTACGCCAATCACCCCGACCGGAAATAACGTATTCAACAGTCGGCCCGCATCACCGACGCATGGCGGTGTGAATATGAATGTCAATGCTCCTCACAAGCCTTCAGGGCTTTCATTATCCTCTGCACCAACTGCCGCCTTCCCTACGCAACCAGTTGCTGTTCCTGTAAAACCTCCTATACCCAAAACAAACACTGCGTTCCCAAAGGATTTACAGGGTTATATGCGGGATTACGCGGTCTTAATTATTGATGTTCGGAATCGCGCGGACTTTGATAGAGAGCATATCAAAGCGCAGAATATTATCTGCATCGAACCTACCGTGCTGATGCGGGACAGGTAGGCACTCTTAATCCATTCTTGTGCGATGCACGCTGACCCTTGGTCCGTCAGTTTGACCGCAGATAAACTTGAAGAGTCGATGGTCATTGCACCTAAACCCGAGGCTAGCCTTTTCATGAATCGTGACAAGTTTGATATCGTGGCGGTTTGTGATCAGGATTCAGAGTCATTTGCAGCGGGCAAGGGTCCACTTTCAGTCCTCGTACAGGTCATCTCGGAGCAAGCATTCAAGAAGATGCTTCAGCGGATGCCCATGTTGGTGGTTGGTGGTTTTGAAGCTTGGAAGAAAGAGTTTGGTGAGGACGGACTCATACGAGATGGCATAGACGATTTCGTTCCCCCCACTTCACCATCACAGACTCTCACCGGAATATCAAATGCTACGCAGCAAGAAACAATGGTAAAAATAGCTCCGGGTGGTCTCCTCCACAGCCCCAAGCCTATGCCAAGCCCACACAATCCCTTTGTGGTTAATGGTGGCGGCGCTGGGGCGTCAACGAGCCCGTCAGTGGCTGCTTTAGTACCAGATGTGCTTGCGAGCCCTTCGATGAATCCCTTTCGGACCTCACCGAGTGCTAGTGGTGTTGGTGGCGATGCTAGTGGTGTTGGTGGCGAGCATCAGCCCAATGTTTCATCAAACCAGAAGCTTTCGTATTCGAGGTGTGTTGTTGATGCGTGATAATGAGGGAAATTGAACTGACTTTTGGGGTTATGCAAGAGCTCCTGCTAAGGTCAACTCATTGGACAGTCTGACGGCGGACAGTTTACTGCAGCGTCACTCTGCGAGTCTCAGGCAGAGTATATTCCAGAATGTGAGATTATTCCTTGCTACCAGATTTGTTGCTTTATTGATTTCATTGGTGATGACAGGGAACGGTACCTACATCTTCAAATGGGCTTGGGTCTATTTCATATCCTCAATTTCCTCCTCGTCATATATCGTCTCCGACTTCTGGTTCCTTTGGTTCAGGTCCAAACGGCCTATCTCAGTCGCCACCACCTTTGAATCCGTTCATTCTATCATCTGACATCACTACACCACCACCAGCCTCATTAAACCCTGTTCCGTTCTCTACGAGAAGACAGAATGATTATCTTGACCAAACGCATGAACTCTTATCCGGATTAAATCATCAGACTCCTGCCGTTAGTGGTGTGAGAGGACCAATAGATTATCCCGAGTTAATGCCCAAGCCGCCACCTTTGGCTGCTTCTTCAGCTCTAGGGAGGCAAGATCAGAGACCAAGAGTCCTGCCGCCTGGACCGTCAGTGCTGACTTCGCCTGCCTTGAGTCACGGTGGGAATGTGAGCATGAATGGGGAACCAAAACCGCCGAGGCTAGCTGATTATCCTGTTACATATTGGGCGGATGTGATGGTTGGGCTGTCTGGATTAAAGAATCTTGGGAATACGTGTTATATGAATGCGCCGATTCAGTGTCTGAGTGCGACAGTACCTTTTGCGAGGTTCTTCACCGGTGAGTTTCTATTTTGTCTTCCTACTTTGGGCGCTTATGTCGTCTGTAAATCGATATACCAAATGACATTGAATTCAGAGCACCGTTGGAAACCTGCGATCAATATGTTAAATCCTCTGGGCTCAAAAGGTCATCTCACACACGCATTTGCCAAGTTGTTGCACGAGATGTGGGGTCAGGACTTGCCTTATCTAACACCTCACGAGTTTCGGGTAAGCTCAGATGTTGTTGTGCCGTTTCCCGCTTAGAAGGCGCCATCCCTTTGCAATTTTTCCCTTCCTGGCCTCATCTTTGACCCTACGGTCTGATGCTTTCTGTTGTCCTTCTCATCCGTCTTTTCTTCGTCCCTAATCCAATTTCATTCATGAATTATATGACACAAGTTGAAGCTGATTGGATCTCATAATTCTTCCAACAGAAATCCATATGCCAACTGCGATCCCAGTACGACAATTCAAATCAACACGACTCTCAAGAATTTCTCAGTTTCTTGATGGACGGCATCCACGAAGACTTGAATCGCATTATGGTGAAACCTAAATGGGAGCGTACATCACAAGATGAAGCAGAGCTTGAGAAGTTACCACCGCAGATTGCTAGTGAGAGGGAGTGGAGGACCTGGAAAGAGAGGAATGACAGTATAGTTGTGGATTATTTCCAGGGGCAATTTAGGAATCGGTTGGAATGTTTGACTTGTCATCAGGTTTGTGTTTGTCTCGTGGTTCTATCTGTTCTCTTTTTTTCCCTTTCCATTGTTGTTTTTGAGGCTTTTTCGAGAATTCACGTGGGTGTATACTGACGATGTCTTTTTCCTTTGGGTTTCCGGTATCTGCTTGGTCTGGATGTGTAGACATCGACAACGTACAATGTGTTTTCGATCCTACAATTGCCGATTCCGCATGGAAGAAATGGAAAGGTACCTATTGACAAGTGCATACAGGCGTTACTTAACGAGGAGATCCTGGAGAAAGATGATGCATGGTGCGTAATTTCTTGTCGCTTCAGACCCGAAGTATCTTCCAATTCGATCGCTCAACCATTTTCTTCTTCTTCAGGGATTGCCCAAAATGCAAGACCAAACGACGAGCATCCAAAAAATTGTCACTGGCGAGATTACCCCCGGTGCTTCTCATCCATCTCAAGCGCTTCGAAGCCAATGGTCGTTTCTCGGATAAAGTAGACACATTTGTCGAATTTCCGATGAAATCGTTGGATCTGACGAATTATATGCCGGCGTCGCTTCCTCCCGGTGCCGATAAAAGCGAATTAAATGGAGGTCTTCCCATGTCACTCGATGATCCTCGAACTCAACTACCGCCGTATCGTTACGACTTGTATGGTGTCACGAACCATTATGGGAATCTGACTAGCGGACACTGTGAGTCTTATTCTGACCTGGTGACGTTCATTCTTTTGCGTCCCAGCGGTTGTTTTTTTCTCTTTAGGGACGTTGAATGACTGATTGTCTTCTTATAGATACTGCTTTTGTGCAATCGCGTGGTGGATGGATGTACTGCGATGATAGCAGTGTCAAATCAGTCGATGCTAAACAGGTTGTTGTGAGTCTTGTTCTATCCTCGTGGTCTTCAAACGAATGCTGATTCACACCACTAGAATCAGAAGGCATATGTGCTATTCTACAAAAGGGTTCGCTCATAAACTATTGTTACCTGCTCTTCTACAGGATTATTCTTTTCTGGCCAGATCTTGCTACAAGTAATTGTAAAATTTGTATATTCTAACCGTTCTGTATTCATGGTTCTCCCATACCCTCCTTCCTTCATTAACTTCACCCCTACCTCCCACAGATAGCCTTGGACCCAATGGAGAGTGTAATTTTATAGTTTTAATTTGTCGGTGTTCACGACACAATCATACCCATAGCACTTGTACTATTTTGGCTGTTTTCTGTCATCTTGTTACGTTCTGCTTTCATCTCCCAATAGCATTTGTGGCACAGGCAACGTTGAGTTCCAAGAATTGTAATGTCATCCTCTTCATAGTGGAATGCAGGTGAGAAATTAGTCTGACATAGATCACATTGGGGATCAGAAGATGTTTGAGGTGAAGGAGAGGCGGTTGTATATGGACTTGGATTAGACCGGCTATTGATGATACTATCAAGTCGACGGGCCTTTCGAAGCAATCCATGAATTTGCCCGGTTTGAACTGGCTTGTAGGCCTGGACGTAAACCTGGAGGGCAGTCTAGAGAAGAAAAGCATAGGAACGGGATACAGATAAGAGAGTAAATGGATGAAATCAGCGCTCGTTTTTTGCATGATATGCGTAATGGAGTTGTAATTACTGACCTCACCACCTTCATTTGTATCGCACATATCGTAGATCGATCGCCGACTATGGTCATGATCCTTACAGGAAACTATTGCGCTCATATGTCCCGTCTCGCCCCTAAAGTTAATGGTGACAGTTGCATCACGACGACTACTCTTTACCTGATTGAAAAAATATGAGATATTTAGCCGCAAAAAAAATTCTTAGTGTCGTACGGGTTGAATTTCGAAACCAAATCTGTACCCTTGTTTCCAGGCGCAGGAAGCATGAAACTCCTTCATGCAGTCACTGCAGCGAATCACTGCGCCCTCCGAAATATGACATATGGTACATGTCTATCAATTGAATGTTTACAAATCAGCACGAGTAGAATACATTGATACTCACAGTCACCCAGCGATGATGATTTATAATATTGATGTTTTCGACTAACCGTAGCCGCGCAACATCGGCAAACACGAGTTCCGGGGAAAAGACTGCACATAGGACATGCACCCAACATTGCTGCTCTGTCGGTTTGCAGAGACGAAGGAAAGAATCAGCTGGGGGGTATGGCTTCTTTTTCCGATCTTCGTTCCGCCCTCGCGGACAAAGTACACAGTCGGGATTCTATTTTATGACCAAATGATAAACATTAGGCAAAGAATGATTTGATGGTAGGAGAGAAGAGGATCAGAACTTATTATATCAGCTCAAACTGAACACGTACTAGAGATGCTTCCTGTATTTGCTCGTTGTCACACAATTCACATATCCACTTTTCAGGTTTCGTTGCGTCCGGAAAAAATGCACCGCAGGACCCTGAGAATCCACGCAAGTGTTGTTATGTTGAGTCTGTATGAAGACCTGGAGCCCATATAACTCACCAGCATGGACATGGACTTCACACTTTTGACACTTCAAGACCTTGCCTAATGGGCCTGTCCTCTTACACGCGAAACAGCGTATCTGAGGAGCTGTAGAAGGAGGTGGAGGTGTCGATTGTACTGAGGCTGACGTCTGGGTAGAAATGGAAATAAGTTAGCTTTGAAATATAAAATGCTTGGACTTTGGGCGCGAAATCTATGCTTTACATCCAGGGAAATGATACAAGGAAAATGTTTACCTTCGGTCGCTTGGCCAATGAACCAACCAAGGGTGTCCCTTCGCGTTTGTCGTTTGTCGACGACCTAGTCTTGTTGGAAGATAGAGACTCATCACGTGGCTGCCGTACCAGGTTGAGATCCGCATATTTTCGCCATGCGAGTCCACAGCTCTCGCAGAGAATACTTGAGGACAACCCTTTAGGTGCTTTCCACCAAGCAGTCGATTCTAGTATCCTACAGGCACCGCAAGTTGGTATTTTCGAAGCAGGTTCTGCTACAATAGAGGTTTCGTCATCTGAGAGCCCAACTCGCTGCCCGTTCGAAGCCTCCTCCTCATCACGGTATTGACGGCGAACAGGTTGGGACGGTTCCCCACCCTCTTTAATCCGTTTATGCTGTTCACCTAATTTCTGGCTGTAAGAAGCGAAGATTCAGTACGCATGGTAAATGTTATCCAAATAAGAGGTATCACTTTTTCCAGTGACCATAGAACCGGACAACTTCCGGCATTGTGCGAGTCACAACCTCATCCCGGACAGCACGAAGTTCTGCATTATGATGCATGATAGCATCTTCGAACGTGATAGCCTCTTCCCGGGTCCATTCCTCATCACGATATGGTACTTCCTGCTTCGTCCACTGAGCCAATGATGGTACGTAGATCAGCATCTGCTGTCCAAAATATTTGACCGACGAACCTTATCTACATGAAATTTGTTTTTCATGTTCACCGCAGTGAACGGACGGGCTGCAAGGGCTGCCTCCGAGAAACGGCGAATGACTTCGGTCAACCAATCAACACTTGCCTGAAGCTTCTTGTCATCTGTGAGACTTCTTTTGCAAGATTCGACTATGATGAGATCAAAATTCGCACACGATGTCATAAGCGCCGGATCATCCTATGTATCAAGACTACCGGTATAAACTTACCTTCGGCAACTGGAAACACACATGGCCAATCAAGATTGAAATACTAGATTTGCGTCACTGAAGGTATTGCAAAGAAGACGTGCAGACCTTCTGCCTCTGTCAGACTGTTAATGATCCCGAGGACATCAATAGTGTTATCTCCACCTCGTTCATCAATGTCTGGAGAAGTGCGAATTTCCAGCTTCTAGGATGACTTCTGGAACGTAACGCTCACCTGGAGGATGATGATATGGGTCTGGCGCCGGCGGTACATTTGCCTGATATCTTGGTCCTTGACGAGTGGCCGTTCGAGGAAAGATCAAATCCTCTGCGTCTGATTGTCATGTGAGAGTTAAGCAGTTCAATTCTAGCATCTGTGTTGGTAAACTCACCTAAAGTATCTTCTGCAACTGTGTACTGCCTGGCATTGTTGAGTGTGTTAGCAGCCAGACTACGTCTCGGAGAAGAGATCGCAAGATCAATGAATCCCTACCCAAAATATCTGAAAGGCCACATCTTGAAATGTTTGACTGGAAAATTCTCCTCACGTTCAGCTTGCGCCCTATCCTTGCGGGGACGTCCCCGTCCCCTCGCCGGCGGCGCATTTGTCCTGCGTGCAACTGGTGGCGTAGGATAGCGCACGTCATGGCTATCGACCTCCTCTTCATGTTTGCGAGAACAGGGAGCACACGTCCAGCCGTATCCTCTTGAGGGCTTGGCCTGAAGAGGAGGTTGTACACAACTCATATGGAAGTATTTCTTGCAACGGTCACATTGCACATTTTCAGCGCTTAAGGAAGAAGTCAGAGTAGTCGTATAGATGACAGAGATAAGAAACTGATTAGCAGATAGGGCCCGAAACCACGATGCCCAATGCGCATCGAGATATTTTTGACGAGAACAAAGAAATTTACCTTGAACACCACTCATCGCACGTGGCACAAAGGCGCACATTATCTGTGAGATCTGCAACGACCTCTTTCTCGACGACAATATATTCATATCGTGATGTCAAATTCTCACGAATACGGTCAGGTACTGATTTATCAGACATATTAGAGCACTTGACTGAAGAATAGAGAATAGAATAGCGTCTGCGACACTTAAAGATACTCACAATTGCGAACGTCTGTCGATTGGATGACCTCAAACTCTTTCTTGATGTACGGGTCAAATAGACGGTTGAAATAGAATCTGTCCGAACGTTTTTTCCAGCTCGACAGATCCGATATTTTGTCACGGTGGACAACATAACACTTTCCGCGTAATTGATTGATGTCGCATACCTCGGAGTATATGGCAGCGAGGAGAAGTCGAGAATCAGCTACGGTGCGATCGCTCACGTCGCTGGGGCGATAGTACCATGCAAGGCGCACTCTTGTATATAGATAGTTCTTGCCCTCAGGGCCCTTTGGAGCGTCTTCAGGAGGAAGAAATTCCATGATACGCGCAATGGAATAAGGCGTGCCATCCCGAGCCTCCCAACTTGGTGAACAATAGACATGGTCTGAAAAAAAACATAAAACATTTTGAATGTTTATTATCGTGCCTATAAGTCATGATGTACCATTTATTTTGACCTGGTCACCATTTCGGAGAAAAACTGGATGGAACATGTGTTGTGTGGGTTCGTGTGACGGTGGCTAGGTAAGCGCCGGAGTTGAACCGAACAAAGAAAAAATATACAAATATGCAGAGGAGATAGATCACAACGAAAATATAGAATTTGAGAGATTCAGAAAAGAGTCTTAGGGCAATTTCAGCAAATATGCGGGAGGATGGTCAACGAAGGTGCTAAAGAGCAAACAAGAGGTCACTACTAATTCACACTCCGACGTGAGTTTGATCTGGCATTCATCAGTAGCCACGGCACGCAGAAGGCACTGCGTGGCCCGAATATTTACAACATTATTGGCACAAGGTAATGCATGCACTCATTCGCTATTTTGTAGGCATCCTAGTTCCTCGATTTGGCCAGGAACCCTCGAAAGGAAGTATTTAAATCATACCAGTGCTCCTTTATCCACAAGAAGATGAATATATCTTTGAAGGGAAGTGCATCTCTTTGGAGTAAGGGAGAACGATAGTCCCGCACCCGAACTACAACAGGGGATAGAGAAAAATCACAGGAATTTGGATAGGTAGGGACTAGAAAAATTTGGGCCTATGTGCTGATTGTTGATATTGATGTCTGGAGGGTCCAGGCTATTGCTTTCCAGGCTACGAAGGCTGTGAGAGACTTATCGCTTATCCCGGTGAATATTACTTGTCCAATGGAGTAAATAATAAGCGTCACAAGGAACGATTGTATTATGTCATCCAGATTCAGCGGAACCGATATAGATGTCAGATTGCCACTTGGAAGATGAACCTAAAAGTAGGAAAGGCAAGCAACAGTCCAGAGAAGATGGAGAGGCATTCTTTCCTTGTCGCGTTGTCGTAGAGCGAAAAATTGCAAAGGAAAAACACATACAGGATTGGTATTGCATGAATTAATACTTTTGCTACAGAGGATCTAGTTACATGTGCAACCTCATACTGGACACTGGTATGTTTATGTTGATTGACAGGTTGTCTTCTTCGTTGATTGATGCAGAGGCACTTCTCAGAGTGAAGACATCTCATTGAAAGCGCCTCTCCATTAACTAACGAAGAGAAAAAACAATTGCCCATCTGTTATGACAAATGTGTAGTGTGAGACTGTTTGACCTCAGCGAGCAAGAGAAATACAAATAATATATACAAATAATACCTTTATATATACCCAAATAGATCTGAAACATTGACTTTGAGAAATACCACGTGCATCGCATAGCTCAGATTTCAACCTTCTTCATGAGCAAGAAAAGCTTTGATGCAACAAAGCCTAACACGCCCACCCCAGTTGCTTACACGACTCTTGACAACGTTCTTCCTCTTCCTGCTGCACAACAAAGCCGTCGTGTAAAGACCAAAACCCTCTTCCTCAACTTTGGTACACTTTGGCTTCGTCTGAAGAAGCAGCTGGGAGTGGGATTAGCGCCTTCGACCAGTTCTATAATCGGGGATAGTGTACAAGACGACCACAATATTCACCTTGATACATTCACAAATGATGAGGGTGAAGTCAATCTGACTGTGGTTGATCGCATATGGTTCGAAGAGCTCAAGTCTTACGCGTCGATGTCCGACAATGGAAACAATTCACCACCACACGAGAAATCTACGATGGGACCCATTGAAGCTCAACCCGCCTCAGTTCAGACGAAAAATGTTGACAGTGTGGCGAACGAGAATTCCTATCGAACATGGAAGCCTTTTAGCACTATTCGTTCCAAATTTTATCCAACCCTCTGCGAGTTCTTCTTCACTCGTTTCGAGGAAGAAAAGTCAGAGAATCAGTACACAAAGGTTAGCCAAGGTTTTCAAATTTGAGATATTCACTCTCTCACGTGACTGCCAGGAGGACTGGATACTCAAAAAGTCTCTTGCCATCTGGGCGGCCCTTTGGCTGGTCGTGAACTGGGTTCTTGGAGTTGCTTTTCTGGATAGGATTGGGGATCCTGTCAAAGGAGACATCGCCTTCTACCTTGTGGTATGCATTACATTGGCTGATATCTCTGTGCTCCTCACGCCAAAGTTTCCACGAAGGTTGGACCACTCCTTGCCTTCCTTGTATTGTACGTGTATCTTCACGATACTATAATTGACTAAAATGGACTCAACGCACTAGATGGATGGTTATTTATGATTGGCCGCGAAATCGGCCTATGTTATATCAACTATTTTTGACCGTCGCAGTCTGGGCATGGTCAGTCCTACGTTTTTCCTCCTGTAGCGAGACTGATTACATCTCGATCAGGGGATTTTATTTCGTGATTTATTTGTATGTTATGCAACTCATTCTGCTCTTGACTTACTCATATTTGAACTCTTTGTAGAAAGACATGTGGTTTTTACAGCGTGCCCCCGGGAGCATGCTCGAGGCGTGATTTCCTTGGTCTTTTCTTTTATACCACGGTTGGCCAATCTTCCCGGAGTCTGGGTTGCCTATCTGATCTCAATGGCAGGCATTACAAACCATGGGTCTTTTTGGTTTGAAGCTGAACCGGCTAATGGCTGCACTTGGCGCTTTCAGCTTTTTTGTTATGTAGGCAACCACAAATGGCAATCAAAATGGAATCCACCCTGATTGCTCACTCACGCCACAGGACTTCAGTTCTAATGATACCTGCTAATGGCAAATGGATCAGGAGTGGGTTTCAGATTCCTTCTGCTTCCTCACACTCTGACGTCGAAACAGATATGATCAATTTTTTTGTCTTTCATTTCTGTGAGTACTTGCAACTACTGACACCCCTTCTAGTGAAATTCAACTCCACAGTTCTTATTTACGTCCACTACTTGCAGGAGAATGTGAGTGCTCACCTTGAGTATGGATGACATCCTTCTGATGAAGATTCCAGTCTGAACGACGGTTGCATATTCTCCGATATCAACTCAAAAACCAGTACAGGGTGATTATCTGGTGCTTTAGGTCTATCGGGAATTTTTTTACCTTACGTTTCCTCATAACAGGCTACTCAGAAGGCTCAAATCAACGAGCGAAAGGCAGCTGATTCGAAGCGAAGACTCACATCGTAAGCCTCCTACTGTAAAATCATTCAGAGTATTAATTACAGTCATACAGCTACGTCTTTCATGATAAGTATAAAATCTCAATGCCATAAATAACCCCAACTCAATCAACTTGGCACTAATACAGGTCCGAGTGCCGTTGAATACTGCTCGTAAGTTGTGTTCGAGTTTTATCCTTCGTCCAGTTCACTGATGGGAAGATTGAGTAGTCCTGGCTGTTCAGAATATGGAGGCATCCGGAAATATAATGGAGGACCAGCAAATTGAATTCACTGCTCTGTCTGGGAGTTTGAGCATAATGACAAAGGGTGAACTTCAATTCCTTGATCTTCTACCTTCATCCTCACGATTTTTCAGTTCTCAATGATGTGCTAGATTTGTGCGTAATCTCTCAACTTCCAGGACAGTCAGATTGATCTCTGTTTAAGCGATAAAATGGATAGTGGCAAATTTGAATTTGTGTCGAAAGTATGCCAACTGCTTTATTTTCCAATATTTCACTCTAATCTTCCCTTCGTATAGCCCTTTGTATTCCATCAAGTTATGCGCTCTCTTCTGATACCGCTTGGTCTAACGACCAATGCCAGAGGTTTGACCCTGGAAACGTATCTGGATCCAGCTATTGATACCGTACGTCAGAAGCATCGTGGACAAGTTTTGAGAGGAAAACGTCAGGTTAATTTCCTTATCCTTTACTATAGGCTGCTAGAAAAGCTTCCTATGAAGCTCTTGGTGAAAAGAACCCGGAGATCATTCGCAAATATATTGAAACGCACCCTGCTACCTTCGGGGTTGTTATTGGAGACGAAACTCGACTGAGACAGATCGTCACAAATCTCACCAGGTAGATGTCGTCCTGACTCAACAAACATGACATTGATCAGAGATTGAAGCAACGCATGCAAATTCACGCCGTCTGGAGGCAAGCTTACAATACGAACGAAGCTTGTGCTCCCTCTTGTACAGCCAGGAGAAGATTCATTGAAACGGCCGCAATCTTGTCATGAACGATCACCAAAAGAAAATACAGAAGACATGAAAACACACAACAATGGTTTGGCAAAGTCTTCGCAGCTACTGACTCAACAAATCGTAGTGAGGATAGAAGTTGAAGATACTGGACATGGGATCAGACGTGACGATATGTACAAACTCTTCAGTAAGTTAACAGTTGGTTTCTTGAAGTCAATCAGACCTAGTTACTCCGAATAGTCGCCTTTAACCAGACAGAGCAGGGTAGACAACAAGGTAAGCACTAATGTCCACGTTTCACCATGGATCCCTAAACTCTGGGACTGCAGGCGGAAAGGGCACCGGTTTGGGACTGGCGCTTGTGCGACAAATTGTCAAGTTGAGTGGAGGGAGGCTAGGGGTGCGATCTAGAGTCAATCGAGGTTCAGTCTTTTGGGTGGAGCTGCCTCTTGGAATTGGTTATCAAGTTATAGCCAGTCAACAGTCCGCACCGGACCTTCTGAAGTCGCAAGAAATCAACCAAATTGATTGTGTACGCGATCAAACGCTCTCGCGCGTCCCGGTTCTGGAACGAGAATCCCATGCGAGTTTGATGGATCAAGGTCAGTGGGACTTTTTGAGATTGATATTTGAACCAGTGCTCAAAGATCGTAATCAAGAAAATATTATTTCAGCTATGGCAATGAGTGATCCGCCAGCCTCTACAGAGTATGATTTCCCGCAAGGTTCATGTCAGGTAGAAAACGACTCAACAGTTCAAGATGGGAGTACGGTGCCAACCATGCCGTGTACAGTTATGACCGCACCGAACGAGACGAGTCCGACAGCGAAACCGATGATTGAGGAGAACAAGGATGCAGTTGCCACAATAACAACATTCAAGCCTCTGGTCCTAGATTTGGAGGAGTCGTCAAATGTCAATGTGAAGAGAGTTTCTTCAGCAGCCGCTCGAACCCCACAAGTCGAACCGACTCCTGACCCACAGTATAATGAAGAAAGGATCGAGGAGGTACCAGCAATTCCACCTATCACTGCAACGAAGGAAATCATCCAGCGCCCAACCTTCGTTCAATTGCCTTCTCCAATGCAATTCTCCGATGATACAACATTCCCAACACCATCTATACTACACACATCCCCTATCTCCTCTAACTCAGAATCATCAGCATCGATGCTGGCATTGTTTGATGCTACTCACGCACGAGGGAGCCCTTCCTCGTTGAATTCCGGAATGAACCTTGAACTAACAGCTAAGATGTCAGTGCTGGTAGTGGATGACGATATTTTGACGCGGGCATTGATGAAGCGAATACTGATAAGATTAAGATGCCGTGTATCTGTCGCTGAGAATGGCGAAATAGCAATGGCCATGATTTTGAGGCAACATACTCAGGCGTCGGCACCATCGAGCGACGGCCGGAAGGCAGATACGAAATTGATGTTAGAGCAGGATGCAGGGTCTTCACCTGTCTCAAGTCCGAATAAATTGTTTGACGAATACAAGTACGCTGTCATATTTTTGGATAATCAGATGCCGGTCATGTCAGGGTTGGAAGTGGTAGCAAAGTTGAGAGAGATGGGAAGGAGGGATTTTGTTGTGGGTGTTACCGGTAAGCTCGCTCAGCTTTGACAACTGCTATGAACATTAATTGGAGCACAGGCAACGCACTGTTAAGCGGTATGTAGACTGGCTAAACTGACGAAACAAAAGCCTAATGTATCACAGACCAACGGGAGTTTCTGGAGGCTGGTGCTGACAAGTAAGATTCATTTTCTTGCTCAGCATGTTCAAACACTGACAGATGCAGGGTTTTAACGAAACCGGTTTTCGAGAGGAGTCTACGTGATGTACTGCGAGATGCAGCCGAGAGGGCGAAAGACACTAGCCGTGAGGCACAGGATACTGTCGACATCAATTCTGGTGGTCGGACCTCGTCCTTGCAACATGATTAACATTCCTTCACAACGAAAGAGATCCTGTCTGGGAAGATATCCTTAATCCTTGCACGCTATCTACCGCATCTTTAGTTATTGTTATGTTTTCGCTTTGAGATGCTTTCGTTCACGTGCGCTATTGTATACTATACAGACAATACATTACATTGTTTTTGACGAAATGGAGAGAAGAATAAAGAATAAAAGAAGTTTGTGATGCCAGTGGCATCATCAAATGCTGGTATCGGATATAACCGAGCTGAAGGCACTTGAACGAGACCATCAACTGACCATCAACTTTGCCACTCCCAATGTCCAACGAAACTTCGTCTCCTCAGCCAGAACTCTTAGAGACCCATACTAATTTTCTGCCCCTCATGCACCCAGACACTGGGCCCAACGGCACTGGTCAGTTCCACTTATCACAAAGTTTTGCTTGCCTTTCTCATGACGTTTAGATCTTCAAGACCACAGACAATCCAAGAAACGCGAACGAGAGGTCTCTCTAGAGCCCGTTAATATGCCTAAGACATTGGTACGTGCGCTAGTATCCTACTACTCTGCCTGCTTCCCATCGGAGTTTTGGCTCACGGAAAACGTGAAATATCACAGCACGCTGATGAAGCCGGCGCGACTCAATCTCGGGAAACACGCACACCAGCGAAACGCAACAAACGGATGCTGGAATCAACAAAAGAAGAAATTGAAGATGGAACAAGCAAGGCCGCCTCCCAATCCCGATCACGATCACGATCTCATTCGATGTCCCCTCTGCTGGTTTCACCTCACCAAAATAATGCAATGCAGAGCGTCGAGGACCCTAATCGGAAAAACCCAAAGACTCTCAATGAGAAGGCTCAAGGGAGAATGGCTTCTTCGACGTTAGCGCCACCTAAAGAAGTAGACGGGAAGACTTCCCTAGTGGAGGATGGTGTAATAACCGAAGTGAAGGATAACGACTCACAATTGCCTATACACCAGGCTGAAGACAAAGATACAGCCAGACACGCAGAAGGTTCAGACGACAAGGTGGCACCGGTCAATACGGGATCGAGTGAACATGAGCATGTCAAAAGTCACTTGAAAAACCCAGACAAAGACCCCCAATGTCGATACGAAGATAGAGATATTGGTCAAGGACCAGATGAAGGTCAGGGCGCGCACAAGGCTTCCCCGAAAACTGCCAAACATCCGAGGGACGATGAAGATGAAGACCCCAACCCGCGAGAGTCGAAGAGACCCACCCCACCTCCTGCCCCCGAAACCAAGAAATCTTCACCCAAACCTTCGCCTCCTTCGCCCAAGGCTGCACCTAAGCTGGTAAGTGGGAGATTATCATTGCCACTGCGGTAACCCTAATTCTAATATTTTAGACTGGGTTCGAGGCTTATGCCTCACTTTCTCCTTTCGCAGCGGCAGCAAAAGGCCCTAATATATTTTCTTCTGGGAAAAATACGCCTGTTCCTGTCACTGCCAGTCTGGTACTTTCAAATCCACTATCGAGCTTCACTAGTGCTCCTGATGAAGTTTTTTCGCCTTCAAAGAGTCTCAAGCGCTCAGGATTCGAAGCATTTGCTTCGACTTCATCTCCGTTCTCAACTGTAACTCGCTCTAAGTCTCCTGCACTTGGACAACCGCCGAAATTTGCAAGTCAAGCTAAATCCTCTCTCGGGAGAATCAATTCCGTCAGCTCCAACCCTTTCGAACAATACACTGATTCAAGTCAAGGTTTCCGAGGCTTTGGTGTGCCCGTATCCAAACGCCCTAAGGCAGAATCGCCACCCGAATCGCCGCCAAGCTCCTTGGAGAAAACTTCGACAATTAATGCTTTGAACCGGAATCTGTACCAGAATTACGAGGATGACTATGATGATGACGATGAGAAGGAGACGAGTTTTGGGGAAAAGCTAAGAGCGGCCGAGGATGAAGGTGAAGAGGATAGCAGAAGTGATGAAGAGTTGAAGGCTAAATATACAGAACAGGAAGGTAAAAAAAACACAATTTCTGTCCTCTGGAAAGACACTTACAGTGTCCGCAGTAATCACAGGGGAGGAAGATGATTACACGATACATCAAGTTCGCTCAAAGCTCTTCTCTCTCGAAGATGGACAATGGAAGGAGCGAGGGACCGGTCTGTTAAAGTTAAACGTCAAAGATTCAGATGGAACTGGAGCTCGCCTAGGTATGCACATCTGCTTTATCTGCTGGAGCGTTTCCGATCCTCAGCCGCCTCAGTCATGCGCAGGGATGCCGTTTGCACTATTCTTTTGAATATCGTTTTATTCTGCGGCATGGCATGTACACTGGCCCCGCAAGACCCTCGTTACCTCAGGTTCAGCGCGATCGAAAATGGCTCGACGACTCATTATAACCTCCGAGTAAGTTGTTCATCTCATATTCCCTTGTACAGTACCCTAACTCTTCTTGAAGCTGGTAAGCAACGAAGCAGCTCAACTCTTGCTCCAAAAAATTTTATCCAATATTCCTCCGGCTTGAACCTTCATTGTATTGCCACCACGCTATCTGTTTGAGCTCAAATAAAGTCTGT
>Ga0153944_1000328_pt1 | contig 20619 bp, 27 predicted proteins | sample TSNJ028MetaG_FD_104703 | JGI IMG/M metagenome (GOLD analysis project Ga0153944, IMG submission 104703) | Attine ant fungus gardens microbial communities from New Jersey, USA - TSNJ028 MetaG | ecosystem: Host-associated > Fungi > Mycelium > Unclassified | place: USA: New Jersey, Wharton State... | reverse complement strand
TCTCCATTTACACCTTTATTGAGAATGCTTGATCTTCCTCGAAGAAATGTATATTGTCCCGGTGTTACTCAATTTTACATTCTGGGCTAATAAACATATGATAATATGTTACCACTACCAACAGTGATCAAGATCATGAATTAATTCATGCAGCCGCTACTATGGGTCCGAGAAATCGCTGCTCTTAAACTATAGACAGTCTTGGTCACATTTCTTGACCGCTGCCACGTAGGGAACTGATATGATCTTGGAGAACCGCCTGCAAAGAGGAGGTGAAAAGGTTCTCACCGCTGTCGTTATCGTCGTCGTCGCCGTGGTCATGATTTCTGCAAATTTCTATAATAGGATGAGTTCATTGATATTGATATTCAGCGCTGATTGAGGTTAGACACGCCGCTCACCTTCACAGTAGTCTGCGTCAGCTCCTTCTTTGCCTGTACAATCTTCCCAGCAAGCATCTTCGTCCCCTCTGGAGTCATCGACTTTTTTGGCATTCTGATAAGGATTAGATTTCCAAGGGATTTTTGTCAACGTTCCATCAATGTCAACATCGCTCCTATCATTGGGTCTCTTATTGTGGTCGTGGTTTCGACATATTTCTAGAGAACAGGAATCAAAGTCTTGGTCAACTTCATGCACAAAGATCAGATTCAGAGCTTACCCTCACAATATTCCGCATCTGCGCCTTCTCTACTCGTACAATCCTCCCAACAAGCATCTTCGTCATCTATACCCTGCAACTGCACACTTGTCTCCCCGTTGTTGACTTCATGATCATGATTGTGACAGATCTCTGATATACGAGAAGGGGGGATCAAAAGTAGATTTCAATAGGTGACTCCAAGGACCTTACCTTCGCAATAGGCCGCATCTGCACCCTCTCTACCCGTACACTCCTCCCAACAAGCATTTTCATCGTTCCCATCGGACCCGTCACGTTTTATCAGAGAGCCTTGCCTGGAGATGCTCTTGTCACCCTTCGACCAACATATTTCTAAGGGAAGGCCTTAGTTGAACCTGCACGCCTACTCATACATTGACGAAAAAGTCTTTACCTTCACAATAATCAGAATCATCACCTTCACCTACACATTCCTCCCAACACTTTTGATGACTTTCTACAGGGTCGGGCGTCACAGACAAATCCTGGTCCTGATACAGGATAGCATCATCATGGCCTGGAAATATGATTACAGCAGCGTCGGTAACCGGTAAGGGAGTCGAATACAACACTAGAGAGAAAAGACTCAGTTGGAGGGGAAAGGTAGGGACTATCGTCAGCAGCATTAATAAGTATGCAGACGTTTTTCGCAGGAGAAAAGCCATTTCTCTATAGAAGGGTTGGACTTGAGTTTTTGAGAGTAATATACCCAGCGCTGAGGAAACTTCGCAACCGATAATGGCACGTGTATCCCATGTGCAGTACACGTTATAGCACGGAATGGTCAAGCACTGACAGCTGCATATTCAATTCCATTCATACGAATGTAAATGAGTGCCAATTCTATGAATGAATGGGTGAAGGGCTTCCCACCGATTGATGACCCTGAAATCATCTAGAGATCATATTAATTTGCCACGTAATGACACCAGGATTTCCAGAACGGTCAGCAAATTATGAGGTCGCCACGTACATACCTAAGAACAAATCATATGAGAAAGGCTACAAGGCGTATCTTCACTTTCGATCGTGATAGATAGGTGTATAACACGTTCAGATGATTCGGAGACTATTGAGCACATATCTTCAGACATTCTGAGACACTTCATTTATTGTTCCTGCGATACGCACTCATCACTGCCAAATTTCTTAAAAATATACTCAACATATACTGTTCATCCTTCCATAACAACCTCTTTAACCGCATCGACAAAAATGTTCACACCCTTTTCAAGATCCACCTCACTGATATTCAACGGTGGAATGAACCTGATGACCTCATACACGCTCGTTGTCAGGATCAACATCCCCTTCTCAATGCATTTCTTGGCCACCCTACTTGCCATCTTCTCCGGTGCACCTTGCACAACCCCAACATCTGTGGTGATTCCAGATATGGTCGACGTCGGTGATGCGAATTCTACGCCAACCATTAAACCTTTTCCGCGAACGTCGAGAATATACGGAGAGACATCGGCTAAGGACTGAAGTTTGCGAAGGGAGGTAAGAAGCTGTTTCGACCTGCAAATATATGATTATGTATGTGATGAATGGAGAGGACGGGGACATACCGTTCGGCCACATTGTCTAGTACCTTTTCCTCGCGGAACACATCGAGGACTTCAGCGGCAGCAGCACAGCACACCGCATTACCTGCATACGTCCCTCCCTGTCATTGATAGTGAGCATATATCTCAGACAAGTTTGACGCTACTCACCATGCTCCCAGGCTTTAACCTATCCGTCAGTTCCTTCCTGCTAATCACAGCACTAATCGGAAACCCATTCCCAAGCCCTTTAGCAATAAGCATGATGTCTGGCCTGACTCCACTGTCCTCTATCGCAAACAATTCTTTCCCGCTACTCGCTCTACCAAATCCAGCTTGAATTTCATCAACAATGAGTAAAATTCCATGTTTATCACAGACTTGACGTAATCCTTGAAGAAATGCTACTGGGGCAGGAATGTATCCCCCTTCTCCCAAGACAGATTCGAGAATAATGGCTGCAGTGTCTTTTGGCGCCGTCTGTTGCGCTAGTACGAGATCAAGTTGGTAAAGTGACTGCTGGACGAGCACGCTCTCGTGTGTGGATGGTGGTAAATTAAATTGATGCCAGTATGGGAAGGGGATAGAGTACGCTCCGGACTAATCACATTTAATCCAGTTTGAATGTGATGATATCAAGAAAAATGCTCACCATCGCAGACCCTGTGAACTCGGAATAAATTGTCTTACTCTTCGTCACGGCCATGGCACCATACGTTCTGCCATGATATCCACCTTGCATGCAGATGACATTCGGTCTCCCTGTAAAATACCTAGCCATCTTAAGTGAAGCTTCAACAGCCTCGGTTCCTGAGTTCCAGAAGAAGAAGGAGTCAAGGGAGGCATGAGGCATGACGGGGAGAAGGCGTTCAATAAGACGAAGATAAGGCTCATGCATGGAAATACTACATTGAGGATGAACGAGTTGCATGCATTGATTTGCTGCGGCACGACTGACTCGTTCATGAGCATGTCCTACAATGCGTCATGAGTAATTATTAAATCAAAGACAGTATACAAACCGAGGTTGGTAACACCGATTCCGCACGTAAAGTCTAACATCTTCCTTCCATCATCGTAATACACATAACTTCCCTCTCCTTTCACCATAATCCCCTCTGTAACCCTTCCTAATCCTTTTGTAATGTGCTTCGCACCCAATTCACGGAGTGCTTTGAAATTCTCTATCTTGGAATTCATTGCTGGATGGCTTGATCTCAATTTACTTTAACGTTGGATGGCGGTAGTAGATCTGAGAGTTGAAAAATATAATCGTGACAATAAAAGCAAAATAGGTGGGAAATGGAATCCTAGAACCTTTTTCCCCACTGCCATGGATTGCTCCAGCTCACACGTTTGCTCACACGTTGATAACAATAGTGTGATTAGCTAATACGATGCGTCGATATTATTCCTTCTAGGTCTGTCTTGACATAAGTGATCACAAAATACCCGGGGTGTGTCCCTTCATCAAACTAATTGGCCAGGCAATAGCGTTTGCTCCATTGCAAAAGCCTAATACATTTATACGTTTCGATAAAATCATTCGAGTTGAAACTTCAATGTTTCCATCACGTTCACATTATCTTGTAACGGTTACAATGCCGCACTTCTACACGAGATCGTTTCTCACCTGGGGTATCGAACCTGATCTTCGCCTGGGATAATCGAAAAAGAGGGTGTTCTCTGCCCCAACTCATTGATAGAATATCTCACATCTTCAAGTCTGAAGTCGTTTTATCTCCACCTGATTTGACATCCACTCTGGAAAAGATGGAGTTCTCTGCTAGAACCTTCGTAATATTTCTTTCCATCCGCGGTAAAACAATGAAAACTTGTGGGATCCGAATTCCGACGGACAGGCGACCTTGACGTGGTCCGCTTCTCGATGAATACATAGAATTCCAATCACCTCAAAAATTCCACCAGCATCTCACATTGATATTTGACGCTTCTATCTTGCCGTTCAAAGAATTATATGATATTTATTTCTTGTTGCTGGCACACACAACTCATCTTGAATCCGTTTGCAACGAATCATGCTTTAAGATAGGATCTCAGCAGTGTAGAATTCGTGAGAGAATTTCGTTGAAATAGATTGTAGGCGTCACACATCAAGCTTCAAGGGTCGTATTTTACTTTGTTTCATTTTTTGATATACTTGAGTACTCCATATTTTATCTCTTGGTTTTGTTGATAATACACAGTACCTATCAATTCATCTGCTAAACTTCATTTACGGAAGTGGAATTGATTTTATATAAAATATTTGGATATACAGAACAGGGTAGGATCGGGAGAGGAGATAAGATCGTCAGTATATGTGTATATACCTTTATTTATTCGTTTCTCCAAGTTGAAAGTACCTCCGACTTGACTAGAATACAAGTGCTCGAGATGATTGAGTTGTAATTTATACTCTTGTGCAGATTCCAACACTTTTGTTTTTCACATTCCTGAAGCATCGATGGGATTGATATTTACAGCTGGATAGCCTACACTCCATTGTGCATATGTAGACGTTAATGTTGGAATATCGAGTCGACGTCATGGAAGGTTCAAGAACCTTCTAGAATGTTGCCCTTTTTTATATATAAAGTCAATAGTTTATTATTTTGTAATAACTGGTTTGCGACAGAATAAAGTATTCAAAGGCAAACCATCTTGCAACTCCATTTTCACAACAAATGTTCGTCGACAATATTCAACCGACTTTCGCAGCTGACTGACCGTCGCTCAGTGACTTTAGATTGCCCATAAGGATGAAGATAAAGATGCGGGGACAAAAATTGAACTAATCAAAACGACGGTAACGAGAGATTAAAGTCATACAAGATGAACTCGAGGATCAACAAACGGTGATAACAACCCTTGGGAATTATGTACGTAGCTTTCAGATATATCAAACCTTTTCTTGTAAAATCTCGGCGCGACTGCTATTCGTCAACTCTTGGATGTTGCAAATGAGAATCCATCTCCTGCACGGCATGATCCTTCTCGGTGACTGGATGATCTTGAGTATCGGGTACGATCATGGTATTTTGGGCTGTGTACGGTTGCGGAATGGTAGATTGGGAAGGCTGCTCTTGAGAGTCAGGGCTTTCAGGCGATTTTTTATCGATAGCGCCTGGTTGTATAGACTGCTGCTGCTGTTGAGATAGTTGCCATTCTTTCCATCTCTGCCACTCCTTCCATTCCTGCCACAACTTAAACTGATAGTAGAGTTGAGGATCTATGGCCGATTGGCCTGTTGTATGACAGGCTTGTGGTAACGTTACGGCAGGAGCTTGACCATCTTAAGGATGAATTAGTAGTTATTATTTCTTCGAAGTAAGGGGCAATAACTGCAGATAGAAGATTGAGGATCTATCGGCACACGATTGTCAGTGGACTCAGCGGACTGCTCCGCCAGCTGGTCTGGATAACGGGTTTTGAGTGCTAGAGCGAATCGATAAACGATGAGACGTACTGTAGATCCTAGTATCTTGATGCGACAGACTGGGTGAAATATGAGTCTCATTTCCTCTTCGACTAGTTTTTGTCGAATCTTCGTTGTTTGTATTGATTCGATTGCCTCGGATATCGTAAAAGTTGCCTCCGTAGATATCAAAATTGTATGCATCCTTAAAGAAGCTCATGGTCAACACAAAATATAAATGAGAGGAAGATGGTTGTGTGTCAGAGAGGATAATTTATTTTTAAAAAAGCTCATAAATATTGGCGTCTGCCGATGAGGCTGTCCTTTTCCAATGCTTGTTGGCTAGAAGCATGATAAGGAAAGCACTTACTTCATTTGTTACGCACATTTTCACCAATTTCCCTCCTTGAGCATCCCTCTATTCCGTGGCAGTAGTAGTAGTCATAGTCAGTATGCTTAGTCTGTAAAACCCTCACCCATAATTTACTGTAAACTTGCTCCGACGAATCATTGAATATTGACCTCTTGATCCTCGACGCTCGACTGGCTGGCTGTTAGAGCAAAAGCCATTACACCATTAAGTATAAATCACTCCATGTTGTGTACATGCCAATTATTAAAGCTATGTAAATATGGTCCAACCTCCTGTAGCTTTGTATTGCTGAGAATGTAAGATAAAATACACTGTGAGATTAGTGTTTATTTTGTTTGTATTTTCTGAAGCTCCACCTTTCAGCTAAGACCTAAAGCACATCCACTGCGCTGCATCAATGTCTGCTCTTCACAATCTTGGTAGATTGATACAATGTTTGTCCAATGAGGACACAGCTGCCATCGGATAATCCTCAGCAGGCGAAATTGCCACTGACAATCAGTGACGCCACAAGCCTGCACGTTTCAACTTCCCCAGCCTTCTTCTAATATCCGAAAGCTCCTTTACATCGACATTGTGATCTCGATATCGGATGAAAAATGGGACGTGTCAAGCGAGAGAACCGAAATATAGCAGGTTTCCGGATAGGTTAACACTTGCTTTGGGAAAGGAAGGACAAATGAGATGACGCTTGACTCATTGAGTGGATTTATATCAATGATGATGTTAGCCTTGATTTGAGGCTCGAGTTATCCCTGCTTTCAGGTCTGTATACAAGAAATCGTATCTCTATAACAGAGTAATAAACACCTGGCTCGACACATTCCTCGAATCTCGCAATGAGTAATATTCAAATTTCCGATCATGACTGACAGGAGAAAAGCTCTTGGGTGGAGTGCGTTCTTGGCCATATTTAGACTGCCAGGACTGTGTTGAGTTTTTTCCCACGTTGTCGTCCTCAGCTGTTCAGATGACTCTGCCCACACTATTCTTCATTCTATGCCTCATGAGATGCATCTTGTCACTGAGCATGGATCAGCATGTCAAAGTGGACAGGCTCGTCTCCCGACGCTTGTCTGCACGTGATCTGGACTCCGGGCACGATCATTTTGAACTTTCGTTCTACCATATCAACGATGTTCATGCGTGAGTATATTCTCGCTCATTTATCTCAACGCAACTGATGACTATTTCATTTTGATAGACATTTAGACGAATTCCAAACTAGTGGATCTACATGTACTAGTTCATCGACCCAAGGTGTGCATTGAAAAGTTTTACATTTCTATCATCCTTGACTAACCACGACTCTGAAAGACTGCGTCGGAGGCTATGCCCGTGTCAAGACCATCCTCGAAACACAACGTCCTTCCAAACAGCACTCCTTGTTCTTAAATGCAGGGGATGAATTCCAGGTAAAGTAAACCCAAATATCCAGTTTTCTTTTGAAGGAGCCCTGCACCGAAGGGAACGTTATTTTATACCATATACAAAGGCGAAAAAATTGCAGAAACGCTTAACCAACTTGGATTCGATGCCATGACACCGGGAAATCACGAATTCGACGGTGGAGATGATCTGTTGGGCGACTTCATCGAAAACCTCACTTTCCCCGTTATTTCTAGTAACATTCACTCAAAAAATCCAAAACTTTCTAAGAAGCTCATCCCCTACAAGATATTTCCACAGTACAATCTCGCCATTTTGGCACTGACCACTCCTGATACAGCGAAAATCTCGAAACCTAGCAATCTCACCACTTTTGAAGATCCCATCTCAGCTGCGCAACGTACTGTTGACCTGATAACAAAGAACCACCCAACAATCCATCGCATCGTCGCTCTTACTCATATTGGGTATTATGACGATATCAATTTAGCTCAAAAAACGACAGGCATCTCTTTGATCATCGGTGGTCATTCTCATACACTTCTTGGTGATATGGCAGGAGCTGCTGGTCCTTATCCGACTATTACCAACAATCTTGATGGAGATGAAGTGTTTGTTGTGACAGCTTACAGATGGGGAGAGTATTTGGGTTACATCGATGTTGAATACGATTGTCAAGGGGGGATCGTTACCTATGAAGGCGCTCCTATCCATCTTACCAACACAACCGCATTTGAACCTCATCTTGAGTCTGAAATTCAGGAATGGGAAAAGGCATTCGACATATTCGAGAAAACCATCATTGGATTTACGAAAACGCCTCTCCTCTCATCAGCATGCGAACAGGGCGAATGTAATCTTGGTGATCTCACCGCTGACGCTCTTGAAGTGTATCATCCAGGACCTGTTGCAGCTATCATGAGTGCCGGTGGGATTCGCATAGATATCGCCGCTGGGAATATCACCCAACAACAAGCAATGGATTGCTTCCCTTTCGGAAACGCCTATGTCCAGCTAAACATGACAGGTACACAACTCTGGAATGCCTTCGAGGGTATCGTTTCAAAAATTAATGTCGAGAATGGACAACCTGTCAAAAAATTTGTCCAAGTGTCTAAGAACATCCGATTTACGTATAACCCATCAAATCCTGCAGGAAGCAGATTGATCACGTTGTCGGTCGCTGATCAGCCCGTTGTATTTTCCCGGGAGTATCTTATCGCCACTACCGACTTTGTGGCAGGTGGAGGGGACAATTTCTGGCCAGCGCGAACCGATTTTACGACTTTAGAAACAATAGATATGATATTCAGTGACTACGTCAAGGCGCAGAGTCCCCTTGACTATCAATTAGACAATCGCATTGCAATAACCAGTGAAACAATACCTCGGAAGGGGAATTGGGCCGAAACATGATTATTGGCGGTCTGATTCTGTTTGGGAAGCATGATACATGGGATAGACTTCTAAGTAATGGATTCTTCTAAATTCTCTGTTGTCTAGATAAAATAAATGCACAAACCGAAGATTTATGAAAAAAATAATAACATCAAAATCGATCATCCAGGAGGTACAGGAGGATTTCATTTCTAACATCCGCGGTCTCGGCGGATATATCGAATAAGCGGTATGAATAAGTCGAAGGTTTTAGGTTCAGCCTCTTTGATTGGTCCAGGAGATCCGAACCCCCTGTTCTCATAATCCTCCGGTGTCATGATAATGACTCGGGTTCCCTGACCATATCTAACATAGATCCATCGGAATGGCAGATACGGAGAACATAATTACACCTGCCTTAACCAGTTCGCTGAAAGTTGCAAAGAATTTGAAAAAGTACTTGTGTTGGCTCCATCCCTCCCAGGATATCCTTGGAATTGGATCAAGTGTGACATTTAATTGTAAAGGCCGATCCGTGGATAAAGAACGTGGCATGGGAAGAGTGGATTTTATGTATCGTGCGGCAATAACGTATATACGAGCATCAGGGGAAGTCGTAAAGAGTCCACTGTGGCGTGATTTTCCAAGGAAGAGACCAGAGTGTGACTGTAGTAATGCCAGCCAGATCCCAGGAAGAAGGGGAGGCATAATTAGTTCTGCCACATGAAGGAGTGTTGCTGCTCTGGACTGTTGAGACCTAAAGCGAGAGGATTGTCAAGATGGAATGATAACAATAGTATCATGACCCACCACATTGATGCATGAAAAAACCGGAACCCAGATCGTAAATGGTGTAGCAGTAGACCATCCACGGGCCACTGGATCTAAGGCCCTTCCAATAACCCCGCTTTCTGTCTGGCAAAGGATGCTGATTGATGTGTGTCGATGAGTGTGCCTTAGTTTTGTCTTAAGGTCCCACATTTGAAGAGTACGAGGCCTGATTCCTGCACATCCTTCTCACGGCCAAGGAGTGACCGTCCCCGTCGGAGGATGTCCTACTGTGGGAAGTTTTCCGTTACTGTATGGGTAGAAAAAAATCGATCAAATGAGTCGGAGTAAAACTTTCCGCAAACGCACTTGACGGCATTATACCCACTCGGACATTCCCCTCCTGTTCAAGTTGAGCGATATGGCTGCGATAAGGCCACTGACGAGGGCCAGAGTCGTGGCCCGGACGAACTAAACTCTTCTTCTGGCAGACTTTAGAGACATTGGAGAACTCTGGGCTTTTGGATCACCTGCATAAGGGAGATAAGCAGGGGGGCATGCTATGCTGTCTAGGATTGTTCAACTGAGAATTACGGTCACTACGCCCAGTATTCTGGAAGGAAACATTTGTGCGGCTATCTGTACTTACGAGAGAGGGGCGAGAGGGTTCAGTATAGGCTGGGGCCAGAGATCGTGGGTTCTGCTGAAAAGAGAGTGTGGTTGTACAACGTCAACGTCTTGGTCAAAATTCATGGCAACTATCACCTGGGTTCCCACGCTTTTGGCTCTGAGTCCTCGGCATATGATAGGAAGCGTATATTGGCTGCGGAGAAACGTGGATGCATATCCCATGGACGACTATCGAAAAGAACTATTTTCCCCGATGAAAGTCCATCTGTGCCTCAAGTATCGGGAAATCTGGCTCTTTTTGAAGGAGGTTTCATTGGAACTCCAGCTCTCTGTTTTAATGACAATCTTCAACCAATTTCGCTGCCACTGCTCCAATGGTATCTTCCCAAAAGCAAAATTATGCCAGTTCAGAGACATTCTTAGATGAAGGTGGGTTGACCTTTTTCTATTCGAGAAATCAAAAATTGAAGATTTTCAAGTTCTTGGTGATGAAGCCGAAGAACAGACGATTGTTGCACAGGAGCAAGATTCTCGAAGAATATCTTGTAACTGAACTCTCCTGTTTATGACAGAATTTCAAGTTTAAACAACTCCAAATGTTATTATGATCTCAATCATCTTTCGAAAGTTTTTATTAGGTTTTCATGTCTCGTTCGATTCTTATCGGAGGCTTTTTTATACCCATGACTGCTGCTATACAAAGACAAAGAGGTCAAACCCTGGGTCGATATACCCTTAGTCGCACCCGAAGTCGTACGTTGTTCGCTCCCTGTGACCATGAGCTGAATACCGGTAATAATCTCAAGGACCCATTGATTACCCATAGTCAGGATAGCCAGATGGCTACGGCTCCACCATCATTTTACTGAGAAAATCGTCTTCAGTTTTCCCATCGAATCTAAGGGATCTAGACGTCCTTCTGACATTTCCCGCGCCAGTTTTCGATTGGACCCAAGTCTCTCATGTATTTGTACAATTCTCCCACTGGCATCCGGTTATCAGTATACCGATGATAGTCTCATTGGATATTTTCCGCCTGAAGGTGGGGGGATTAGATGTTATGAGATCTACTCGCACTTATATAAAGCCTACAGAGATGCCGAACAAAGAGCTTTCCTTTGCCCGGATACCATGAAAGTATCGTTTCTCCTCATCTCAATAATAGCCTTGATCACGCCTTGTTATGCTGCACCCGAAGTCAAGATCAATGGAACGACTCTCGTAGGTAGGGATGTTACCATTCTGAAGCAGGATTTCTTTGGAGGTAAGGGATTGTGCGGTTAATCTACAGTTGATCTACTGGAAGGTTCATAAAATCTCAGGGATACCATACGCCAAACCTCCTCTTGGAGATTTGAGGCTGAGGCCACCCGTCTTAAAGAAGAAAATCGACTCTGAGACTTTTGATGCTTCAAATTTCGGAGCAGCATGTCTTCAGCCAGTATGTGATTCAATTGTACTCAATCATCAATAATCTGAATCCTTTGAAGGGTTTTGCCTTTCCTTTTGTGTCAGAAGATTGTTTGACTATCAATGTTTTTCGACCTGCGAACCTTCTGGAAAACGCGACACTGCCCGTTGTATGTTCATTATATCCTCAATTCGTTGTCACTCACTCCATCTCAGTTATTCTGGACGTGAGTGCCATTTGAGCATTTATCAACTGGATGTGGATCATGACTGGCGATCTGAATCACCAAGATACGGGGGCGGCTTCCAGGCAGGAGCATCTGCAATTTACAATGGTAGTGCAATAGTGGCCCAGGCTATGAAAAGGGTTGGTTCAAGTTCCTTGGGTCAATTGCTCCTCATAAATTTGCCTTAGGGGACTCCTCTGATATATGTTAACTTTAACTACCGCCTTGGCCCTCTTGGGTTTCCTCAAGGTATTGAAGGTGAATTTACAGAAACTGATCACAAAACTTGAAGAGCTAATTTCAGTGCCCAATTATGAAAAGCGGGGGATGAACAAGCACTCAATCTCGCACTCAAAGACCAGTTAACCGCTCTCGAATGGGTACAAGAAAATATTGGTGTTTTTGGGGGTGACAAAAACAAGGCATGTGATTCGAGAAAATCCTGGTCATTCTACTACTGAAGGTGGTTTCTTTCGTCAGGTTACTATCTTTGGAGAAAGCGCAGGTGCTATCATGAGCTCGATTCTCTTCTTGAACTCTGGTATTGAGAAGTTTGCACGGGGAGCCGTGAGCCCGTATTGCTTCTTCTATACTGTGTCTTCTGATTATCAAGTGTAGATATTTGAGTCTGGTTCCCAAGCGACCTCAACTAATTTTGGTCCCGAACGCCGTCAAGTTGACTGGGATCATTTCGTGGCTGGTATTGCATCTTGTAGCTCCCTAGCTGGGACTCGTCATACATTTGATTGTGTACGAAATGCTAGCTCAACCGAGATTTTTGCTGGTCTCCAGGCTGCGATCAGTGAAGCACCTGAGGAGTTTGCCTTTGATCCTACTATTGATGGACCGGGAGGACTTTACCCTGACATTCCATCCAAGTTATTAGCCAGGGGACATTTCGCAAAATTGCCCTTCATCAGTGGTACCAATCTGGATGAAGGTGCTTGATTGAAAATTTCTTTGATCACTTCGGAACAACTCCTACTTCTTCTAGGCACGATTTTTATCCCCACGACAATCAACTCAGAAGCGGAAATTCAGGCATTTATTATCGCAAATTTTTCTCCTCCCATTGTCCAGCCTTCTATACTACAAACGGCAGCCGACAGACTTCTAGACTTGTACCCAGACGTCGCAGCTCTTGGATCTCCTTTCGGCACAGGTAACAATACATTCGGACTCTCGTCCCAGTACAAACGTGCTTCTGCGATTCGTACGACCACTTATACTGTGTGTTTTGCCCCTTTGATTTCTGATATCTAATTTACAGAGGGAGACGTTGGGTTCACGTCGCAACGGAGATTCTGGCAGCAGACAGCTTCAAAAGCAGGTGTGAGGACATGGGGTTACTTGTTCACTCAGCCTCAGTCACAAGATCATCTTGGGGGTAAGTCGGCTTTGAGAATCATTGTCGTTACTGACCTTTGATGTTAGTTCCACACGGTTCCGAGGTAAACTATGTTTATGGTGAACCAACTGATCAATCTGCTTCGTCGTTGAGGATAAGTGAATTAATGATTGATTACTGGATCTCCTTCGCAACGAGTTTGAATCCAAATGATGGAAATGGATTGGAGCGTACGTGTTTTACTAGAATACATCTTCTCTAAGTAGGTCTTATCCTCAACTCCAAAGGTCCACTCTGGGAACAATTTACCCCTCAAAATCAACGGATCATCCAGTTGAATGGAGATAATACCACTATGATTGAGGATACATTCCGCAAAGAGCAGATGGATTTTATAAATTCGATACCTGCCGTGTTTTTACATCGTAGAAGAAGTCATTAGATACGGAAGGTGGCTCAGAGAAATTTATCTTTTGTTCAATTTTAAATAAGTGATGGTAAACACCATTAAGTTAGCGCAATTTCTGATGACACTCGTCCAATAGACTGTATTAGGATATGAATCGGCGCACTATGGGGACTCTGAGACGATCACATAATTCCTGGGAGTAATATTAATGTAAACACAACAAATTGAATTGCTAACGGATGAAACGAGGGAGGCAGTCAAGCCAAGCTATAAGAGGACGGTAAAAATCGGAGTTTGAATTCGGCAAGAGCCTCTTGGTACTGACACCACCCGGGATTCTCTGTCACTTTAACATGAATCGACTCAGACTCTCCAGCGACAGGTGGGCGCAATATCACAATGGAAACTTTTAAGCATCATGAGCTGGTGGCTTTTTTGAATTTCTAGAATTCTTCTCGGTCTTCTAACGATGAATCGAGCTTCAATTGTTCCAGGTTGGAACTCAAACTCGAGCATGTGTCCCGATATTTAATATAATAGGGCTTCACACAAGGTTGCTTCTTCCGCAATTACTTGAAGCATTTGGAAGTCATCTTGGCTCTGTTGGGTTGAAACGCCGCTCTGTCTACGAACGTAAGATACGCAGCGTCGTGGCTGATAACTTTCTCTATCAATGATTTCCTTGCCTAATACCCGAGTTGTCCGTGGAATTGGAAGCTTGTTGTCAAGATGCTCGCACCGTGAAACCTGAACGTACCATTCCCACCAGCTCACATTCCCTCACCCATCTTCTGCCCTTCTTCCACATTTACAGGTACCTGTGGGAACCCAGCACGGTCCTGGAAACTCAGATTGTTGGATAAGTCTTACACGGAGACAAAGATTTCTCACAGGATGAGCGCTGGGTATGTTTTTCCGTCTGCCAACTAATTTTGTCTGACTGACGGCGAACATATTCCCAGCACATTGGACAAGAATCAAAACTCTGGTAGTTCAGCGAAAGGAAACGGAGCGTCCGCCACGCCAGAAGATAAAATCTTGACGGTTCAACATTGCTCTGTTCTTCCTGACGAAAATGCCTCTGATACAGCCACTATCTTTGAAGCCTTCACAGAGGTCTCATTAGACTTGACTCTGTCCTTTTCGACACAAAACTCTCCAGTTGCATCGACTGTCGAGCTCCCTTTGTCGGTGAATGCTTCACCATTGCAGGCTCCCTCCCTATGTGTTCCGTCAAGTTCGGCTTCTGTAGAGGCTTCCCCTTCCATTCGTCAGCTCAGTCGGACGATGTCGTTTGCTTCTCAATTCACACCTCTTTACCCAATAATGAAGACGAAAAAGAAATACTCATCCACAAAATTCTCTTCGGACCAGTCATCCATCCTTCGTGGATCCTGGCCAGCTATCAAGTATGTCGGTAGAGGAACGCCTGTTGACAAGAACCGGCGAAGAGAGTGGGGCGGCCTTTCTGCAGAAAGTGTAGGGGAGGATGGTCTGTTATTCTCCGACGTGAGGGCAACTTCTCTTGACTCCCGCCCACCGCGCCTTTCTTCGTCATCAGACTGGGACTTTTTGAACCCTAGACTCCCTGCAGCTACTCCTCCACGCTCAGGCGGACATTCCAACCGTGCCGAGGAAGAAGACGAAGAGCAAGACGAGGAGGAAAAATCCCACCTTTGCAAAAGATTGAAATTAAGATCGAGAGCGAGATGGATGACTGGGCCTCTGTAATGGAGACAGTGCTTTCCTCTGCAGAGAAAGGGAGAGGTTCCGCGCAATCTGCCGCAATAGATAAGGACCAGGAACCGCAGAAGAATGCATCAATTGAACTGCCAAAGTCAGAAATTTTGGAGCAGAACCTTGAACTGCTTTCGGACGATGTTGACAAACTACAATCCGAAATACAGTTTGATCTCAACATTGACAAGGCTCTAGACTTGGGATTCAGTCCTGCAGTCGATGGTGGGACACTTTTTACCCTTACAGCAATCACAGACTCGGACAATTCCAATCTCACAATTCGTCGCACCACCACGATTTCGTCTCACTCTCACTACTCAACCCCGTCCGAAGGACTTTCGGATGCTAGGCCGATCATCTGTCTAGCCTCTGAATCTGTGAAGCATAGAGAGGAAACCAGAGATCCAAGTGCACGAGTTCTCCCTGTCACGCGATCAACAGGCAGCACGAAGGTAGATCCGAATGTAGGCGTGAGCCGTTCGCCTGAAATCAACACAGTGTTACCTTGGTGGAGGAAAGCTCTTGGAAGGCTGAAACGTGTTCAGGCATTGCTTCGGTCACACCGCAACTCGTGTTAAATACGTCTTCTTGCTTTGAGTTTCTGAGAATTCTCGTTTGGACTACTGTCATTTGTGCCTCCCCTTCTGAAACGCTCGTTTTATTATTTTCTTTTTGAGGATACTGTGTACCCTACTGAGAGGATAGGACAATTAGATACTTTCTTCTTTTCGTATGGAATACTTTGCAAATTATGTCTATCACGTAGTTATCAAACTACATTATATGCCGAGGCTGCCCGATTGAGTTGGACAAGGAAACACTTGTAAACAAATTTTCAAGCTCGCTTGCAATGGGAGATAAAACCATGAAACCAGTCGATCCTTACAAGGAGCTGCAGAGCATTGTGGTAAGTGAATGTTATTTAATTTATCTGGTTTGGATTGATGGTGAGTGATTCATAGGGCAACCGGCTGGCTTTCAAAAGCAGTTCTCCGTATATTCCTCAATATGTGACCTCAAATCTCACCGCCTCGTCTGACCCTGATACGAAATACTTGGATCGGGTTCACGGTCGCCAGCTTTTACTTGAGAATCCGGCTCGTGATTCACGTAAAAGAAAGGAGGAAGAACAGCGCGAGAAGACCCAGGAACGCAAGAAGCAGCATAGGGCACGTGGAATAGGAAAACGAGAGGCAGTGGCAAAGGGGGTCTGGAAGCTCAACAAAGAGCAAGCAAAGTATGCAGAAATTTCAGTTTTGAAACATATCGTGCTCATCTTGTCGTAGATATCAGCTCTTTCTTCCTCTACATCACCTTTGGATGAGCTACATGTCAGAACTTCTTACCCTGAGTCCAGTACCCGAAGCAAGCGTCCTGCCGACTCAAAAATCCATACCTTCTTCACAGTCGATGTTCCCTAAACTAGTCAAGGCCGATTTTCATGGAGCTATCATCTCAGGTGTGTAAACTACCCGAGTCTATACAATGATGTGACATGGAGAGACAGTCTGTCAGAGTAAAAATCCATGTCTTGTTGGGATTGCAGGCATCATCATTCATGAGACTGAGAACGCTTTCAAAATAATTACAAGATCAAGCGCAATCAAATGTAAGCGTACCGCCTAGTCAATTCTTCGAACCCTAATTAAAGCCGTTTTTGTAGTGTTACCCAAGCGGAATTCAATCTTCACGCTTTCTATTCCACTCTATTCAATTCTTCCTGCGACTCGTGTATCGCGAGAGCTGGTCACTATTACTGATCAAGATACCGAATCAGGAGTGACTGTTCTCGATATGCCTCATTTTCAATTCGAGCTACACGGTAATCAATTCCGGTTCCGCTCCGCTGAGCGCTCAGGCAGAAAATTCAAACACAAAGAAACAACAGAACTTTAGAGATGTCAATACGTTGATGCACTTGGCATGGACATAGGATTTCGCTCTGGCTCCTGGGATGCTTCCAGGTCCATGGAAACTAAGATGTTATCCAGACTCTGATTTTCCGTCACACCTATGACATTTTAGGTTTGTGCTATTGGTGACATTATCGCGGTTCATCCCTGGGCCGACTTCTGCGAACATGGGTTGAATTTGTCGACTTACTTGCAAAATTCACAGAACCGGTTATTCGTTCATGTGGCCGATGCATCAAATGATCCCACTCATATTCCAATTGTGCTTGAAGCTGTGAGACATTAGTGTTTATAACGCCATTCTCCAGTTTCAGAGTGTCTTACGGCAAGATCTGAATTGAGACTAGCTTCAGTAGAAGACTAGGGTATCCACAATAAATAAATATATCAAAAGACAAAAGCCATAGTTCCGAATACCACAGGAGCTAATATCATCCAAGTAGTCATGTCAGATAAGATTGAACCTCTCATCTCATTTGACGAATACTGGTATGGAGCGATCGTCGAATTCCCCATGAAGAGCTTCGCTTCTGAATCCAGCCAAACGAGTGCAGCGCCCGGTCCGGGAACATTGATCGAACATCCAGCCTTACAATCTATGGTGCTCGTTTGTTGTTCTCCCTCGAGGTCACCATTTTGACCTACGGTCTGCCCAGCCCATGTAATGTTAGTTTTTTCAGTCACGTCGGGTGCAGTCAAGATCCGACAGAAAACTTTGTGTGTGAGGTTTGCGGGGATGTGGAACTGCTGAATTGCATCCTCATCGGCAGAGGTGGGACTGGCATAATTGAGGATGACAAGGCGATCCCTCCTTCTACCTGCATCAGTGTAAACTCCGTACCCAGCAATGGTGGCGCTCTGATCTGTGGTGGAGTTTTGCAAGTCGAGATCGACAATGACTGAACCGGTAGGGTCCCCAACCTCCGTTAGAAAAAGTGCACTATAGTAGGGGGAACCTGTCCTCCATCCGGATGAGATACTATCTTCAGGCGTTGGTGGATCAAATAGATTATATTGGACACCATATTCACGTGTGTGAAGGTAGACTGCCGTATAATTCATCGATGCTGCTTTGAGTCCAACATCGATAGCCCAAAGTGCCGCACCGAACTGGACATTAAATTCATTCAAACTTTCGAGGTAGGACAAAAGCCACGAAAAACTTACAGTTGAAGAGATATTCGAGCCCCCGCATGCCACAGAATTATACTCAGTCATCAGAACAGGAACATTCCTCTGCATGGCAACGTCCATACCCTCTTTCTGCCATCCAAGATATTCGCCGACTACATCGGATTTAAGTATGTACGATAATTAGAGAAAGAGACGCGTCACCATTTGCATGAGTAAGGTAATAAGTGAGGTTTGTGTTCTGCGGTGTCACGCCGGAGCAGGCGTGATTTGGATATCGTTGAATTCTATCTCCATCATTTGAATTTTGCAGCACCATAACGAGCGCCCAACTCACGTGTAGTATTTGTAGTCAAATTGATCAAAACCAGCGTCAAACAAGTCAGAAAGGCTCCTGAGATGTCGTGAATTATCTCTCGGATCAGCGATCAGGGGAATCCATACCATTCACAGCAAACAGTAGGTCCTGCCATAATCGTATCATTCAGAGCACTTGCATCGTGTAAATGACCCAGAATTTTGGCGACTTCAGGGATCTAGTGTGCTTAGTCAATGCGAGTATGTTAAACAGAAAACAAGAACGAACATAATCAGGTATCTCGTAGGCGTCGCGTTCTCCATGCCCAGCGTATAAATCAGGCTCCTGTCGACATCGGTTTATTCAGAAAGACCCAGTCTAAAGGAAAAAAAAAGAAGACTTACATTCCCCAAAAGCATCGCATCTAATCTATCACCAAGTTTGGCTTCTGCAGCTAGAGCTAGTTCAACGGTTTTGCTCCATGCATTCGGAGTTCGCATACTAAGAGCAATCGCGAACTTCATGTTGCCAACTTTGTCATACATTCCATTCATGATCTCAAACAGTGCGGGACCGAAATTCACAGGAACATCATTAAAATAAGCATGAGGATCAGTCAACTCGAGAACCACCTTGAGGGATGGCACATAGGTAGAACTAACAACCGTCATTATTCAGTTCGATAGACAGTGTCTTGAATTATACCCATCCATTGAGTTTCCGCCTACCCTGATTCGTAAAGGGTTTGAAAGACGGACAACCAAGTTATGTAAGTAGTTTTGCATGGCATTCGGCTGAGCATCGACGGACTTTCCCCCTGTATCTTGTGATGAGCACGATAATAATCATTTGCTACCGGCACACGAACAGAGAGTGTCAAAGGAGCTCAACTCCCACGAAATTCCGATAAAGTTGTCGTTAATGACATTGTACTGAGCTTCAGGAGGTTGCGAAGGGAATGTGATGTTAATCGGAGGTTCTGCTCGAGCAAGGATGAAAAATGATGATAAAATAGCGAGCGCAAGTGATAGCTGTAGCATCGAAAAGAATGTGATGTCCCTCCAATTTCAGAGGCTCTTAATATTCAACCCGTGTGCTTTGCGAGTTCTGAGAACAGCTCGGCATGAATTCGGCTTCACGTACCTGACCAAGGAACGGATCAAGCGGAGGCAGCAGTACGGCAGCATGATGATAAAGACAGCTATTTTTGTTGACGCACTATGATGGGAAAAGAAGATGAACGAACATTGGCCTGGCGCGCAGGGAACTGTGTTTGTCAAGACGAACATCATTTGTTTTTATCATTGCAAACGTTGTCATCAAAACCGCTAATAGTGTAAGATGGTAAAATACATTTACTGGTAGTTTATATACCTCAGTTCTCATCGCCTTTGAGGAACTTAGGTTAGAACATGTATCTGTTAAACTTTACTCATGCTGATTGTAGTCTTAGTATATAGGGTAAGTTTTTTCTCCTTTTTTCCAGTACAATAGGATTTTCGCGTATGACTTTCTGAAGACGTGTCGACACGGCATCTGTCACGCGTCCTGTCACTTGTTCAACAATAGCCTGAAATCTTGCTAGAACGACATGGTGATATAATCATAATAAAGCACCACTCACCCATGGCTCCCACTCAAAGCTTCTTTCAGTCTAATATTCACATTCCATCTCTCAACTGATCCTATCCTCAGCTGCTCGTTCCTCACTCTTCCATTCCGTACGGATCTACCAATGTCTTTACTTGAAACGTACGCCATTCAGAAGGAGACTCAAGCCATTTTCTGGGGGAGAATTTTACACCACAGTATCTGCCAGGTGGAATTCAGCATGCTGCCCGCAAAATCACATTTGCTGGGTCAAAACTGCCGTCCATCCCCATCAACTGGCGATTCACTGAGAGAGTCTCAGCTCTCAAAGCCTTTGAGGGTGCAATACTCAGTGTACTGCTTTACAAAAAATATGGGATTCCCCACCAG
>Ga0153944_1000326_pt1 | contig 20638 bp, 20 predicted proteins | sample TSNJ028MetaG_FD_104703 | JGI IMG/M metagenome (GOLD analysis project Ga0153944, IMG submission 104703) | Attine ant fungus gardens microbial communities from New Jersey, USA - TSNJ028 MetaG | ecosystem: Host-associated > Fungi > Mycelium > Unclassified | place: USA: New Jersey, Wharton State... | reverse complement strand
TTCGATTCAATCAAGGTCGACGTCACGTAGGTGTTCTCGTAGGTCTGACCACCAACGTCCTATACTGGCATCGATGCTTCGTCGATGGAAACATGTCTTCTGATCCCAGTGTATCCAATGTCCCAATTACGATCTCGCTGTTTTAGGCTTGGGTAGCATTGAGACTAGGCCGCCATGTCAACAGGCTATTGGGCATCCATTTTATCGGTTTGGATGGGGGACGCTCGTAGTCTAGGAATTGACTTCCTCGAAAAAACAGGAAATTTGGTCAGATTCGTACTAACTCGAGTTCTCTCCTCCCTTCAGACGCGGAAAATCCTGCAAAGGTGGTAACATTTACTCCTGTTTCTCTGGTTATTCCTGGGATGAGACATCGACAGATGTTTCTGAACTCTCTAGCAGTCCCGACTTCGTTGTCCTTGCATCGTCTGAAGCTCGAACGCCCCTTTCAAGATGTTGGCGATCGCGGTACTCTCGTTGATGAACTGTCGTTGGTGATCAAAATTGCGATAGCAATCAAGACCTCTTGGGAGAATCTCCCACTGAGTTCAGAGATCAAACTTCCTTTGCTATCTCATCGCTGGACCCAGGACCTCCTTCGGCACACATCGACCCAACGTGCATGCATCAACAATGAATGCGATTCCACGACCCAAAGGAGTTCTTGCCACCGTCGTCCTAGATGGACGACTACACTGACTTGGACTCTCAGGTATTTCGGGAGATATGACTATTGGCAGGCTCGATGCAGGTTTGTCGGTTATTGTCAATGGTGTTTTAGGTTTGTTGCATGCGAACGCGGAAAATGGCTCAAGGCCGTGAATTTCTCTCTGTTATTCTTTCTGATCCAGGGCTGTCCAAGGCTTTCACGGCCGCAGTGAGAACTGCTATCAATCTGAGATGGGCTGATCCAGGACTTATAGCTTTTTTATTGGCAGGCTTGTTACCACCAGTTCTGGGGTTACTTGAGGCTGTATCAGGTTTCCAAATAGTGACTGGACTAGTCTCAATTATTGATAATTTGTTAGGTTCCGCAAAAGGTATGAACACTCTGCTTACCGATTGCAACTGTGCTACAGCACTGACGTTAGAGTCTTCTGGGATATTTGTCGCTGCAGTGATGGATATCTAGTCCAGGATAGATGAGCACATCGAACGTCGTTAGAACGTCGTTGGGGCGGGAGGAAAAATGGAGAGAAGTACTTCAATTCCGCAGATCACGTTTTCATTTTTTTGTCGCCATGTCGTCCTTGGGATAATCTGTTTTGAATATTCCAGTACTCATATGCATGCACCATTAATGCAAGGAAAGTATCAATGAATTAAAACTGAGTCGGATGTCTACAGGGAGAGTAATCAGGTATAGAATTTGCGGTTCTCGTTGACCCCAAAGAGGTCTCGCCTGATCTCTGGAAGCATCTGCAAGAGGAGCAAGTCGGGAAAATATCAAAAGAAAGACAAATGGGAACATACTCTATCCTCTAGCAGCCTTAACCGTTCATCAAGGGTATTGTCCACCGTGATACGGCGGGACGCGTCGACAAGCTTGACACCCCCGGCACTAGAGCACGGACAATATTTAATTCACGTATATGCATAGCAGAAAGCAATTTACCCATCTTCACCCAGGTCTGGCACAATCTCAAACTCAGTACTCCGACCTGTCAGTTCTTGATAAGTCCTGGAAGCAGCCTCTGCAGCTTGCTTGACAGCATCAGCTTCCTGAATGCGAGTATGTATGAGGACTTTGGACTCCATAATCTGAAGGAATCCCTGAACGATTGCGCCTTCCATAAACTGTGTATAAGCGCCAGAATCGGATGTCTTGTCTGCGAGTTGTGCGAGCTCTTTGCGTGCGATGCTGAAGAGATCTTGTACGTGCTCTTCCCGTCTATGCAGAAGCCTGAGACGGGACCTATTCGTGAGAGTTGACTGAGCACTGTATAAGGTTACAAATTGGTAGTTTAATGTTTGGTTAGCTTCAGAGGATTCAAGAGTTGCGGACATGAGGGGCGAACATTTTTTGAGCGACTTCTGCGCCTTTGCGTTTCTTCTCAAATTGCGCATCGATGGCTTGTTGTTCTTGCTTAACTAGTTTAGCCTGAGTGATTTATAGATGTTCGACAACGATCAGTTTGAACTAATGTGGCGAACTGGGTGAAATTGGGTGGTCACCTTCTCAATTGCAAACTCTTCGTCTGCTTTGATTTTGATCTCGCGTGCTTTCTCATGAGCCTCTTGTTTAATGAATGCGACCTATCGTTTTTGTAAACCATGGAGAAGAGAAAAAGAGCATTGCGTTAGACCTCACAATTGTGTATGGTCATTTTCATGACATACCATTTTATTCATCTCGTTGATGACTTCATCGTCGTTTAGCGCACGCGAAGACATGATTTGTGTGTTTGTCGTTGCCAATGTGAAAGAGTCACTGGTAAGCTGGCTTGATTTAGAAGCACTTCCTAAAATGGTAATATTTCCAGCGAAACGCCGTCAGGGAATGTTAGACAGATTCTTAGCTCTAGCTTTGTATGAACATCTTGTGCTCACTTGTACATAAACACCGGATATTGTACTCAACCACATGAAAGTCTTATATAAAGGCTTCTTGCGATTGAATTATGCATCTACAATGTTTTCCAAACAGCCAGCGAAAGCGCGGTTTACTATGGCCAGGATTCAAGATCTACAAATGAAGCAGACGTTCTTGTCTACAGCGCAGCTTATTCCTTTGCGATTCTTGAGACAAGTAATCTACTCTCTCAAAACAGCCGTATAAATGAATGGCAAAAAATAGTCTTTATACTTCGTCTTCATTCATTGAGTCTACTCAAAATTTGAAGTTCAAGTCCGGCATCTCGGCCGTCTCTCGGCATCCTGAGCCTCGGAATGGCCTCAGAATGCCGAGGGGAAGTCATCCACTCTTGACACAGGGTTTGGTCAAATACAACTAGTATATCCGGAGAGTCTTGAAATTGTGACATCACCAGAGATCTTCAGATAAAGGGAAAAAAAGACAGTATCAGCTTACCAAGACAGATGTCGATGGAGGCGTGACATTACAAAAGATAGGACTTGGAAAACTTACTCAGCATCAATCGAATCGACTGAGCTCCAAGGAGCACCACTGTTGCACTGTTGGATCTCACTAGAAAGAATGTCCATGGCATCTGAAAAATTCGAGATTATGCATCAATGCATGTAAAGGGGAAAAAAACAAGTGTATCGTAACTTCATATCCAACATTGAAGCAAACAGTGGAGCTCTCAACATACAAAGGAATTATAAGTCTCAAGAATGACCAATCTACAACACGACCATCAACCACAACAACATGAGTGAGTCCATAAATCCATAGAATAGAACAAAAACAAAACAAAACAAAACAGAAAGTCAGTCGTCAAATCATTTAAAACCTATTCTGTCCCGATCCCGTATCTCTCGCATACGGATCATAATGTACTTCCTGCATAGGATATCCACCCAGTCCACTATGGTCACCCACACTCGTTCTCGAATCATCCTTATAAGCCATACTCATGTTCGGATCTCCCAATGCATTCCATCCAGGACCCTTGGTTTCTTGATTTAGCGGGATAAGCGAACTCGAGTCCGACGGTGCCATCATATGTCCTCTGGGGCCCAAAGCTCCAGCAGCTGCAGCTTCCGCACTACTGAAGTTGGCATTGGATGAGTTGGCTGCCAGAGAATACCCTGGACCACCGCGTGATGGTGCAGGGTAGGAAGGCCCTTGAGAGAAGGTTCCACGATTTGAGGTGCTACCACGCCTTTTACGGAGGAAGAAGATTCCACCCGCAGCAATGATAGCAAGTAATGCGAGTCCTCCAACAACACCGCCAACAACAGCACCAGTGGATACGCCACCATTACTCGAGCTCGAGTTATCAATATTCCCACTAGATTCACTCGAGCCGCCAGCCAATCCTCCTGTCTTTGACGAAAGAACGTTATCAGGGAGCACGCCGGGAGGAGATGTAGGTTGTGGACCGATTTGTCCACTCCCAACAATGACATAGGAACCGTTACTCGGAATACCATCAATGACGACGTAAAGGAATGCAGGTCCGGGTTGAAATATATATGGGTTAGGTGGTGCTTGTGCGACATGGAGGATTATGGTACCATCGTCTTGAACAGTGTAGGTATTGTTAAGTTGCAGGAATCGTTGTCCCATATTCATGGCATGCGTGGTGAATCCTCCGCGAACGAGCACAACAGTTGTGTTGGCAGCAGCATCATTAGAAACACCAGTATACGACGAAGAGGGAACGGTGATATTGAATAGATCACCTCCATACGATATTGTTTTCGGCATCCCCGAAGGTTGAGGGCGAATGGAAGCTGAAAAATAGGGTGGATAGAAGATTTCGGCTTGGTATGTAGTCGGGTAGATGGTCGATGTGTTGACGTCAATATTTGGGTTCGAGCCGGCAATCAATACCGATGCATCGGGAAGAAGAATAGCGGAAGAATGGTACAAACGAGCAATGTTCGATGTTGAAAGACCTTGGTTGGACCATCGGGAGCCTGGAGGCGCATTGGGATCATAAATGGCAGGAGTGCCTACAGGTCCAGAGGCTAACGATTCTCCAAACGGCATTTGACCGAAAGTGGGCGTCATACCGGTTTGCTGTGAGTATCCCGCAGTTCCATTGAGGCCTCCATTGACCACAAGAAGTTTTCCGTTGGGAAGAATAATGAACTGACCCATTGTCCGGCCCTCAAGCATGTTATCGTCCTGAATATAAGCAACCGGTGAACCATCCGTAGGCTCCGGGGTGATTCGCTGGCAGTCATTCGATGCCGGATAATCCCAAGTGTTAATGGCAGGAAAAGCGTAATTACCCCATGCATCGTCTGGCATATCAGAACCACCACAAAATAAGATTGTGGGAGTATAGTTGTTGGCAGGCGTTAGGGGAAGCATGGCAACAGCGCCGGATGCAGGATAGACGCGAACGACATTTCCTGGCATAGGCGGAAGAGCGGTCATGATATTGGTATCATAGTCCCATAAAGCTTAATTAACGTTAATTCCGGATTGACTGAGTTCAAGAATCTCTTACTTGTTGAGACATTGGCCTGCACGAACAATTTTCCAGACGGCATCAAGAACGTGTGTGCGTATGCATTTAGGCCAGACGTTTGCACGAGGAAGTCAAATTGCTGGGGGTCTTCTGACCTTGGTGGGTAGAATTCGTAGGTTGGGTCGGCCGCACCGCCAGAAAAAGCTGGATCTTTGTTAGGGTAGTTGCGATTAATATATCCTCCATTCACAAATCCCCCAATAATAATGACTGATCCATCTTGAAGTGGTTCTGCAGCCGAGTACCATCTTCGATGTTTCATGGCGAGAATAGTATCGTCATCGAACCACGAGCACTGGGATGCTTGCATATTGTCTTGAGATGTGCAGGGATTGAGAACACGGATAGATTTTCCACCATCGAAATCCTGATAGACTGAATTCCAGGTTTGAACAGAGCCATCAGAATTGGTCCCGGTGTTTCCACCCTGACCCACGGCATTATTCCCGCCAAAGGCCACAAAGGAACCATTGGGTAGATGCATCCCCGAAGCGCAGAATACATTGCTCCTCACGTCCATCAACTCTACCTGGTGTGTATTAAGATCCCTGTGCAGTTGGATAAGAGGTCAACATGTTGACAAATCAGAGAAGAAACGTACCACACTGAGCCCCAGGCAGGATGGCCATTGATCACCGCAGCATTTCCCTCAGCCTTGTCTAGGATATACACTTTCTCCGTATTTCCAACGAACATCTACAACAACATGAAAACAACATCGCATAAGAACAATCAGCTCACCATCATCGCGCTGATTTGTGTATTTCCTCCCTCTGCGAACGAACCAGCCGTCACAGCAAATGAGGAAGACACTGCAAGGCTCAAGACAAGAGCCAAGCGCAGAATAACAAACGACCTTGATAACCTGAGCATTCTGTAAGTCGCTTCTCCAAAGTATGATTATTCTAATGGGATATCTTCAAACTATTCAACAAAAAAGAAGGTAAGACGAGAGGCTCAAGAGGAGCCAGGGACGGAGAGGAAATCCACGGAGCAAATGAAGACAAGAAGAAACAAAGATGTAATAAAATAAGAATAAAATAAGTGCACAGCTTTCCCGCGCCCGTTCAGCGCTGACAATCCTTGCTCACAATTAATAAGACGATGTCAGAAACATGTCAGTCAGCTCTGAGATTACCCAGGGCAGTTGAGAGAAGGCCAAGGCCAATGGTTTTGACAGTATTATGGAAGAATTAAATACTTAAAAAGATGGAACAGTCTGTAGTTTATGAAAAAGTATTATATGGAGTAGATAATTGAGCGCGGGTAAGACCGTTTAACCGAGCACGCGACGAAAACGGATGATACCTGCTGGGAAGTAAATCTGAAAAATAACATATACATAGGCTCACACGATGCTTGAATTCCAACAAAGACGTTTTGAGCTTCAAACACCGTCTTTACCAATTGGTCACCGTAAGGCCACAGCGCGGAGAAAAAGGCCCTACAGACACAGTTGCGGCTGCGATAAAGCCGGGCTCGGCAACCCGAAGGCCCGAACTGTGACATCATTCCGAATCATTATCATTCCATGAGACCAAAGCCATTCTATCAGAAAGTACCGCGAACTGTGTTTGTACACGGCATGATAAATTGCTGAGTTAAAAAAAATCTATCAGAAAGCTTCCGAGGATCTATAATATCTGTTCTTTACATTCTGTCATCAACGTTGAATGCAAGTGGGTTCACTAGGTAAAGAGTCCAACTAGGCTTATGCTAGTATAATAATGTAAGTACCATTCATGAGCCGAGAAGATGTGCAAGTTATGTGTAGCAGAAAAAAGTCCTTTAATTTAAACCAGCAATAGAACAAGTCCGTCCATGAGCATGCAAGAAACAATGACAGAAAGCATAACAAGAGAGTCTATCTTTTAAGAAACTTGGAGATCACCTCATCGAACTCGGCGAATACATCATCGACTGCTTGGTCGGACTGTGTGGCATCTCATACGGCGCTCGATAAGTATCTTCCGAGGCTCTGAAAGACGTTGTTGGCCTTCCCTCATAACTCAAACTTGGAGCTCTTTCACTCCACACTGTGCTCGCATTATCATGCTTCAGTGGCAAGAAAGCACTTGAATCGGAGCCCCTCAGTCCAGGATTTTGCCCTCTTTGTAGACCAGCAGCAAGATTGTGGGCATTCCCTCCAGACACGAACTTTGAAGAACTGTTCATAGCGTACTCCAAATTTGAAGGCTGCTTTCTCTGTGCGGCACGGTTCCTCCGAACAACGAAAAGACCGATAAGCGCACCGACCAACCCTATCACGGCAATGGCTCCCACGACCCCTGCAATAATCACCGACGTACTCAGTTTTGTACTCGAATCATTCGTCTCGACTTGACCAGATCCACTTGCAGTGGCAGCTGCCTGGATGCTGTCAGGAAGTGTACTATCCGCTCCGGTTGGCTGAGAGCCAAGCTGGCCATTACCAACAATGACATAGGACCCATTTGATGGGACACCATTAATGACGAGGTAAAGGAATGCGGGGCCAGGTTGAAGAACATATGGATTTGGGGGAGGTTGCGCGACATGAAGAATGATGGTCCCATCTTGTTGAACCGTATACGTGTTCCTCAATTGCATCGCACGCTGTCCCATGTTCATTGCATGAGTCGTGAATCCAGCTCGAAGAAGAGTGACCATTGCACTCGCAGCAGCAGCATTACTCGATCCCGAATATGAGCTGGCAGAAATAGTAAGATCAAAAGGATCACCACCATACGAAAGTGTCCGAGGCACACCAGTGAAGACTGGACGTCTGTTAGCAGAGAAATAAGAGGGATAGAAGATCTCCGCCTGGTAAGTGGTAGGGAAAATGGTCGAAATGTTGACATCAATATTCGGATTGGAACCCGCTATCAGAACAGAAGCATCGGGAAGCAGCAAAGCAGAGGAGTGGTATAGACGAGCTATACTAGAGGTATCAAAACCTGCATTGGACCATCGGCTGCCTTTGGGTGCTTTGGGGTCATAAATGGCTGGTGTTCCAACAGGACCTGATGCCAGTGATTCACCATATGCCATAAGATCGTAAGAAGGAGTTTCGCCAGTCTGTTGAGAATATCCTGCAGTTCCATTCAGACCACCGTTGACAACCAAAAGTTTCAAATCCGGGAGGATGATGAATTGACCCATCGTCCGCCCCTCTAACATGTCATCATCTTGTTCATAGATTGGCGGAGAGCCATCGCGAGGTTCTGGTGTGATTCGTTGACAGTCCTTGGAAGCGGGAAATTCCCAAGTATTGACAAAGGGATACGAATAGTTACCGTAATTGTATTCAGGCATGTCGTTGCCGCCACAGAAGAGGATGGTTGGTGTATAATCATTATCAGGTGTGAGAGGGAGCATTGCTACTGCTCCAGATGCGGGATACACACGAACGACACCATTTGGCATGGGTGGAAGGGGAGTCTCGACGTTAGAACTTGAATCCCAAAGCACTAAAAATAACAGTGCGTCAGAAAAAAATGTTTTAAAAATAGCATCAACATACCAGTTGAGATATTAGCTTGAACGAATAATTTTCCAGATGGCATAAGGAAGGCATGAGGGAAAGCATTTAAACCAGATGTTCTAACCAAGAAGTTAAATGATTGCGGGTCCTGGGCTTTTGGCGGAAAAAATTCATATGTACACACAGCAGCACCACCTTCAAACTCTGGATCGACATTGGGATAGTTACGGTTAACATAGCCTCCATTTGCAAAACCACCAATGATAACGACAGATCCGTCTTGAAGTGCCTCTGCAGTCGAGTACCACCGTCGACTCTTCATTGCAAGAACAGTTGGGTCATCGAACCATGAGCACTGAGATGACTGCATGTTGTCTTGAGATGTACAAGGATTGAGGACGCGAATGGCTTTTCCACCGTCGAAATCCTGGTATACAGAGTCCCAGCTTGCTGCTCCTTGGCTTGGGTCGAATTGCGATCCAATGTTCCCACCAACACCAACAGCACCATTACCTCCCAACGTAATGAATGACCCGTTCGGCAAATGCATCCCGGAGGAACAGAAAACATTTGTTCGAACATCCATCACCTCAGCTTGGTGCGTGTTCATATCCCTAACACCGAATCCATTTCAGTATCTAGAAACACTTGACATGGTAATCACGCAAGCAAACTTACCACACAGAACCCCATGCCGAATGTCCCTTAATTTGAGCCGAATTACCTTCAGCTTTGTCCAACATATACACCTTTTCGGAGTTTCCAACAAACATCTACATGACCACGATTATCAGGGCGTAGAGTCGGCACAGAGGTCTTGTGTTCTCAAGAAAGTAGTAGTCGCTCACCATCATCGCGCTCACACGCGTGTCTCCCCCATCCACAAACGACCCAGGTTTTTGGGCGACAGCATATGTTAATGTTGAAGGGATCAACAACAAAGTAAAGGAGAGTGGTAGGCGTAGCATACCGCCGAGGGAGAGAGAGAGAAAAAAAAGAGCGACTGGAAAATGGTGGGAGAGTAAATGCTGCCTTTAGGTCACTGTCGGGATCCCGACCACCGGCCCGACCACCGGGTATCTTCCCACAGGCGTCTTTCGCACATCCAGTTCTTTGCTGAAAGCGTGATGCTAAAAGAATGACTAAGGAAATGGTTTGCAAAGAATGGTCAACGAGCTCAATGTCAGACATTGTTTGTCAAAGGGTCTCAGTTCGTTGATGGGACTTCATTCATTATGAGAAATGGAACAAAAACATATTTATTTGCCTGAAGCCTGAAGCAATTCCCTTGAATGATATGTTTTTTAACATATGTTCAAAGCTCATCATGCAATGACTGCAGGGATGGATGGATGTTATGAACGGACAGTCAACTGACCAGATTCGAATGAAATTGCTTTTGGTCATTGGTTCGGTGTTTCGTTCTCATCTTTGATGACTATTTTTGGTATAAGTTCCAGCTACCAGAGCTGTAGTGTACAGACTCATAGATGCCGGTAGATGAACTTCAAGGATTATCGTATCTATGTTTTCTTTGTTGACAATATGGCTGTCCGATCATGCAAGTGTTGGCACTCCTGCAATTGCGCATATGTTTTCTATATCCTTCATATAGCTTTGTACAGACTCACAGAATAGTAATTGTCGAGGACTGTCGGACTCTGTGCCGGATGTACTCAATGTTGGTGGCTCGCGATCCTTGAGAACTCCCAGCGGGTAGGTTACTTGGCTGAGACCAGAGAATGCCTGATCATCTGAAGAGCCTGTATAAATGGACGGCAAAGATATATTGTGCTTATTCAGGGTGCAGAGTATCAAAACAAATTGAGTCGTTGCTTCTATTAGTCGTGCTCGGCTAAATGGGGTACGTTGACAATACGCCTTTTTCCGGTTTTCAAACATTAGACGACCAAGGTATCCAATCTCGTACTGCATCCTTTGACGCTTCATCGAAGATACGGAGTTGGCCTTCATTTGTACTCGAGTCCCAGCTTTCTCTTTTTTTTTCTCAAAATTATCTCTCAGCTATTTGACTCCGAATTTCCAGTCCCTTTTAACTCCCCAGCTTTTCCGAAAAAGCAAACCACCAGTCCAAGTCAATCAAGATCTTTATTCTTGATCTTGTATTTTTACTGGGACATAACAGCAGCGTGAGGCGAGACACCACAGCACGCCGGATATAGAATAGTCCAGATTTATTTGTATCTGTGTACACAAAAAATACATATATGGTCGATGCCAGCGCGACGCACTTCCCCAAGTTCTACCCTCTCTTTTCGGTTCTTCGCACATATGCTCCCGTCCCCGGCTCAAGGCCACCTTTCCACTGTCTATAACGTTGGCCTCATGATTACGAACGCGACTCCAGCCTCACAGACATTGCAGGGAGACCTGTAGTATCAACTAACCCTAATCCAATCCATGCGCCCATGCTTTATCTTCCATTATAGCCTGGATCCGGTCCTTTTTAGCGATACGCAATGGTGGTTGCGGGATGATACACACCTGTCTGATGCCTCGGTTCTAAAAAGAGGTTACGTCGTACTCCGCGCGTCTCCAGAAAGCGGCATGCACGCGGCGACTCTTGGTGCCGTGTAGACCTCTGTCAGTAGGGCCACTCAAACTCCTGCAGCGTTTGCGCTGCGTGGACGGGAAGGCGAAATCTCGCATAACTTCCTTGGGGTTGATAGTAGCGGTCATTGCCAGAACATGTGAGGCCCTTATCAATGACGTTCCCGGCGCATGTTTAGCCAGAGAGGTGTGCATCATCTTTGATGATGATCATGCACAGATGTGACTCGCGGATTTCCACACAGATCTCGTCATGAGATTTTATTTTTTCCGTTCCACCGTCCGTTGTGTCTCGACAGGGTTATGTTGTATCTCCTATTGTTTAAGGCCGTTTCCGTTTACAGGCTACCGTACAAATTGCTGGGGGTATGAGCCGACGGCTCGCTTATGGTGATGTTTCCGCAAGTTCTTATGCACCAAGGCCCCAATGCTCTCTTTGGTCGCGGTTTTCCGCTTCAAAGGGAATGCAGGAAAGGTCTGAACCCAAAGAAACTCGCATGGCTATGTCGCTTCTAGTAATCATGGTTCAAGGTTCTGACTGCGTAGCAGTGGATGTTCAGGGTATACTGGATGGAACAGATGTGTTGACACCATTGGTGGAATGCCCTGGCACGGCGTCTCTTGCGCATGCAGAGGCAAAGGCCATCTAACCGTTATTTCCCAGCATTTGCGTTACCCCAATTTCAGATGCCTTCATTACAGAAGGCCTGACTGCGTTGCCGGGGTGTGTATGCGCTGTAGTGCCATCATCATCCTGAGCGTTTCTTTCGGTTCATAATGCAGAGGACGGCATCGACTTGGCCTTTGCCATGATTTAGTGGGAGTTTTTCCTGCTGTATTCGCGAAGACCTGAAATCGAAAAGTTTTCTTCTTTTGACCTCTGAATATTCCCTGACTGGTCTGTTTGAAAGTTGGCTCGATGTTCCTGGATGCATTCTGTTGTTGATGATTCGCGGACTAGATCACATTCGTTAACATTTTCATTCCTGATTTGGGATGGCACTTGCATGTTCGGTTGGTCTTTTCCCAGTGGTTGAAGTTGTGGCCTCAGAAAAGGGTAGCGACTGCTGCCTGTTGCAACAGAGCTTTGTGCTCGTGGTCGGCCGCTGTGGATTTTAGAACCGACTGCAAGATGCATGTTTCCCGATCTTGATTTGGGGTGTTTATCTGTAATGTGAACTTTTCTGTTGAAGAGGCGCAGAGTGTTGATAGAAACTGAGTCGATATGCAGTCCAGATCTCGTACAGGAAATTTATGTCACTGGTTGAAGTTTTTTGACGAGGCGAGCGTGCACCTGAACGCTTTGGCGGGGTGCGATCGGCGGTGACGACCACTTTGTCGTATGGCTTTTGATGTTGCATGGACTATGCATTATGATACTGTGGTCAGGCTTGGATGGTAGAGAACGCTCTGGTTAATAGGACTGGAGTTAGTAGCAATGGGACTACGGATGCGACTGCCCAGTTGGCTAGTCAGCGGGGAAAGCCGAAAAGGCTTCGAGAGTACGCATTTTGCCAGGCTTTCGGGGTCTATGTCTATGACATGCCAATTTTTGGAAATTTCTCATCTACGATGAGCGCTACAATGTAGTGGACAGGTAATGTTCTTTGTGCGGCTGACTTCATTTACTCTTCCCCGCAGGCTATACTGATTGCAATGATGGCGGCTCCCTAAGTAGTAAACTGTAGTAGTTCACACGGCTTGATATACATGTTTTTTTTGGAGGAACAACCCTTTTCCGGCATTGACGTTGTTTGTCTTCTGCTTAGCCCTGAGTTGGAGACACAACCATATATGTCAGTAGCAAGTGCTGCGGGGAAACATGCATCCGACGCTGGAAAAAGTAGCCAAGAAGGTTTCGCGAGGTTAGTTGTCGTTGTTCTTTTCTGAGATTGGCTGTCTCGACTGATATCCGATCAGCCTGCAACACCTGTCGTCTTAAGAGGAAGAAGGTGCGCCGAGCCCTGTTTATTAAATGTCCCGCTGCTGATCCGGGATCCAGTGCGATGGTCTCGATCCATGTGCTTTCTGTGTTGACAACAAACTTGAGTGTCTTTATTCCAAGGAACCCCGCCGACGAGGGCCTCCGTCTGGCTATCTGCGTTACACAGAAACGCGTGTCGCAATTCTTGAGATCCTCCTCGGATTATATATATCAAAACTACCCAAGGAACATGGCCAAGATCCTTTCCTTGAAACTGCCAAAACTCTGCAGTCAGAGGCCAAGTTCTGTACGCAGGATGTTTGGGATGCACACAAGGCACGCTGGACTAGGGATTGTCCGTCCTCCCAAATTGTCGAACAGCTCGTTGTCTCATTTGCGCCGTTCACACCCCGGTCCAACCAGGAGGCCTCTGCCAAAACGCTTTTGCCCACGTTGAATACAGTGACCTCTAGCTCGGCAATCCCTCATCGTCATTCAACGACGACATCGGTGGCTGTTCAAGACGAGGAAGATGTATCAAAGGCGGATGAAAAGTCTCAGCTTTCGGCGACATTGAGGCCCAGCTCATTGGAGACAGCAGATGATCATGATCAATTGAAGGATACAGTCATGTCAACCCAACCAGAAGCGGTTCCGATGTCTGGAATTACTTTGGTTGAGCGGCAGAGACAGGGGTGGCAAGAAAATGCTTCGACATATGTCACTGGCTCAGAACCGAGTTCAAGTATTGCACAGCTGGCATGCCCTCAATCATATCGACAAGATACTATCCAATTACCTGGTGTAGGATTGGGGGACGGTCTTGGCTTAGCGCTAGGTTTGGAGGATTCACAGGGTTACACAGGGAGCTATTGGTGAGTGCAAGCATCGCCTGGCCTTTCGCCAATGATAGCTCACATTGGATATAGGCGTACAGTAGATCTTGCCCTCCCCGAGACTGAAAACCATCTGCCTATCTCCATTAATCAACGCAATTTGATTCCCTCTGCTTCAGCGAATCAATTTGACCTTCCACCCGTTCATATTCTGTCTGGGCTCCTCGATGTCTATTACCAGCATGTTCATCCTTCGTACCCCGTCTTACCTTGTCGCACATCTGTTGATGCTGTCATCATGTCACCATCTGGTAAATCAGATATCTGGTCCACGCTGATGCTGTCGGTATGTGCATATAGTGGACGCCTCTCAGTGTCGGCGAACCCAACCTCAATATCATCTGGGGTGGGGGGTCTCGCAGGAATGATTGCTGCGGACCTTTGGTATGAGCAGGCGCGGACCTCGTTGAGTGTGCTATTAAAGAAAGAGAGCTCGTTGGAGCTGATGCAAGCTACCTTGTTGCTGGCACTCAGAGATTATGGAAAGGGAAGCGAGAGCCAAGCTTGGGTTCTAGTTGGTAAGTTTTAGGCTTTGCCAGAACCATCACTGATTAGTTTTCAGGTTTGGCGGTGCGAATGGGTCAGGACCTGCATTTACACGAAGAACCTAATAATAGTGTATTGCGGTCGACAACACAGGGCTCCGAGCTGCGCCAAAATATATGGGGCGTCTGTCTCATACTAGATCTCTTTTTATCCTTGCAGATGGGTAGACCACCGGCCACTTCCGACTCCTTGAAAATATCGCTCAACACTATCCCGCGCTCATGTCCTCTTGACGCTGACTTTGATCCTTCTCCACCATTCGCCTATGCCGTTTCGCTTTGTCGCATCATTTCTATGATCAACTTTCATCTGCATCTCGGATATCCCCTGCCAGCGGCTCCGTCACCACCCGAAAAGCTCTTACATTTTAGGACAGAATTAGATATGTGGCATCGCTCTCTTCCCGTCCAGTACCGTATATCAATAGGACATCAACCCCGACGCGAAGTCTTGGAGATCAACATGTTGTATCATGTAGCGATCATTATTCTCTACCGACCTATGTGAGTCTCTCTCTTCCTCGAGAATCATGCTAGTTAGTCTGGACTTGGGTTCCTAGTGGATAGCTTGATTCTGATCTTGCATTTTGTTACTAGTTTCAAGGAGCAATTCAGCCGAGAGGTAATCGATACATTCCTAGAAGCTGCCTCGTCGTTCAGTGTGCTATTGGAGAAATATTGGCAATCGCAGATAACTACGACGTTATCGAATCCCGGGCCTTCCCGCCCTCTCTCCTACACGAGTCCGAATATGATTTATTTCATCTATACGGCTGCGACTGCCCATGTTTCTGGATACAAGATTCGCCAAGCCCAGCAAAGAAATGGAATTTCGTCCTCGACGACGTCTACTTCTGCCTTGCAGACGCAGTTGCACCTGCTCAAATGTTTGGAAGCGCTGAGTTTGATTGGGTATACTTGGGAGCTGGCTCGTCGGTGTTGGAAGGGGTTGGATACGCTTATGGAAAATGAGCATCTGAAACCGAGGCCGGGTGAATTGCCAGAGGAGAATAACAATTCTCTTATGTTGGGTAAGCGGAAAAGAGAGATTGAAGCACAGCAAAAGCGGACGTGGCAGTCTCAGGGAGGACTGATGGGTGGTTTAGCTAGCCGAGGTTCGGCTGGGTCGTCACCAGTTTATCATCTACCATCCTCGTCACCACAAGCATCAACACAGAACAGCAACTATATCTATCCCAATGTGAATTCGCCGTTGTCGGATCCGACTGCTGTGATGACACCTTCTCCGAATTCCACGCCCCAGTTCATGTCTGGTTTTTCGCAGCCGCCCTCGATAACGGGTGTAGGTGTGTCGGGATGGGAGGATCCTATGCTTGTGTCGACGACTGATGAGGATTTGGCTATGTTTGATCCGTTGTTGTCGGTGAAGTGGATGTCTGATACTTCTCAGTCTCAGGCGTTGAATGCGGAGTGGAATAATCCGTGGAGTGAGGATGATTTGCGGCAAGGTTGTGTGAATGGGATGATGTTTTGATGGTGATCTTTTTTTGAAAAGTGTTCTGCGTGTACAGACATTGAGTCGTGTGTATTTTTATCAAGTCATATTTTTTACATAAAGGTCTGAAGGTTGTTTGTTGTTCACATTGTTTTTATCTGTAATATTTAAGACAAAATATTTTTTTTATGCGAGTGTGAATCTTGTGTGTTGTGAAGCAGCAGAAGATGATTTTGGGTGCGGCGTTTGAGTCATAACCTAGACTCGTTCTGAAGATTCCAGTTGTGCGTGTGTATTTTGACCGCGAGTTGGAGCCAGATGGTGGGGCGCTTATTGTTATGATTTGAATATCAGCAAATGATCCTAGAGTAGAGTTTCGATGGGGTACTGTTTTTTAAATATGTACGGGCTGATGAGTCTCTAACTACTCTTTAAAACGACATAAACCCTTTGGATCCTGATAATTTAGAACGAATGCTCAAACTTTCCAAGGTCAGATAAGCACCGTTTTACTTTGAAAGCACGTGGTTGTTTATTTTATCTACGGGAGAAGACTAGAGATTCGTGTAGATAAAACTGAAGAAACAATATAATCTGTCTGCTGACTAGACAGAAAAGATATATGACCAATGAAGAACAAGTGCAATTGAAAATCCTCGCGGCACCAGGGACAGACTGGATATAATAGATAGAAAAAAAAACAAAAGCGGATCAACTTCTAAGAGCCGAAGATAGTCGAAGGATGACCTAATACTATGTCACTTCACATGAGTCATATCGGCAAGCCAAGAATCGCCGCTTTCAGACGAAAAAAGTAGCAGAGCGAATGGGTGTCGAGCGAAAGTTTTGAATGATTGATTGTCTGTAGATCCTTTTTTTTTCCGTTCTGACGAAAGATGGATGATCATGTGATTTAGAAAGAATGAGGCGAATGTCGAGGCCTGTCCTCGACTACATCATTTCTTTACCGTTTTAGTATGTGTGTGTTGAAAATGAAAATCTGGCCTGTCGTCGGAGAATAATGTCGTTTTCGTCAAGTAAGAGACACCTTTTCCCCTCCTGGTCCTGGTCTGCCTATGATGTGGGGGGCCAGGGCTCAAGCTGAGAAATCATATTTTTGAAGGCAACAGTTCGGAGAAATTTGCCTTGTGGTTCACTGGCGTTCTTCCTGATCGTCGGAATGAATGTGTAGCTTCGATCACGATCACGTATCCTTTTACATTGTGCCTTTCCGTGATTTATCCCCTCGTAGTGTCCATTTCTGGGAGATGCTGGTTGAATTGCCCAGTGGGCTGGCGTGCCATTTTGACCGGGAGGCTGAGCTAAAAAGAGGAAGTAGTGTGTGTCATGCCTCGAGTATGGATTGTAATCACAGGGTGCTATAACTCTCACGCGAAGACTTTTGTAAGTGCTTCGAACGATTGGGTAGGTGTGGGAGGAGTACCTTTCCCAGACTCGTTGGTTTCGCTTGAACCCTAGTCATTGTTGCTTTCTCTATAGCAATGCGCGAGAACAATGAGATTACTTCGGTGCTATGACATGCGAGTGCTGGAGCACCGATGGTACCAAGAGATCGATGTTAACCACATGGCTGATGTGATGTCACGGATTCTCAGAGAACCTCATCCCATCGAATGCTGCTAAATTTTCGAAATTTACATCAATGGGCATTTCGCTGACATCTGTCTTTCCTACATTGTCAATGTAAGTAGCCGATCGCGAGTCCAAATTTTTGTTGGACTTTCTGAGTTGGGTGAATCGAGGAGGCGGTGCAATTGAGTTCCTGATTGTGAACCATTGCGTGATGGCAGTATCGTAAAAAAGGGCATGCGATGCCTTTTTGGATTGAATTGATCAGCTAGTGGGTCCGAGACAGGTCAGGGATCTTGGTACAAAAGCACTAGCAGAGGATCAGTTGATGTAATGAACCTTCGAGTCCATTGGGATCAATGCAGATACTGCGCCAAAACATACATTTCTGCATTTCACATTCCCCCCTGTGAGATCAGAGACTTGTTTTGGAAATTCCCATGTCGTGAACCGTGAGAAACAATATGAATTGTAACACCAAGTGAAATACAGCAGCATGTGTGGATGGAACTTCTAGGGTAGACCCAGATCAGAACGATAGCAATAGAGAAAGCCATTAGCACTGAAACAGTAGAAAAGGGGCCCGCCTGAGTCAGGCAGGATACCAAAATGGGCAGGTGGGCGGCTAGAAGGATTTAATTAAATGAGAAATATCTCGCGAGTCTCCCTGTTCTTTCTTTCTTCTGAATATGAGCCAGTCCGATGCTGCTGCGAGCCTCCTCTCGCTATCAATGGCTGCAGCGTCTGTTGCTCCCATTCCACTGCACCACCCATTAACATCCTCCGACGATCCTCGAGTAGGGAGTCCGGGTCCTTTTCAGGCTCTTGGTTCAACTACAGGAGCCCATAGGTCACATCGTCGACTAGCTTCCACTGGACGGTCGCGGCGAAGGCTCAGTGATGCACGAGAGGCAGCTGCACGCCCGTCGTGAGTCTCGCCGGCATCCCCATCCTCCTCTCTGCTGATCTCCCTCTCAGCGGTGTAATCCTCCATGCTAGCCCACCAGCTCTCTCTATGGCTTCCCTCTCCTTGTCAACATCGCCGCCCTCCGCCAATGTTGCTACATCACTTGCAGGCACTGTAGCAAAGGCCCTCAGTTCTTCTGTGCCCCTCAACGACGGCAGCAACCTTCCCCATACTACTCCTGCTTCTTCGGAATCTCCCAGTTCAAAGTCTATCAGTATTGTATCTGGCAAGAAACGTGGTATTGAGCATAAATGCGAAAGCTGTTCAAAGGTCCGAGTTTTGCAGTACTGAACTCTCCCATCACTGATTGCATTTTTTTTTTCAAATTTTCACTCAATCTTCCAGATCTACCGGCACCCTTCGTGTCTCATAAAACATCGTTGGGAGCACACACCTCATTGGCGAGAAGCATCCAAGTTCGTACTGAGCAAGCACCAACAAGTTCAGCTTCTTGAGGCCGCAGCTATCCTATCTCACCTCTCCCCGACCTCCTCATCACTTCCAGATGATCGTTCGTTATGGCCTTCGTTTCTATCAGGAGGTTCTTTACCTCCGCCTGATCCGAGTACATTAATGTCCAACCCTGATTCGGCTAGAAGGACCGTTACAAATTCCGCCTCAGGAGGAAGTGCAGCAGTTGCAGGCGTATCTAGCTCCGTACCGGTTGATGTGACGACATATCCACGTTCATCATCTACAAGGCCACGCATGCACGACTATTCTATCCCTATGAATTCTACTTCAACACATATACGTCCTGGACTTTTCGGCGTCGTTACTGCATCGAGTGGAGGGGGTAATATCCCAGTTACGACTGATCCAGCTCAAACTCAACCCATGTCTGTACCGATAACCACCTCTCCTTCCTACTCTTGGTCCTCCGTTGGCCTATCCCAAACCAACAGCCATCACGTCAATTCTTTTTCCGTTGACACCGGAGCAGGGACTTGGTCTCTCCCTCGTTCAGCTGTCCGCTCTATTTCCGGATCTTTGCATTCCAGGTCTGGTTCCACTTCAGATATTGACGAACAAGAGGAACAAGAGGGGGAACATCCTATTATCCTTGCCAATGGCGATGAAGCTGGTGACGATGACAGCAGCAGTGCTGTGGACGATGAGTTCGATCCATATGGGAACAGTACACTATTTGGTAGTGCAAGAAGGGAGTATGACTTCGGCGCGTATAGTCATCATAGGACACTGCCGACATGGAAACACGAAGACGAGGATGTGGCAGGTTTTGAGAATAGAAAGGGACAGGCTGGGGGTGAATTAAAGGAGTGGGATGAAATGGAGATGGATATGGATATGGATTGAGCAGGTGTGTTTAGCTTCTGATTCGTTTTTTTTCTTTCTCTATCCATTAGTTTTATGTAAGACGGACTCGAAGATCTTAATCGTTTTCCTACTCCATTCGTGTTTTGTTTGACTGCTGTATTTTTTTTCGTGTATTTTGTCTCCACTACCACATTCCTTTGTTTGTTTTCATTATGATCGTTTTCTCCCCTTTGTTGGATAACTTGTCCTGCTCTACTCTCTCCTATACAGCCGAGCGCTTCGATAACTTATTGTTGGCTTTGACATGCAACATGCCCTTCTTTTCACCGCCATTCATCTCATCGATCACGTTTTATGCCCCCCCTTCCCTTCTTTCATTTCATCTGTCACTGCTCTCCTGTGTCATGTGTATGTGCGTGCGAATGCTCGTCCATGTGTCCCTGTGTGTGTGCGGGCATCAAAAGTGACATTCGAGACACTGGAATCATACACACAATCATGCAGCATTGATTGCTTATCTGAAGAGACGGCGTCTTCTTCTCTTCTCCTGATGCCAACAGTTTATTGTGGTGAGCACTGAGACTGCCTCTGTGCGCTTGCAGAAGTTGGGTTTTCTGTTATCTTTAGTGTGATTATTGTTTTGTATGACTATTTCAGTCTATAAGTACGACAAATAAAAAAATGTGAATTGTGAAAGAATGACATCCTTTTAACCATCATCACGAGGGGTTCATCCCTTCCTCTCCTTGACGCATATACTGTACCAAACCGATTTCTCTCATCGTCCTTGATACTTGTTGTCCTTCAAGAAGGCAACATAGTATTTTCTTTCTTTGTGGC
>Ga0153944_1000322_pt1 | contig 20698 bp, 27 predicted proteins | sample TSNJ028MetaG_FD_104703 | JGI IMG/M metagenome (GOLD analysis project Ga0153944, IMG submission 104703) | Attine ant fungus gardens microbial communities from New Jersey, USA - TSNJ028 MetaG | ecosystem: Host-associated > Fungi > Mycelium > Unclassified | place: USA: New Jersey, Wharton State... | reverse complement strand
TGAGGAAGATAAAGCGATTTATCATCTTATGGTTTATGATGACAATTATAAAAAATGGTACAGGGAGGACACATTTGACAGCCCACCTTCTGAAATCGAGGACGAGGTTGCCAATTCGATTATAGAGTGGACGAGAATACCCGACTTGGTAGAGTTAGCAGGGAAACACAATGTTATCCTGCCTGTTTATCTTTACGACCACTCCGGTCTTACCATTAACACAACAGGATTCTCCTGTCCGTGGGATAGCGGCCAGTTAGGCTGGATTTACGCTACTCACGATAGCGTTATAAAGGAATACGGTGCGGTAACTCCTGAAACGCTTGAAAAAGCGGAAAATCTGCTGCGTTCCGAAGTGGAGGAATACGACCTCTATCTCACAGGGCAATGCTACGGCTTCAAGCTGTACGAGGGGCATAACGAAATCAACAGTTGTTGGGGCTTTCTAAGCGCCTTTTCCGATATTGGCAAGCAAATCAGGGAGCATTTGCCCGATAATTGCAGGGATATTGTTGACTTGTTGGAGTATCAGCCCGACCGTATTGACGAGGACGAATATCTCGAAAATGAGCTTGAGGACGAGGACGAATGTGAGTTATAACGGCGGTGAAAGCAGAAAAGAGCAGTAATCATGTTGCTGCTCTTTTCTGCAAGTGAGGTAACGAGTGCTTATACTCAAATCCTAAATTATTTGAAATAAGTTTCAAATCCATTATTTATAATACGACTACCATTAGGTACTTGAATGGCTATCAATAACATATTCAAAATATCAACAGAAGAACCCAACGCATTCATAATAGCAAGGAACACCACAAATCCATTAAATCCATTTGCAAAATTAAGGATTATAGGCATTATCAGGGACAATACAACAAATGGAATAATACTTATTAAAACAAATCTGCGTTTTGTTATTTCTTCTGTTGTTGAAACAAAGCCGCCAAAAGGAGTAATGCCCCAAAATGTTTTTTTAGAGTTTATAAAGTCTGGAATAGGTATTGCATGAAGCAATTCATGCACAACTAAAAAGGCAAAAACAATTATAATATAGGCAAAGAATTTTATATCAATAGTGAAAACGAAGCTAAAACTATCCAACTTTCTTCCCAATTCAACAAGCCAATTTCTAATAGGCGATACAAAATATAATGTAATCAAGGAGTTTAATATCATAAAGGGAACAGATAGCATTACAGCCACAAACAAATTTTTAGGTTCTCTAATTTTCTTCCAACCAGTGTTTATGAGTGCCTCAGATAAATTGCTGTCTGTTGGAGGAACTTTTTTTCTATATATCATAATTGACCTCTTCTATATTATGTGCATTATATAAAGTCGTTGCGCTACAATCGCAAAATATATTTGCACAGTTAATACAAATATATTACCACAAAACAAGGGAAATTTCAACATCCCCGAAAAAATCAAACTCAAATGAGGTGAACATTTATGCCGACACCATACACCAAAGAGCAGATTGCTCAAGCAAACAGCATTAACCTGATAGACTACGCCGCTATGAACGGCTACAAGCTCGAAAACGGCGGCAGCAAGAGCCTTCACGCTAAAAACAGCGGTGGGCTTTATTTTTTTAAGGGCAGCAACCGCTTTTTCCATTTCACTACCGATAAAACAGGCGGCCCCATAGACTTCATCATGCAGTTTGAGGGAAAATCCTTTATCGAAGCTGTCGGGCATTTAATCGGCGAACAGCCAAATGTCGGGGAGTTTGTGCGCCCTGCTTTCCCCGAAAAAAAGGTTAAGGGTGAAATGACCCTGCCCGATAAGGCGGCGAATTTCAAGCGAGTTTATTGGTATCTCTGTTCCGCGCGCGGGATTGAGCCGGAAATCGTGTCAAAGCTGATGAACGAGAAGAAAATCTATCAGCAGGCCGACAGAAGGAATTGCGTGTTTGTCGGCTATGACGAGAACAAGACCCCGAAATACTGTTCTAAACGGGGTACATCACTTGATAAACCGTACAAGGGCGATATGGATAACTCCGACAAGAGTTATCCTTTTTCAATGGAGGGAACTTCCGACAGATTGTTTGTGACGGAATCGCCCATAGACCTTATGAGCCACGCCACTTTATCCAAAATGAACGGACTTGACCCCGCCAAAGACCATCGTATTTCACTCGGCTGTCTGTCCGATGGTGCGCTTGAACGGTACTTGAAACAGCACCCCGAAATCAAGCGTATCGTTTTCGCTCTCGACAACGACATTGACGGCAAGGCCCCGGACGGCTCACCGCACAATCACGGTCAGGAAGCCGCGAAAAAGTTTTGCGGCAAGTACGAACAGCAGGGCTACGCCGTTTCCATGCAGATACCACAATCCAAAGATTTTAACGAGGATTTATTGCGTATCCGTAACAGCGAGGCGGCGGAGCAGACATTGGAGTCCGAGCATGAGGACGAGCTTGCGATGTAAACCTTTTTTCCATCGGATATGAAACTCAGTCTTTATCGGGTACACCCCTCACAAAACCGAAGTGGAGGGTACGAAAGTACCCAAAACTCGGTTATTGCAGGAATAGCTGTCCTACCGGACAGCGAGAAACAGCTTACAGGCAAAGCCTGTAACGGTATGATTTACAAAAATAAGTCACACAAAGGTCATACCATAAAAATGGGAGGTTTTATGGCTGAACAGAAAACCAAAAGGGTTACTTTTCACTTGCCGATAAGCACGGTCGCTAAAATCGAAAAGCTGGCGGCGAGGGAAAATCAGGACGTTTCCAAAATTATCCGAAAGGCGATTGATACTCACCTGAGTATTCAGGCGAACAAAGATGATATTGATTTTATCTCCGGCATAATCCGGCAGGAGGTCAAAGCGGAAATCGGCAAGCAGGCCAACCGTCTTGCGGCAATGCTCTTTAAGGTCGGTATAATCGCTTCAAGCAATTACTTCATGGATGTTAAAATGCTTTCCGATGTGATAAGCCCGTCCATGCAGGAGGACTTTAAGGACATTAACTCCAATGCCCGAAAGCTCGGCATTGAGTATATGAAACAGAACGGCGTTAATGCCGTGGGATTTTTGGAAGATGACGAGGCTGTGCTGGCGGCAACGGAAAAGCTGAAAACGGATTTTTCGGAGGAATAGCCTATGTCGATTATCATGTATAAACAACGATTCATGCCGCCGACCGATAGATTTACCCCCATAAAGAATTATCTGCATATCGGTTATATCGCAACAAGACCGCGCTCTATGAAAAACCCTGACGGCGCACACGGTCTGTTCGGGTATCTTTCGCCGACCGAGCCGTGCGATAATATGCCGTGGCAGGAAACGGCGAAATATGTACGGCAGTTATCAAGGCAGAATGTAAATATATTCCGCAGTATCATTTCCTTTGACAGACCGGACGCAGACGAGCTTGGTTTAATTTCTCAAACAGACTGGCGGGAGTATGCCGAACAGCATATACGCACCCTCGCCGAAAAGAACAATATTGATATTGCCAACCTCGGCTGGTGTGGGGCTTATCACAATGAAGGTCAGCACCCACACTTGCATATCTGCTTTTGGGATAAGACACAGAAGATAGCAAAAACCTATGTGCCGCCAAAAGTGGCGAACGATATTCGCATCGCCCTTATCAAATCCACCTTCGCTGATAAAATTGCCGCCCTTTACGAGCAGAAGAACCTCGCCAAGCAAAAAATCGGCGGGAGCTACGATGAGGCGGTTTTAGATTTTGATAATTATATGAAAAGCATGAGGGCGAGAAACTTTAAGGCTGTGAAGTCCGAGTTTGATACCTACTCGGACAGCAGAACGGTCAACATCACACAGTTATTCAATTCTAATGAGCAGCTTGCGGAGGTTGCCGAAAAGTTCTTTATGCTCCGCAACGCAATACCCAAAGGCGGCAGGGTTGCGTATAAGCTGTTGCCGCCGGAGGTCAAGGCTGATATAGACGCTCTCACCGATGAGATTATTAAAAACAACACTTATTTACAAGCGGCGGTCGGGCAATACATAGACAGCCTGTGTGAATTGAAAAAGCTGTATTCTTCGCTCGATGACCCCGATAAGTTAAAAGCTTACCGTGATAAATGCGAGGATGAGGCGAAAAAACAGATCAGCGCAAAAATAGTTAAATCCCTGAAAGCCATCATTTCAAAGGAATATGATGTAAAGAATATCGAGTATAGCGCCGCAAAGAAACAATACTTTGCTATGGAGCTTATGCGCGAGATTTTGGACTTTTTCGCTTGCGGTATTGTCGCCAACAATTCCGAGTGGCAGGAGAAATACAGCAAGGCTTACGGTGATTTATCAGACAGGGCGATGAAAGAATGGTATCTTAAAAACAAGGATAAGGGTATGGAGTTTTAGCTTCATGCCCTTTTTCCGTTATAAGGGAGGAATCAGCACATTGTTTGAGGGAGGTTACAGAAACCATGAGAAAATCACAGTACCGAACAAAGGATACGGAGTTGTCATTATGCCGGAACCGATATACGAATTTCCTATCGGACACCCTTGCCGTGGGTGTCCTTTTACATTCCGCACAAGTAAGCCGAGTTGTTTGACCGGCAGTTACCCCGATACGGAAAACTGTGTCAATGCGTTTTATAAAAAGATACAGGCCCGGCATCGGGCAGAACATGAAAATCGGTTGGAACAGCATACCGAATCAGAAAACAAATAGAAGGGAGCGCATTTTATGGCAATGTCAGAATTAAAACAACAGCTCTTGAAGATAGAGCTTGCTCGGATTGGTTTTCGTGACGCCGCGTATTCGCAGGAACATGACGCTATGCTTGTAAATCCGTCCGACGAGCGTTTGATGAAGATAAATGATGAAGGCGTTTCTTATTACGCCGAACATGACCTTCTCGTTATATATCAAATCAAACCGCTTGCGGATAAGGTCAAAGAAATGGTTTCAGCTTGGGAAAAAGGGCAGTCCGTGCCGTTTGAGGATTTATCTCATTACCGAATATTGAGCGAATACAACGGCATTGTGCTTGCAGCCCGCGATGACAGCGAACTCGGTTACGGGCATGGGCTGCATTTAACTACATGGGAGTACAGTTATAATCGCACCGGCTTTATGCACGGACACTATACGACTGATTACGAAGCAGCCAAAGAGGATTTTGCCGTCCGCTGCGGTCTTATTGACCGTAACAAGCTGTTTGACGAAACCGAGATGAAACTGATACGGCAGGGGCTTGTTCACCTCGGCGCGAATTTTCCCGACCTGACCTATGAGCAGAATACTTTGCTTGGAAAGGTCGTTGAGAAAATCGAAATGCTTGTGCCGGAAATTCAGGAGCATGAAGAATTGGAACGTGATGAGCTTGTGCCTGATGACGAGCTTTCGCTGTAAGGGAGGGATTCTATGCCGTCACATAACAACGAGTCCCTTTGGGGCAACGTAAACACTTGCTTTGAAATCGGGATTGAAATTGCCAAGCTGATGGAGAAGAACGGCAAGAGCAAAGGCGTTTCCGGCGATTCAAAGGTAGAACGGATAGCGGACGGCGTACTGCTGATGTCGGACGATAAAAGCGTACTGCTTGCAGTCAATAAATCCGTTGCGGCTGGTGCGTTATCGGACAAGGCGCGCGAGTATGGTAAAGAGAAAGACGGTTATCTCTGCTACGGCGGCGCGCTGGCGGCTATTCCGCTATACGAGCTTTCTCAGCAGGACGAGAATGTCCTTGATTATATCGTCAGCGAGGAAAGCCTACGGGCTACGCTCTGTGGGAATTACCCCGAATACGTTAAAAGCCACAATATGGCGGCGGCTCCTGAAGCGCAGATAAAGGATGCCGACGCGCCGCCTTATATGTTTCTGCAAAAACAGCTTGACCTTGCGGCGCAGACGTTGGTTATCCCGCAGGAAGCGGAGCATGAATTAGAGCTTGAAAGGTAGGTGCGAAATGAAACTTGTTTATGTGTGTAGTCCGGTACGGGGCAATGTTGAGGAAAATCTGAAAAAGGCTAACCGCTACTGTGAGTATGTCGCAGGGTGCGGCCATATTCCGTTGGCCCCTCACCTCGCTTGGCAGGGATTTTTACAGGAAGAAATCCCCGGCAATCGGGAAAAGGCTCTTGAAATGGGTTTGGGCTTATTAAAATACTGCTCTGAGGTTTGGTGCATGGGTGACGAAATATCGCAAGGTATGCAGGGCGAAATCGACGCCGCCGAAAAACAGAATAAGCCTATTATGTATGTCTTGCAGGAAAGGATAGATGAAAATTTGAAAATACGGCAAACGCTTGAACCATTAGGCGCGGACGATTGTATTGCCGACAGCAATCAACAGGATTACGAAAATAAGATACTCGTCCTTGACCCGCAAACGCTTATTACCAACTGCCGTAACGCGCAAAACAGCTTATGGATTGCATACAACGGCTTTGGCTGTACCTACGGCGCAAGAGGTCAGGCGGTGTACGCCAAAAATCTGTTTGACGGCAGAGAATCAAGGTGGGAGCGCGCCGACTTCATCGGTGTTGTCAAGCCGGAGAGCTTGCAGAAGTGGTTGGAGGATATGCCTGTCAGAAACGAGGTCGCCCATTCGATGGCGCATGAAACGGAGCAATCCGAGGAACAGGAGGACGGTTATGAGCGATGAGCGGACACAGCAGGAAGTACACTATACTTGCGATAAATCCTGCGAAATCCTGAAAAAGACCAATGACGGCGATTTATTAGACCCGCAGCATTTAAAGCTCACCGAGCTTGCCGTCAACGGCCATCTGAATGAACAAGGGAAAAAGGCTTTTGAAGAATTGTATCAAAGGGTTATCGGCGGTACATACGTTAGACCGTATCTGCACGATATTGAACACCTGACCCGTGACCATGAGGGCTACATTTACTATAAAGGCAACCATGTTGAGCATTACGACCGTGACTATGTTTATTCCGAGGAAGCGAAAAACAATCTTTTGGAATTAAAACGGCGTTGCGAGTTTTTGGAACAGAAAGGTATTGCGGTGTCCTCCGGTAGCGCCGTATGGCGGTGGGACGAACACGCTGATGAATACGGCGCTGAACGGCTGAAAGAATTAGACTCTTTACTCGGCAACGAAACCAAAGGCTTACCGTATTCGCGCATTGAAATCTATAATTCAGGCAGAGAGTTTGTCTACTTCATCTGCGGAAAACCGGATGACTTGGAGGAAATCAGGAATCACCCCGTCACTCAAGGCATGATTGGGCGTTATTTTGACGATGAGTATGAAATCACGGTCAAATCTTATATCTACGGCAAAAGACTAAAAAACAATCTTATGCCGATTGATGAAATCAAGAACAGAACCGAGGTCGAAAGCCTTTTATCTTCCTGTCACAATTATTTGAGAGCGCATGATAAATTGGTAATATTGCCTGAAGTCACACACAAGACGGATTTTGCTGCGGGCTATGAAAGCGTTAAACATCTTGACAGCCTTATCGACAGACCCGGCAGGAGCTTACAGTATTCGGAGATTTTCATGTATGGGCACGGGAGCGACCAAGCAAAGCTATATATCATCGGTGTTCCTACATTTGATGATGTCAAGACATATCCCGAATATGAAATGATGAGTGATAAGTACGGCGATAGGCTATCCGTTTCAGTTATGACATACCAATACGGCGTTGGTGAACCATTGACACCGGAGGAAACGCAGCCGTTACTTACTGTTCCTTTTATTGAAACATTGGGCGAGGCTCACTATTATACGCAAAAACATGAACTATCAAAAGAAATTGGCTGGAAAGACTTCATGCACGATGCCTCAGTCAGGCGCACAGTAATTCAAAGCAATCCTAAGCCTGAGTTTGAGGACGAATACGGTTGTGAACCGTAAAAAACAGAAAGGTAGGCGATAAAATGTACAAATTCAAAGGCGTTAACATCATAGACACTCTGCGGAAGATTACGCAGAACAATACCTTGTTCTATCAGACCGATTTTGATTATGACGCCGAACAGTTAAAGGAAGCCGAACCCATGAACGGCAATTACCTCTGGCTGTCACGGGGCAGCGGAACATGGCTCTTTGACGAGCGTGATGTATATATACGCAACACCAACGCTTACAACACATGGCAATATTTTACCGACTCCGAATATTACGGCGTGAAAGCCTTTTCCGTTGTGGTTACGAGCAATCACGACAACAGACCATTCGGGAACATATACGAGCTTCATTATAACAAGCACATTGCGGAGGTACAGCAAAACAGCTTCGTTGCCCGAACGGTTGATGTCACCTTCAAGCCGACACGTTTGGAAAGCGGCTCGACCCGCACGTTTGATGTTGTCGAGTACAACGACAACTGGCGCGCCATCCTTGACCGCTACGGCGAGGCCGAGAGTGTTCGGCACAATCTTACGAACGAGGACGAAAACCGTCTTGCGGAAATCCTTGACGGTTTCAGAACCATGCGCGATGAAAGCGCCACTCCCGAAAATGTCAACAAGTATATCGCCGAGATGGTTACAAGCCGTTTCCACGGTTACGGCTACACGCAGGACGATATGGTGTTCACCACGCCGGAGGACGCCGCCAATGCGGTGAAATTCGGCATACCCGTTTACGCTCTGCGCGCCGACAACACAAAGGAGCTTATCGCCGATAAAAAGGAAATAAGCGACCACACCTATTCGGGTGGAATGTTCGGCATGGGCGGCAGAGATAAACAGCTTCTTGGCTTTATGGCGGCGGGCAATTCGTTTGCCGATCTGCTGTTTAACCGTGATGAACTAAAAGCGATTTTCTTTATGGCGCTTGAAAAGGGCAAGGACAACGTGACGAACGATAAGGACAGGCGCACGATAGACAATATAATCCATGTCCTTGAAAAAACCTTGTTTGACAAGGGCAGCGAGCTTGATTTTACGCAGGAGCGGGATAACGAGCTTGACGATGGCATGGAACAATAAGGAGGGCAGGATATGCAGAATTTAGAAAAAAGCGGTCAGGTCAAATGGTTTTGTGAAATCATCATCAATGTTGTCACAAGTTACGAGAGCGACTCCAATCATAAAATCCACTTTGATTATGACAGCGTTTTGAAGCTGCTCGAACAGGCGCAAATAGCGGTGATTGATTCCGCAAGAAGCCCACGCCCCGAAAACTTGCCGCCTGAAATGCTGTGGTGCGAAAGACTGTACGGCGGTGATGAGGTGTTTGACCCCTACGCTTATGACGGTACGATGAGCATTGAGGACTACGAGAAAATGCACGACCTTATGCAACTTGACGATGAGGAAAGCGAGGATATGGAGCGATGAAAACGAAACCCAAGCTAATCATATGCGCCTTGATTTTCATAATCGGCGGCATTCTCAATGTGTTTTTCTCAATGGCTCTGCACAATATTCTGACGGGGCAAATGAGAACGCTGGCGTTCACAGGGCTTTCCGAGTGTATCGGGAGCATGGCGGCAAGCAGACAGCACCTACTGCTGTTTTTATGCTCTCAGGGATTTATTCTTATCCTTGCGATGGTGTTTTTCCTCACGAATATGCGACCATATCAAAGCCATTTGAACACGGTCACACCGGACATACAGACCCCCGCCGCCGTTGGGCAGTATCAGCACGGCTCGGCGAAATGGCTGTCGGAAAAAGAAAAGGACAAGGCTTTTGAAAGCTTTGTCCTCGACCCGGACGATGAATTGATAAAAGGGCTTTTGCGGAGTGGATATGACGGATTGGATTTTATGAAAGGTGAAGCATAAGCGGCGGGATTCCCCGCCGCTTAGTGGTTAGGTTTTGTTAGATACGAGTGTTGGGTTTTTGGCTGATGAGAGGCGGTATGCTTATTAGCGGAACTACTGATTTTTATTTTTTAGCCCACCAACAATTATCAATGCTATTGCAATCAATAGTACAGGTATAGCAATCCAGTCTGATAGTGGCGTTATAAACCTGTTTACGATTGTGTAAGCTAAAAAAACAAGCAAGCCTATTCCAAGTATTGGCGATATAGTCTTTTTCATCGTCTTACCTCCATTATATAAATTGAGCGGTCTCGGAAACTCATAAAGCCCGAGTTTCCGCTCTTTTTTTTGTTCCTTTTTTTTCTTTCCCTCCAAAATCCGGGAAACAATTTTATTAAATTTTCAAAAAACTCTTGACATTGTCGCTGAATTGTGCGGCGCGTTTGGTTACCCGAAGTGCTGGTAACCAAACGCGCCCTTGTGATGAAGTAGTATAACCCGCCAACACATCACAAGGAGGTAACGCACTATGATCAAGTACTGGCAATCCATGCATGACTACCAATGCTTTTTCAACAATTCCAAAGCTGTTTTTGATTCTTCTGAAAGGCTCAGACTCCATTCAGAACTCTGGCTCCCCTGGCAGAAACTGCGTCTTTTCGATACTGACAGGGCTATGGATTTTCTTGAGCCTTTTTACCCTCCCATGGGAAGGCCCGCCACTAACCAGCCACAGATACTACGTTCCTTTGTCCTTTTCTTCCTTCTGTTTTCCATGGGTCTGACTCCTTCCTCCCTCACACGCTGGGTGGAACGGCTTAAGCATGACCGCGTGCTGGCGACTCTTATCGGCTGCACGCTTCATTCCCTTCCTCCACTTGGTTCTTATTATGACCTTATGAACCGCCTCTGGACTGCTCCTAAGACTGATCTCTATGGGCGGGGAAAACTCCTCCCAGCTTCCTGGAACAGTAAGAAACCTGAAAGACCAAAGGGAAAAGGCCAGAAAGCTTCTGAAAGCCATCCTAAGATCACCGAAAAACTTGCCCTCCGGATTTCCGATGGTAAGGACATTCCCTTTAACTTCGAGGCACGCCTGCAGCAGCTGTTCTATTTCGTAGCTGTCCTTCCCTCTGTCCAGTGCGGTCTGATCCCTTCCAATGAACTCACTGCTTCCGGCGACGGCACTGCCGTTCATACCCACGCAAGCCATAGGGGACACCATACCTCTGCACAGAAATCCACCATGTCTGGTCAGGAGCTTGCAGATGCCCCGCGGCATTTCCCTGATCCGGATGCTTCCTGGGGGTGGGACAGTGACCTTGACAAACACTATTTCGGATATACCCTGTTCCAGCTCTCCTGCCACAACAGCGACCTCCATACGGACATCCCCTTGCTGCTGAGGTTTACCTGTGCCAAGCGTCACGATTCAGTAAGTTTTCTTGTTGCCTTCCATGAATTGGAAAAGCATATGCCCACACTTTCCATCAGGGATATGTGCCTTGACTCTGCCATGGACAACTATCCTACTTATCACCTGCTCAAAAACAGGGGAATACGAGCTTTTATTGATCTCAACAGCAACCGGGGACGACCCAAAACCATTCCTGATAACATTAAGATCGACAAAGACGGTACGCCCATATGCAGCGGGGGGCTCCGCATGGCTCCCAACGGATATGACAACTCTGGCAGCTGTATCATATGGCGGTGCCCTTTTGGGAAAAAGCATGTGTCAAAATGTGAGAATAGCTGTTCCCCTGCAAAGTATGGCCGTGTCATCAAGACAAAACCGGAGTGGGATATCCGCCTGTACACGGATGTACCACGTGGTACTGCTGACTATAAAAAAATCTATAACCAGCGCACGGCATCCGAACGTATCAATAACAGGATCCTGAATGATTATGGTCTGCACCGGATGAAGATCCATGGGAAGAAGCATTATTCTTTTCTCACTACAATGATTGGAATCTGCATTCATCTGGATGCCCGTTATAAGCAGCTCATGAAAAAAGCCTGATACTTGGAACGCGCTCCTATACGTCAGTACCTGATCTTCTAAATACGGAAGGTCTTATTGGTATGTTCTTTTTTCTATCCTTCTATAATTCAGGCATCACCCTCTCCAACTATGACCATACAATCTGTCAATATCTCCAGCTTCATTCGAATTGTTTAAATTGTTTATCGTGTTTCCGAGACTACTCAAATTTAATGCGCGCAGAGCCAAAAGACCCCGACCGCATAAGTATAATTGTTTTCCACAATCGCCGATGAGCTACCTCAAAGGCATAATGATACCAATAGAGTATAGCATAAAATTCCACAAAATTCAACCGCACAAATTGTAACTTTTTAAGGAGGCGATACCCATTGCAAACACTAACCCAAGCCGGAGTAGTCCTCGGCATGAAAAAACTTGAAAACGGAAAGGAGCAAATTTACTATGTCGGCGATGATGTACACACCCTATGTATCGGCGCTACCCGTTCGGGCAAGTCCCGGACGATTGTGGTACAATCCATCTGCACCCTCGGCCTTGCGGGAGAAAGCCTTGTAGTCAGTGACCCGAAAGCCGAGCTGTACCAATACACAAACGATTTTCTGCAAAAGCTCGGCTATGATGTAAAGGTGCTGGACTTCAAAAACCCCGAAAAGAGCCACCGCTACAACTTATTGCAGCCTGTCATCGACGCTGTAAACCGTGGCGATTTTGAAAAAGCTGAGATGTCCGCATGGGATATGACAAATACTCTTGTCGGCAAGGCTGACGGCGAGAAGATATGGCATAACGGTGAAATGTCGGTGATTGCGGCGGCGATTCTCTGCGTTGTCTGCGATAACAAGAAGCGCCCCGAATATCAAAACCTCACCAATGTATATTGGTTCGTTGCCGAAATGTGTAAGACAATTTCAGGGAAAATGCCGCTTTTGGAGTATGTCAAGAAGCTGCCGCCAACGCACCCTGCCAGGCCGTTGCTTTCCATATCGGATGTAGCGCCGAGCCGGACGCGCGGGAGCTTTTACACCTCGGCTCTCACTACACTCCGGCTCTTTACCTCAAAATCCATATACGGAATAACAAGCACAAGCGACTTTTCTCTCACCGACATCGGCGAGAAGAAACAGGCGCTTTTTATTATTCTGCCTGACGAAAAGACCACGTTTTACCCGATAGCTTCGCTGATTATTTCACAGCAATACGAGCTATTGGCAAACACAGCAGACAAGAGGGGCGGCAGATTAAAGCAGAGAGTAAATTTTTTACTTGACGAATTTGGCAACTTCACGACCATAGCCGACTTCACCAATAAACTGACGGTCGGCGGCGGGCGCGGCATGAGGTTCAACCTCTTTTTACAATCCTTCGCACAGCTTAAAGATAAGTATGACGAGAACACCGCAAACACCATCAAGTCCAACTGCCAAACATGGATTTATCTGCAAGCTGACGATATGGAAACGCTGAAAGAAATAAGCGAAAAGCTCGGCGCTTACACCACTTCGAGCTATCAGCTTTCGGCAAGTCATCAAAAGTTTTCCACGCCGTCAAGCTCACATAGCCTGAGCCTGACACAGCGCAACCTACTCAATGTAGATGAAGTCCGCAGAGTGGCGAGGCCCTATCAAATCGTTACATCACGCACTCACCCTGCGATGATGTACGGTCCCGACCTCTCCGCTTGGTATTTTAATAAAATGCTTGGGCTTGGCGATAAGGAGCATAACCGATTACTGCGGGAGGAGCGTGAGAACAAGCGCCCGATAATCACCGACATATCAAAGCCGGTTATCCTTTGGAATGTGTGGGTGTACTACCAAAAGGACATTATGCGTAAGGCTGAGGCTGAGAAAGGGGGTGGTAATCCCGCTGCAAAGTTTATGAACAACGAAGATGACGATTAAGCAACACCAACACAAAATATTATAGGGAGGATTTTTCGATGGCAAAAATCAAAAAGTTTATCGTTTCAAACTACAAAAAGCTGAGTGCTGTGATGCTCTCAGCTTTTTTCATGCTCACCACAACCATGCCCGCCTATGCTGCCGGAGTCGGCGACAGTCAGATTGTCAAAGGCACGGAAAAGCTCATAGGCGATGTTACTACTTGGCTTATGGTGCTTGCTCCGGTTGTGGCCGGACTGCTTATCATCTACTTCTGCATACGCCGTTCGGCTGCCGATGAAATGGACACGAAAAAATGGAACAACCGCATTGTGGTTGCCATTATATCCTGCATCGGCGCTATTCTCGGCTCGGCAACACTTAACCTTATCATCGGTTACTACAAATAATTCAAGGGAGGATTTTAGCTTATGAAAAACTTATTTAGCAAGGCAAAGTCAAAGGTACAAGCGGCTGTATCGGCTGTGAGGGCTGCGGTAACGAATGTCAAGACGGTAACGTGCGTGAGAGCCGTTCTTGCAAACAACCGTGCCGAGGGCTTTGTCGATACCGCCGTGAAAATCCTAATGGCAGTCGTTATCGGCGCGCTGGTGCTTGGCGGTCTGTATCTGCTCTTTTCGGGAACGATTCTGCCCGAACTCACCCGCAGGATTCAAGAGATGTTCAATTACCGAGGTTAAGAAAACCCCGAAAAATCTATTTCACAAGGAGGATTACCCCATGAAAATCAAAGCGGAAATCAAGAAACTCTTTCCCGATGGCGGTAAGGTGAAAGCGGCGGCTTCGCTCACCCTTGATGGTGTGTTCGTTGTCCGCAATGTGCGTTTGGTTAAAGGCTCTAAGGGCTTGTTTGTATCAATGCCGAGCCATAAGAACGCCGCAGGCGAGTTCAAGGACATTTGTTTCCCGATCAACAGCACTACTCGCGCTCAGATTCAGAGCGAGGTCTTGGCTGCCTACGAACAGGCGTTGCAGGAGCAGGAAAACTCACCCGATAACGAGGGCGGCGAACAGGAAACGGCGTAACATACAAGCGTTCTGAGGTTTGGAAAAGGGGGCGAAAGCTCCCTTTTCCCTTATAAAATAAAACATATGGAGGACTTCACTATGAAAAATCTTTTTGGCAAGATAATGGCAATCGGCGCGGCGGTTGCCGCGCTCGTAATGACCGTAATCATCATCGTTAAAGCGAAAGCTGTCCGTACGAAAACGGTTCTCACCGAAAACAAAGCCGAGGGCTTTGTGGATACCGCCGTGAAAATTCTGATGGCGGTCGTTATCGGTGCGCTGGTGCTTGGCGGCTTGTATCTGCTGTTCAGCGGAACAATTTTGCCGACACTCAATCAGAGAATCAATGAGATGTTCAATTACAGAGGTTAGACAGGAGGGCTATAATGCAGAAATCAGGCGGCTTAATTGCCTTGCTGTTGATTGCGGCAATCCTGTTCATGCCGTACGAAAACACTCCCGGCTATGAACACTCACCGGTATCCCCGCAAGCGGTATGCGGGGATACCGCAGTACAAAGCGATACCCTGCCGCAAGATGATAACGGAAACGACACGGCAAAAATTATCGCAGTCGTGGTTGTCGTGATTATCGTTATCATTTTTATCGGGTATATCTCAAATACGGAAACGGGGTGAAAACTGATTGGAAGTAATTTTAGTATTACTGATTGTGGCAATCCTGAACGGAGCGATTGCCTACATTGACGGACTGATGGAGGGTATCGTACCTCTGGCGCTCAACGCAGAGCAGTACATGACGAACATATCCGGCACGAGCTTTGTTTCAGGGCTTACGGAGGTCATATTCGGTTTCGGGGTATCGCTTATCATCTTGAAGTTTGTCAAAAAGGGTTTTGACACCTATGTGCTTTGGAACGGCAGCGACGCCGATGAAGAACCGTATTACTTGGTTATCAACTTCATCAAGGCTCTTGCGGTTGCTATCTGCTTCCCTGTGATTTACGGCTGGATGTCGGATATTGTAACGGATATGTCCTCGCAGATACTTAGGGTAATCGGCGATGGAACGGAATACACATGGACGGCGTGGGTGAACGGAATATCCTCGCTCGGCATTGTTACGGCTATTTTCGGGTTAATCTTCATCATCTGCTACTTTATCCTGTACTTTCAATTCCTCATGCGTGGTCTTGAAATGCTTATCCTGCGGGTGGGAGTGCCGATTGCCTGTGTCGGACTTTTGGACAATGACAGCGGCGTATTCAAAAACTACCTATCCACCTTTTTCAAATCCCTACTGTCGGTGATTGTGCAAATCGCCCTTGCGAAGCTCGGCATAGGCTTAATGCTCAATATGCACGTTTTTTGGGGTGTCGCCTGTATGGTGCTTGCTATTAAAACGCCGAAATTCTTATCCGAGTTTGTCATGCCGACAGGGGGCGGCGGCAGCGGAGTCGTGAACAATGTATATCACTCGGTAAGGTTGGTGGGAATGGCGAAAAACATGATGAAATGAGAGGTGGGCTGATTATGAAAATAGACCAAAGCGAAGATATTTTACGCTATTTAAAAAATCGGCACACCGGAGCCGACAGCTTTATAACAAGCGGCGAACTGGAACGGCTTTTCGGCATAAACAGCAGGAGCTTACGGCAGATTGTAAATAAACTGAGATGTGATGGGCGGCCCGTTTGCAGCGATGTAAACGGGTATTATTATGCCAAAAACCGCAACGAAATCAATAACACCATCACACAGTTACTCGGCCGTACAAAGAAAATCAACGACGCCGCGCAGGGGCTTGTCCTCTCACATCAAGTCTTTTATGACGGAACGGAGGGCAGCTATTGAAAGTAGATGACATTACAACAGGGGTTTTAATTATTATGCGGCTCGGCGTGACGGCGCGGTTTATCTTCTGTATGTTGAAGCTGATAGGCGCGGAGGACGAAGCCATGCGCTATAAGAAACGCGCCAAAAACGCCGTATTGTTCTGGATTATCGCCGAGTGCGTGTGGATTATAAAAGACTTGGCGATTTACTATTACAAATAGAGGGAGGTTTTTATGGACAACGACACAAACACCCTGTATATCCCGATGGGGGTAAAAACAGAAAATGAATTTTTCTCCGGCTTCGGCAAGAAAGAGCTTATACAAGCGCTAATCGGCGCGATGTTCGGGGGGATTATTTCCGTCATCATCTTTATTGTCAGCGGGAACGTGGCCTACACGATGATTGGCGTACTGTCCGGCATCGCCGGTTCTGTGATGATGACCACCAAAGACCAGTACAATATGTCGGTCGTGACACAAGTGGCTAATCTTGTCCGCTTTTCACGCAGCCAGAAGCATTATCCGTATGTTTACGGAAACGAATGGGAGGTGTATTGATGTATCAGACTTATCCGGTGTATATCCCCTCCGCGCGCTACGCAAGGGAAAATGACGAGATAGAATTGTGGAGGGAATCGTACAAAATCAACAAGGAGTGCAAAGCGTTTATTGATGAGAACGCTTCCCGCGCTTACCATGCTCATAATCTGCCCGAATTTATCACAGAACTTACGGACACGTTCGGGATTGAACGGTCTATGTACGTTGTCGCGCGGTCGATTGTTGGCGCGGATTGGGATAAACGGTATTACGATGATGCGAGAAAAAGGGCTGAGTTGTTTAGCTTTCGGGATATGAAAGAGGCGGCGCAGCTTCGGGAAAATGGGCAAGACCCATATAGAACAGCCGATAATACAACTTCATTATGCTCCAATGTCCACCCTGTCATGCTAAACGATATATTCCGATTTATGATGAAAATGGAACAGGAGCAAGCCAATTCGCCCCAAGCGGACATTGAACATGACAACGAGCATGACGAGGGGGTTGACAGATGACATTTATAGACTTTTTTGCGGGGCTTGGCGGCTTCACGGCAGGGCTTTCGCAAGCCGGATTCAGGTGTATCGGCTATTGCGAGAAAGACAAATACGCCATCAAAAGCTATCAAGCCATACACGCACCTAATGAAAAGGAGTGGTTCAATGACGATATTTCAAAACTCGAACCAAATGACATCCCCTACGCAGACGGCTGGACAGCGGGTTTCCCCTGCCAAGATGTCAGTGTCAGCGGAAAGCAATCAGGAATTAACGGACAGCGGAGCGGACTCTTTTTTGAGATTATTAGACTCATCAAGGGCAAAGCTCCCGAAGATAAACCCCGATGGGTTTTACTTGAAAATGTTAAAAACCTGCTTTCAATCAATGGAGGACGGGATTTTACGGAGGTTCTGCATCAGCTATCCGAAGCTGGGTACGACTGTGAATGGCAGGTTATCAATTCCAAAGCATACGTTCCCCAAAACCGAGAGCGCGTTTTCATTATTGGACATATTAGAACAGGATGTAGACGAGAAGTATTTCCTATCGGAAGCACAAACACAAAAGCTCCTATCCAACTTATAGGGGGTTGTCAGGGAAGCAGGGTTTACGACCCAAGCGGTATCGGAATAACACTTACCGCACAAGGTGGCGGGGGTGGTGCAAGAACGGGATTGTACTGCATCGGTGTGAACCGCAAGGAGGGAATAGTCGGTGAAATCGACACAGCATATACACTCATGTCAAGTATTCGCTGTGGGCTTAACCGTAATCAAACAGATAATGCGGTGTTGGACTTAACCGGTATGGAAAATCTGTGCTTTATTGACTTAAACAAAAATCCGAAACTAACTGAAATCGCAAGGTGCATAAAGGCTCGTTATAACGCCGGAATTACTAACCACAAGGGGGATAATTCCGGCGTTTTTGTGTCTGCAAGAGCCGTACTAACCCCCGACCGCGCCGAAAAACGGCAGAACGGCAGACGGTTCAAGGAGTGCGGAGAACCAAGTTTTACGCTCACTTGTCAGGACAGAATGGGTGTTTATCTCTGCGAGTGCGAGAAATGCCCGACATTCCTTAAAATCAGGGAAGCCACAGAAAAAGGCTATGCGGAGGCCGCCGTTGGTGACAGCGTAAATATTACTTTCCCCGACAGCAAAACAAGGCGAGGGCGTGTCGGCAAGGAAATCGCCCAAACGCTGATGACCTCCTGCAATCAGGGAACGGTAACGGCTTGCGGCCGTATCAGAAAACTGACGCCGCTTGAGTGCTTCAGATTGCAAGGCTTTAGCGATGAGATGTTTTTTAAGGCACAGGCGATTAACTCAGACAATCAGCTTTACAAGCAGATTGGAAACAGCGTGACCATTCCCGTAATTTACGACATCGGATTAAAGCTGTGGGAGGTGTATCATGCCGAATAGAATTGACGAGCAAATGCGAAGCGAATATATGCCGAGAATCAAGGTGTTTACGGACAAGCGGCTGACCGAAGAAAACGCCAAACGGATATATGACAAATTAAAACCTTATCACTACGACACAAGCGGCTGGCTGCTGTACGAGGCCGCCAAAGGGATACTGCAAACGGATGTTTACTCCGAATTTCCCGCCGAGGACAACATGGGTTATTTTGAAATTCTTGACGGTTACGGGCTTTTGAAATGGCTTGAAATCGCCAAGTTTGCCGAAAAGGAATACGAGCAGATACAGGGCGGGTACGAAAAACTGACTTCACACGACCTTGACGAAAACTCACCGGCGTATCAGGAGTATCAAGGCAAACTGTATGCCGCCGCCATTCGCAGTATCGCTATACAGCTTGCGGATAAACAGCCGTATCTTCTTGAAGGCTTTTGGAACAGACTGTCTTACATTGAAAACATACTTGAAAAAGGTTTTCCGACGCGGGATAGCTTAAATGAGAGGATTAAGCGCGAAGCAAAGGATGTTTACGACTCGGCTTCATTGGATGATTTGACAAATCTCCATTCGGGGGTAGAGATCAAACACCAACTCCGCAATGAACTCTGTGATATATTCATGTCCGATGAGATGATACAGGCGCTTACGCTGAAAGACAATGTTTTAGATGATACCTACCGTTTTTATCTTAAAGAACACAAGGATAATCAAGTTTTCTTGGCGGTTTTTGATTACCTTGAAAAGCAGGAGCATGATTATCTCGCTGAAAGAGTTTTCGACCGCGCAAAACTTGCTTACGAGGAATATGTGGATGAAGTAAAACAGATGCCGCCCGAAAAAATCATTGACGAAGCGTACAAGCTCACGATGATGTACGACCTCCACATCAGTCTTGACCCCGTAACATCCAATTACACCACGGAGCAGTTAAAGGGGCTTATGTCCTGCGCGAGTCCTCTTTGGAGCTTATACGATGAATGGCAGCGCCGCGACTGGACATACATGGACGATATAAAGGACGTTATCACCGACGTTGCCGACCGAGAGGCCGCCGAAATCGAGGACAACGACTATGAGATTGACCCTGACTCATTCGGTCAGCGCGATTTACTCAGCGATGACGAGGACGAATTGGAGATATGATGACGCTTATTCTCAAAGGCTTTCTGTTTTCGGCTTTGCTCGTCTATGCCGCTGTCACCGATATAAAACGGCGGGAAATTGACGATTGGGTGTCGGTCGCCGTCCTTGTTGTCAGTCTGATCGGTTCGGGCGGCTCGTTTTGGGGCGCTGTGCTGACCGCACTCCCGTTTTTTATCCCCGCGCTTGTCAAAGGCGGCTCCATCGGCGGCGGTGATATAAAGCTGATGTTCGCTTGCGGCGCGGTGTTGGGCGTATGGGGCGGTTTAACTCAGACCATTATCGCCCTTTCGCTGGTTGCCATTTTCTCACTCGGTATCTTTATCACAAAAGGCTGTAAAGCCTGTAAAAGCACGGCTATACCCCTTGCACCGTTTTTGTGTGTCGGGGGTATTTTGTCGTTCGTCATTTCAAATATGGGAGGTATCTGACTTGAACATCTTGAAAAACCGTACCGTTTTAGGGCTTATCTGCATAGTCCTGTCACTTATCATCTGCTTTGGCTTAACGCCGTTGTTTAACGGCGCGGTCAAGGCTCAGACCGAAATTGTCCGTATCACCAAAGATGTGAAACAGGGCGATGTGATTACCGCCGATATGGTATCTATTGTTAAGGTCGGCGGCTACAATCTGCCCGATAATGTACTGAAAGAAAAAGAGAATGTCATC